>OGMV01001036.1_pt1 | contig 10796 bp, 8 predicted proteins | sample 1573341 | NCBI WGS metagenome assembly OGMV01 (sample SAMEA2581994, study PRJEB24529) | metagenome | biome: Human gut stool | place: China | collected 2011 | reverse complement strand
GCTCATAGTACATTTTGTTTTATGGTTCTGTAGCAAACATACGACTTTTTTCTAATATATCATAAAGCAACGGCATATTAATATGCTTTCTCACATGTTCTGCCAATTTATCATACTGCTCTTCCTTAAACGCCGTATAGTCAAATGTCTGTTGCCCAAGTTTACCGATATAGGGAGCAAGCAGAAAATCAATAAATGGCTGATTATCCAATATTCCATGAATGTAAGTCCCCAAACATTTCTTCTGTTTATCCTGATAACCCTCCTCGCGTCCATCTGCCAATTGATTGAATGGTGATGGTGGAGAACCTTCAGCAGGCACAGTCCTCCCCATATGTATTTCATAGCCTTTGCAAAGAGCTTCTGTCCCGTCAAAAGTAAATTCCACCTGCCGGGTTACTTTATCTCCCTGCATAGTGGTAATCACAGGAAGCAGCCCCAGTCCCGGCAGCATTCTGACATTTCCTTCCACTCCTTCCGGATCACGCACTTCCAATCCCATCATCTGATAGCCTCCGCAAATCCCCATAACCGTCGCTCCTTCCTGCGACGCTTTCAAGATAGCCTGTGCCACGCCATTCCGACGTAATTCATAAAGGTCATCCAATGTATTTTTACTTCCGGGCAATAAGATGATATCCGCTTTCGTGATGTCATCTACATTATTAGTATAATACAAATGTACCCGTTCGTCCCGTTCCAGCACATTGAAATCTGTAAAGTTGGACAGATGTCTTAACAAGATGACGGCAACATTAATTTTACCGGCTGCCGCTTCCCTATTCTTACTCTCAAGCATGACGGAATCTTCTTCTTCGATATAGATTCCTCTGTAGTAAGGGACTACTCCTAACACAGGAACCTTACAAAGGTCTTCTATCATCCGGATACCTTCTTCAAATAAGCGGATATCTCCTCTGAATTTATTAATGATAATCCCTTTAATCAGTGAACGTTCTTCGGGAGTCTGCAACAGGATAGAACCATAAACACTGGCAAAAACACCTCCACGATCAATGTCGGCTACCAAAAAGACGTCTGCCCCTGCATGCATCGCCATTGGCATATTGACCAGATCACAATCCCGAAGATTGATTTCTGAAATACTTCCGGCACCCTCCATGACAATGGGATTGTATTGGTTCGCCAATCGGTCATACGCGTCATTCACCACTTTACGCAGTTCCTTGCGTCCCTCCTTCTGGAAAAACTCATATGCGCTCCGGTCACCAACCGGTTTACCGCACAGCACAACCTGGGCTGTCTGTTCCGTACTGGGTTTCAATAACAGCGGATTCATATCTACATGACACGACAGTCCGGCTGCTTCCGCCTGTACGGCTTGCGCCCGCCCTATTTCCAGTCCTTCCGGAGTAACGTAGGAATTCAATGCCATATTCTGCGCCTTGAACGGTGCAGGAGTATAACCGTCTTGTTTCAGAATGCGGCAAAAAGCCGCAGCCAATACACTTTTACCTACATCGCTCCCTGTTCCGGCAAGCATAAAAGAGTTGAGTTTCTTCTTTTCCATCTCTACATATCTAAAAATAAATCTCTATCGTTTTGAGGATATTACAAAGATACCACAAAACAATAGAGATTTTAATTCCAGTATAATCTTTTAATATTTTGTATCTAATAAGAAAACAGCATTATCAAATACACTTACTTCTTTCCCCATTTAGGCGTGATGCCAATAAAGAATTCAAAGTTAATTCCCGGCATCGGACGAGACAATACCGAGAGATATTCTTCGTTAAACAAGTTATTGACTGTTCCTTTCAATGACAAATCCGCCCAACGGAGTGAAAATCCTTTCTCAAGAGTCACATTGCTCATCAGGTAATGAGGGAGATGCCCCGTCAATGTTTTTTTATTACTTGTCATGGTATAGCGTTCACTATAATAGCACCACTTATACAACAAGCTCCAACTACGATAAGACAGTCTGCCTGACAACGTAGCCGAATATTCCGGTACATACGGCAGCTGCTTTCCCAATGACTGATCAGCCGAACTCATCGGTTCACCTTCATTAATCGAAGGGGTCCAGGCAAAAGTAGAATGTACTCCCAATTTCCAGTTCTTAGCCAACCGTAATGCGAGATCCGCCTCCGTTTCTATACCATAAGCGTGCACTTCTTTGATATTAAGAGGAGAATAATACCCTTTAAAATTGGGTAACCAAATAATCCAGTCATTGACATGTTGATCAAACCACGAAGCTGAACCGGACAAGGTGTAAACATTATCCTTACCCACAGCAAATGACAATCCGGCTTCATAAGTAAACCCGCTCTCACGCTTTAAATCCGTATTCCCTCCCGGCAGGAAATAAAGGTCGTTTAACGTAGGAAAACGATAATTGCGTGTTATGGAGGCTTTAGCTGTTATATTCCCTTTTTTCGACAGAACATAATCGACGAAAAAAGCAGGAATAATCGGCGACCAATTATCACCGTACATTTCTTCCCTCAATACCACTGACATCCCCAAGCGTTCTATCGGACGCCATTTTGCCGATACAGTACCGGAAAGTTCTACACGTGCCTTATCATAACCGACCACCGCCCGATTGCCAACCAGGGTAATGATATTTTTATCCGAACTTTTCACAAAATGCTGATGTGCCGACAGCCCGGCGGTAAAAAGTAACTTTTCCGTTAAAAAATACTCGCCATCCACTTGCCCGTAAAGAGTATTGATTTTACTTCTCGAACGGGTCATGGAAGCCATATCTCCATTCCCTTTATCATTTTTATAATCATACGCCATCCATGTATAGATATAACCGGCTTTCGTCCCCAACTTCCAGTTTTCGCGTGTATGATCCCACGACAGAACACTGCGCAATGTATGCTCCCGCTGACGATTCTCAAAACGAGTTCCGTCACTCTGGTCGCTCGTCAACCGTCCCAATTCCCGGTTAGAGTTAATATACCATGCATTCAGTCCGAAACGGTCACCCTTACCTGTGTTGTAGTACGCCTCTTGCAAAAGATGTAAGTCCTTAAATGACGCATTATTATTACGTTCGACCGGATAATATTGTGAAATAATCGTATAATTATCATCATAGATATTCTCTTTCTTATCGCGGTTGCGGAACTTAAAATCATTAGGTGAAGACTGATAGACCGCACGGGTCGATACCTGCCAATGCTTGTCTCCATACGTCAGACGTAGAAACTCGTCAAACGTCCGATAGGAACCAACTCCCTGAACATATTGCATACCAAATCCTTGTTGATCGGCAGGTATAGTAGAAAGTTGTACCAAACCACCTAAACCACCGCCCACCATATTGACAGATGAAGTGCCATGCAACAGAGAAGCATCGTCTATGAAGTAAGATGGAATTGTAGAAAAGTCGGTCATACCCAGCATCGGGCTATTTATTCTCATTCCATTCCATGTCACCTGCGTATGTGAAGCCGATGTTCCACGAAAAGAAACAGTCGAGAGCGTAGCGCGTCCGTAATTCTTCACAAAGATAGAAGAGTTGAATGTGAGCACATCAGCCATCGACAAAGCTATATTTTCTTTCAGGACAAGTGAGTCAAACACTGTTTTCTGCACGCCGATATCTTTCATTGGGCGCTTGGCCTTGATTTCAACTTCACGAAGCCGTATTCCTCTTTCCGCCCAATTTTGCTTATTTTCCGTTTGCTGTGACCGGAGAACAGTAGGCATGCCCCACATGACAGCTATAGTAAAAATGATCCATTTCGTCTTTTTTCCCATATATTTCCCTTTTGGTTATTTCCAACAAAATGCTCCGGGAATAATCCCTACATAGAATTGGTCTATTAATTTTCCTTCCTTCGTATAACGATATACAATGCCGTCTTGCTGATAATCAATGGCATCTGCCACATATACGTCACCATTTTTCGGATCGACCGTCAACCCATAATATATCGTATTACTATACTTAAGAAATGGACGCACGGGGACACGGTCAGCATCGACAGACATCTGCCATATATCTTTATTGATCCAATAAAGCATATCACCTTCCCGGTTCAGTTGCACTTCGGAAGGCCAGTCGCCAAGTTTAAATTTAAACTGTTTCTCAACCTGGAACGTCTCGGCATCGATCCGATAAAGCGACGGAGCTTCATAGCCATACGGGCTGCCTTCATAGCCCCCATCGGTTATTGTCCACATCTTATTATTTTTGTCCAGTACCAATGATGTAGGTTGTATCCCCACAGTCAGTTGATCCACCACCTTATCCGTTTCTGTATCTATCTTCAGGATACGGTTCTGATACGACCAGCAATTCACAAACACGTACTTACCATATTGCACCATTTGCTCCGTCGATCCGGACTCTGTAGTCATGTCGGGACAATCAATATATCCGGTAATCTGATAAGTCTTGGGATTGACTATAAAAATGCGGTTATCCCATATCTGCGTGACATAGGCTTTCTCGTCCGAGAGGAAATGGATATAACGTGGAGAAGTCAGCCCCGTTATACGTCCTACCTCTTTAAATGTATTAATATTGATAGCGTAAATGACGTGAGAATTATTGACCACCACCCAGCCAACGCCGTTGCGGATTGTCATCGATTGGGCTACATCACCCAGCTTCATGGCATTAGCCCGGTAGAAAATCTCATTCTCCACAGTTTTCGTTTCCGGGTCATAATAGGATAAAGTAGCATTCCCATACTGGAAATTACCTTCGTTTGTAATAAAAAGCCCTTCCCCTGTTGCGGAGAAGTCTTCCATTTTACCGTAATCCCATTCCATGCAACCGGTAAAGGCTATCAAAACAAGAAAAACGAGCAATTTTGAAATTCGATTCATTGTTACCTCCTATAATATATAAATTCATTTGTTACTACAATCGCGCTACGGACTTGATGAGGATACCATTAAACGCAAGAAAGAGTGTCCGTTTATAATCGGGCACTCCATTCTCTTTTCGATCAGCGACTATTATGGTTCTTCATACTTCCCCGCTTTCATATCTGCATAAGTAGGGTTATAGCCACATGTAGACACGCTCCATTGCGAAGTCTCCGTAAGAATATTTTTGGTAAATAACGGCGCAAACGTACTAAAATTCTTTAAGGCATTCTGATTTACTATTTTGATGCTTTCGACGCTTTCCAATGATGGGAATTCAAGTGTGGTGAGCGCCTCATTTCGATACGCATCTGTAATTCGCGTCGGTGATATTGTCAGTCCACCCTCAATCGCCCTCAACTTAGGAAACGAAAATTTTTCTATCTTAAAATCAGTTTTCGCACCAGTATTAATAGTCAAGCTACCATTTGGTAGTCTTGTGAAGGCTTCCCCGATAGATTGCAACTTAGGCATTTCTACACCACATCTTAAAGACGTGACCTTCATATTCAGAGACTTGCCAACCTTCATAAGACTACCAAAAGAACACTTGGCAGCCGCCTTAGGTATTTGCTGAATAGCAAGACTCCCCCCGACTTCTGTCAAATTTGGGATATCAATGTCTTTAACTGGAGCAGCTGTCACCCCACTAATTGCAATAATCGCATCTCCTTTTATGATTTTCATCGGCAATGTGAATGCTGTGACATAATTAAAATTCCCCGATTCGAAATTACCATTGATTACAGAAAAGCCCTCAAAAGTAAAAGAAGTAATTCGCGAGGTATTATCCGGTCTAATATAAATGCTACCATTGAATGTATCGTCCGCTTTCACAGTGGCTAATTTTTCACATGTGAGCCGAAGTTCTCCTCCATTAAAGTCAATTCCTCTTAGATCAAGTTCCGTAATCCCGACACCCCCTAAGCTTAATCCTTTTACATTTTTCAGATGAGAAAGGCAAGAAAAATCGGAGACGTTCTTCACCCCCGTCAAAGTAAACACTCCATTGACTGTCTCTAAAGCAGCAAAGCCTGTCAGATCTTTTATTGTTCCACTGTTTAAATATAAATCTCCATCGACTTCTGTCATTTTTGAAAAATCAATGTTGTTAACGTTGCTGCAATTTCGGATATAGATTTCCCCGCTCTTTAGCATTTCAGGAGCCTGAATATCCGACAAAGCCGAGCATTGAGTAAATGTGAAACCACCGGAACGAACCAATTCCGGAAATACAAGCCCCGGCATCTGAGAACATTGATCAAGAGTTGTCATTCCATCGATTTCCTCCAACACAGGATAATAAATAGATGTCATGCTTTTCTGGTACTGTATTGTCATGTTTCCACCCACTTTTTTGAGCTGGGGGAAAACGATTGATTCGATATCGGAACTTTCCGTAGCAGTAGTCGAACCGATTAGCGTAAGATCATCACCTATGAAGGAGAGCATATTGACATTGACAGAGGTAAGGTTATCTGTCGTGATATTAAATGTTTCTCCGACTGATGCCAATAATGGCAGATTGATATTTTTAACCAGGGCATTACGCAAAATCAAGTCACCGGTAATTTCCTCCAATGCCGGTAATGCAATATCCTCAAGCGTTTCATTGTCCGACATTTTATAAAGAGTACCGAGCTTTATACTGCCTGCATGTTTGAGCGAGGCTAATCCTTCCAAATTTTGTCCCTTATAAGATGATTTGATAATGATAGAGTTGGTTACACTCTCCAGGTTGGAGAGCCCATCAAGATTTTCAATACCGTCACCGTTATCCGTACCAATTGTCAGGTTACCGTCGATGCTATTGATCTGTGTGGCTTTGAATTTATCAACGTCAGCCTGTGTCTCTAACACGACATTTCCGCTCTTGGAAATATCGCTATACTCATAGGTATAATGATAAACACGGCTTTCTTTGTTATCCGCCGTAGCTATAAACTGCCATTCTTCGTCCCATGCGGTGATTTCTGCCGGATCGGGGTTGATTCGGGCATTCTCACTCAACGTATACGATGCTTTCGCATTTTCGAGAGATACATTATAAGGTATGCTTACCTTGATTTTACCTTCGGTAATAGAAGCATCGTATGTCACCCCGTCTACTGTAAGTGAAAATGCGACGATATAATTATCTTTGCCGACAAAAGAGACGCCGTCATCGTCGTTACAAGCGATAAATGCCGTAGCAAAAACCGCCATCATCAATATCTTGAATAATTGTTTCATTTCTATTTCTTATTATTTTCATCTGTAAATCCGTAAACTTCTGTTGAGTTCTCACCCAGCCATCCCGCTTTAGCATTGACGCCGGTCTGCACTTTGATGAAATCAATATGCGTAAGATTCGCCGATGATCCATCCAAATTTACAGCATCCGATATCTTGAAATAATTACTGATAGACGAGGCATTGGGATTGTCTTTCGAAGGCATATCATCGCCTACATTGTCAGCATATCCCCATTCGAACGACCGATTTTCCCAGAATCCCGGTCGAGACTCTACGGTTTTAGATTTTAACCGCGTTCCATACAATGTATAAGAATCTTCCTTAATCCAGAGCGGATAATAGTAAGCCTGAGGATGATATCCCCCGAGGTAATCTACCTCTCCTACATTTCCCTGGTTATCAGCCCACTGAGTTGCCATTTTTGCACCACCGGGACGATAATAAGTCACTGCATAATCCTGAATAGTACCGTTCTTTCCATATTCAGAACCTTTCAGTTCGTACCATTCGTCATCAGGCAGTTGGTTTCCGTTTACATCCTGCATCACCCATACGATACCCGGCTCGGACGATCCTTCAAATGCGTTGCCTATGATAGAAAAGTCATAGCCGCCCTTATTTTCGATGCTATGGTCGAAACCTACGACAATATAACCTCCCCAGCCACCGAGTGAAACATAGGAAGTGGTTGCCAGTCTATTTTCCGCATAGGCGATAGCTGCCTCCTGTGTAGATTCCGTCCCGGTATATCCGGCTGTATTCGTCTCATTCACGAATTGTCCGGGTGCCGGTATAAATTCATATACCTTATTACTATTCAACGAACAACCTTCCGTGTAAGGACGCTTTTCGGATGCATCAATGCATGCAACCGGAATATCCAACGATATTTTATCCGTACCTGTCACGCTAATGTTGCGTGTGATCCGTTTCTGAGCAGCACTGTTTCCGTAAGAAAGAGCAAAGGTCAGCGTATGTTCTCCCTTCGCTTCGGGTGTATATGCATACATCAGTGAATTGGCTCCACTGATAGGTTCTCCATCCAGACTCCATTGATAATTGGCGACAGACGATATGTTAACATACGGTCGGAGATAAAGAGTACGCCCCAAAGCAACTGTTTTTACGAGGTTTTCTGTATAAAATGACGGAGCAACAATGGTTGCATCAGCCGATAATTTGTCTACTACATTGACCACTACTTCTTTCGAAGTATCGCCATCTTCATTTTTCGCATAAAGTACTAGTTTATAGGAGCCTAACTCCTGCTCGTTGAAAGTATATTCGGCAGTTGTACCTACTTCTTTCCCGTTCAGAGTCCACCGGAATATCGCTCCTTCCGCATTCTGAATGTCCGGTGTTATTTTGTGTTCGCGGCCGGCAAGCACATTCAGCCCACCGGTCGGAACAACTAATGAGATAACCGGCGGAGCGAGTTCATTCACTTCCATACGGATTTCTTCTTCGGAACTACCTTTGGGGGTATCCACCCGGATAGTCACATAATATGAACCAGATTGATTGAAAGTATAAGTCAATGAAGGGCTATCCGAAATAATCCGACCGTTATACTTCCATGAATAAACCGCAAAGTCAACATTTGAATAAGTAGGATTTACCTTGACTTCTTTTCCCACCTTAACAACGTAAACACCCGTTTCGCTGTCGAGCTCAATAAGAGGATTTTCATTTTCCTGCGTTATAACATCGTCTTTATTACAAGAAATGACAAGCGCTAATAATAGAGGGAGCAATAAATACTTTCTCACAACTGATTTTATTTAAAGATTTCAAAATTACAATGAAATGGAAAGGTTATCTAACGCACAGTATGCCGGTGTGTTCAATCCGTAATCACTCTTGTCACTACCGACAAAATTAACGACAACCATATGAACACCCGTTCCGAGATCTGTCAGGTCAACCTGATTCCAGCCGGTCCGAATTTCGCCGTGTAAGCCTGACTCTTCTTCTTTACTCTTATCGAAATTGGCAAGATAATAAGTGACTTTACCCGTAGGAGCCACAGAAGTATCGGACGATGCGAAGCCGATGAATTCAACCTTGAACCAACCTTCCTGCTCTTCGAGTGATTTGCCACCAGTCGTAAATGAATTACCATCCCGCATGACAATTTGCGAATAAGTCGTATTGCAGACATATACACTGTTGAAAGTTCCTGTTTTTACTGTTCCCTCAACCGGTGTTCCTTCTTCCACAACTGTATAGCCGGTAGCATCTGTCAGATAGATCTTTGCGCATTTGTCATAGGTAGAAAGCGGATCATTGTAAAAATCGCTATATCCGTAGGCTACAACGAACTTATCATTATCTACACCAGCTATTCCTCCGTTATATACGCTACACTGATTCAAATAGGTACCGTCAGTAATATCCGTATAATCCGAAACAGCCAAGCCGCCATTCCAATAGTCATATTGCCACGGGCGGGGTTCTTCTCCCCATTCTTGTTCGAGATAATTAACAGGAAACTGTACATACGTTCCACTGTTGCCTAATTGTACCTTGTAGCCTTCAGTGATTTGCCCCGCACCTCCGGTATAAAGATTAGCACCGTATTTATCCGAAGCGGTATAAGCTGCGGGTACATTAGCAAAATCAATAACATACGGATCGGTAGTAACCGAACGTGTTACAGCACCTGTAGAATCCACCGGGGATACGAGAAAATCATCTTCTGCATTACAACTGGCAAACAACACTGTTGCCATCAATAAGACAGCACCCATCAAGAAATTCAAATTCTTTTTCATAACTCATTCATTTAAATGAATAATATGTTAACTCTCACAAAAAAAAATCCCGTTTGTGTAAGAGTTACACAAACGGGGCTATATGAGGTACCAAATATGAATGACTTCGTATCTGACCACAACCTGATCTCAATCCCGCAGGTGTAAATCTATCCTAGTTATGGCAGGTCTTCTGACTCGTCCCAATTATCGCGCCTTCCCAGTGTCTACACCAGTGGCAAAAATACGGACTTACAGCAGCGGGTACTGTTCCGGATTCTCACCGGATTCCCTTTTCATCCTGAACGAAATAATCTTTTCAGGAACCATTACATTTGCAAAGATAAATCTTTTTTTTATGTTTTATCTTTTTTGCCGTTTATTTAACGCCTTAATCTTCCATTTTTTCGACTGAACGCCAGTTTGAATGAAGAACTATTGAAATGATGAATGAAGAATAGTTCCAAGATCAGTTCCAACCGTTGAAACACTTTGTTTCATGCCTTGAAACAATGTGTTCCAAGTAATGAAACAAAGTGTTTCATACGGTGAAACAAAGTGTTTCAAGCGCTTGAAACTTTCTGAAACACCTATCCATTTGATTAACTTGACCATAGCTACAATTTCGCTTAACCTGTTCTTTCAGTAAGTACTAAATCATTTTTCAGTCAAGAATACATGAGTCATCAGCTATTAACACCTGATTTCTCAATTATTAACGACTGACATGTCAATCATTAATAGTTGACACAACAGGCGTTAACACCCTGCAAATCAAACAATAACATTAAGAAAACCACATATTGCAAGGCGATGCAGAGTGAGAGCAACAGCTTGCTCCCACTCTGCCACCACAGTTGCTACCACAGCTGAAACGCCGATGAACAAAGCGATACAGGCAGAAAGTGAGAGCATGGGAGCAAAACCTATGTTTAATTCAATTGG
>OGMV01001034.1_pt1 | contig 10797 bp, 11 predicted proteins | sample 1573341 | NCBI WGS metagenome assembly OGMV01 (sample SAMEA2581994, study PRJEB24529) | metagenome | biome: Human gut stool | place: China | collected 2011 | reverse complement strand
GAAAGCTTCATGCGCATGGCGTCGACGCCATGCGCATGAAGCTTTCGGCCCTCGGCCCCGTGTCGAGCTACGAAAACCGCGGCTCCATCAACCACTACTGGCAGGACGCGGGCATGACCGTCGTTGAGACGGGCCACGAGCGCCACGGCTCTCCCGTGAGCTTCCTCTTCATCTCCAAGGCCACCTTCGAGAAGGAGCTCGAGCGCATCCTGCAGGAAAAGGCCGAGGCCGAAGCCGAACACAGGCGCGAGAACGAAACGCTGCAGAAGATGTTCTGACGTGCTCCGGTGCCTTTCGCAGTTTTCGAAACGGTCCTCCCGAACTTGGGCAGGACCGTTTGGTTGGGTCAAATGAGGATTTTTCTCGTCGCCTCCTCGACCTCCTCGTCCTCGCGCTTGTCGTAGCGCTGGGTGGTGAGGACGGAGGCGTGGCCCATGGCCTTTCGCACGAGGTTGATGTCGGTGCCTGCGCCGAGAAGCCTCGTCGCGAAGGTTCGTCTGAGGTCGTGAGGTGAGAAGTCCTCGACGCCCGACTGGCTGGAGCGGGTCTTGAGGATCTGGTAGACGGCGGAGGAGGTGATGGAGTGGCCCGTCGAGATCCTGCCGTAGCGGCGCACCGCCAGGAAGACGTTGGGACAGGGATCGCCCGCCCTGGCCTCGAGCCAGACGGCGAGGCGCTTCCATACGGCGTCGGCCACCGCGACGCGGCGCTCCTTGTTGCCCTTGCCGCGGACCGTGATCGTGTGGCGCACGTGGTCGACCTGCTCAAGAAGGAGAGAGGCGATTTCGGATCGGCGAAGCCCGCAGCCGAGCGCGAGCGCGATGATGGCGGCGTCGCGCTTCGAGCGGATGTCGCCGTCGGCCTCGGTGGTCTTGAGAAGACGTCCCGACTCGGCGGGCTTGAGGGCGCGGCCCTTCGGTACGCGGCCGCCGCGCACGGACTTCACCTCCTTGATGGCTGCATAGGTCTGCAGCGGCATGAGGTTCTTGAGCCAGCACTGCTTGCAGGTCATCTTGATGACGGAGAGCTGCAGGTTGATGGTTGCGGGCGAGAGGCCCGAGCGCACGCGCGTCTCCCGGAAGGCAAGTACATGGTCGTAGGTCAGCATCTGCCACTCCATGGCGTGAAGGTCGGCGGCGCCGAAGAAGCGCGAGATCTGGTTGAGAAGCTGGATGACGCGCTTCTTCGACTGACCGTCGCCGAGAGTCATGACGTAGGCCTCGGCGGGATTGAAGAAGTCGCGGCGGCTCGGCATGACGACGGGAGCGGGAAGAGAGGAGTCCCTGAAGCAAAAGGCGCTGTCGAGGACGCAGCAGGAATAGTCCCTGACGGGACGATGACGAACGATGGAAGAAGCCAGCATGATGAGCGGACGAAAAACAATGGACACGAACGATGGGCGAACCCTGAAAAAGGCGTGGTTCCGCAAGCTTGTGCGCGGAATTCACGCGTTGTCGCAAAAACTATAAACGTTTTTCTGGAAACACTCGTCCCCGCGTTTTGAGGCTGGATCGGTGACGGGTGAACGTGAGGAACATCGGTTTGGCTGAGGCAGGCTATGATTCAGGATACCCTGATCACCACGTCGCCTCTTCAAAAGAAGGATTCCCGTCATGCCCGCTCTTGAGTCCCGATCCGCCGTTCTTGAGTCCTGTCGCTGGGACGAGCTCGAGCCGCTCGGCTTTGCGCCCGCCGAGAGCGTGGCGGCGATCACCTGCGTCGAGCTCCGAGTGCCCTGTGGGTCTCCGTCTCCGATCGGGGAGGGCTCGGTGGGGAAGGTTGACCTCAACCGCATGCTCGTGAAGAATCCGCTCGCCACCTTTCTCGTGAGGTGCACGGGCACGGCCATGACGGCAGCGGGGATCGAGTTCGGGGACGTGTGCATCGTCGACCGTTCGCTTGACGCCAGGTCGGGCGACATCGTGCTCGCCTACATCAACGCCCGCTTCACGATGCGCCGCTATGAGGAATACGGAGAAGACGGACGCCGCCTAGTGCCCGTCGCGAAGGAAGGCGTTCATCCCGTCACCGAGATCACCGACAAGGACGACTTCAACATCGAGGGCGTCGTGACGGGGCTCTGCCGGAAGCTCTGACTGAGTGCACGGCCGTGAAAACCCTCGTGTGTCGGCGTGACGACACTCAGACGGCCTTGTCTCCTGCAGACTGAACGAAGAAGAGACCCGCGGACCGGGCGGGTCCCGACCATGAACAGGAGACAAACATGCAGAAGTTTCTTCGCACGATGACGGCAGCCGCCGTCGCAGCCGCCATGGCGCCCGCCTTCGCCGCCGATGCCACCTACAACGTCGACGTTGTCGTCGTGGGCGCGGGTGCAGCGGGCACCGCCGCAGGCTGGGCCGCTGCCGAAAAGGGCCTCAAGGTCGTCACGCTCGAAAAGCAGGCGATGGTCGGCGGCACTGGCAAGTTCTCCGAAGGCATCTTCGCCGTCGAGAGCTCCATGCAGCGCAACTGGAACTACGGACTCACAAAGGACGAGGCCTTCCAGAAGATCATGAACTACGGTCATTGGCGCGGAAACGCCAAGATGGTGCGCGCCTTCGTCGACAAGTCGGGGGAGACCATTGACTGGATGCAGGCCAACGGCGTGAAGTTCGAGAAGCTCTTCTCCAACTATCCCAACGGCCTCTACACCTGGCACATCTATGAGGGTCGAGGTGCGGGCTGGATCAATCTCTTCCAGCAGAAGTACAAGGATGCGGGCCAGACGCTGTTGCTCAACACCTGGGGCAAGGAGCTCATCCAGGACAAGAACGGCACAGTGAAGGGCGTCGTCGCGACGAACAAGAACGGCGACAAGATCACCGTCAATGCGAAGGCAACGATCATCGCCACGGGCGGCTTCTTCGACAACAAGGAAATGCGCGAGAAGTACCTGCGCTTCCCTGATGCCGACGGCCTCGCCCAGAAGGGCAAGACCGGCGACGGCATCCAGATGGCCTGGTCCGTCGGCGGCGGCAAGGAAGGCTGCAAGGTTCAGGCCTCCTATCGCCCGGGTCCCCGCGGGATCGGCACGACGAACCACGTCTCCGCAACCGCCAAGCAGCCGCACCTGTGGCTCACGCCCAGGGGCGAGCGCTTCTGCGACGAGAAGATCATGCTTGAGTGGCCGTTTGCGGGCAATGCTCTCGAACGCATCGGCGGCACGATGTACGTCGTGTACGATCAGGCCACGCTCGACCACATGGAAAAGGACAAGGGCATTGATCTCGGTGTCGGTGTGATGGTTCCCGTCGGCACGAAGCTCACGAACTTCGAGAAGGAATGGGCTGATGCGGTCAAGGGCGGCTGGGCCTTCAAGGCCGACACGCTCGAGGGCCTTGCCAAGGCCACCGGCATGGATCCCAAGAAGCTCGTGAAGACCGTCGAGGCCTACAACGGCTTCTGCGCCGTGCGTCATGACGCCGAATTTGCAAAGGATCCGGCCTACCTGCGCGAAGTGAAGACAGGTCCCTTCTACGCAATCAAGTCGGTCGCTTCGTCGCTCGGCACGCTCGGCGGCATCAAGGCCAGTAAACAACTCTCGACTAAAGTCGAAAGCTTTATTGTCACCTGCTAAAGCAGGCTCAACATAGGGCTTGTTTACACCAGCCCCTGGGTTATCAGCAGACAACCCAGACGTTGCAGATTCCGACCTCCATTGAGGTCGCTGTGCGCTCTGTAACCACAGTTCTTGCAAACAAATCGGTGCTTCTGCCGTGTTCCGATGGCATTGCAATGCGGACAGGTTTGCGACGTATAGCGAGGGTCAACGAAGATCACTTCGATACCCGCTCTACAAGCTTTGTCCACTATCTTCTGCTGAAGCTCCCTGAAGGGCCAGCGGTGCAGGCGTGCGCGAACCTTCTGCCCGGCCTTGATTCGCTCGCGGATGTCCGTAAGATCTTCAAGAACGATCAGGCGAATATTGCGTTCTGCCGCATCTTCAATAATGGACTTGCTGATTTCGTCGTTGATTTGTTCCACATGTCGTTTCTCTCGGCCGGAAGCCTTTCGAAGTGCCTGTCTGGCGCTTCTGGAGCCATTGCGCTGGAAACGAGCCCGACTGCTCAGGTATTTGTCACGGTCGTCCTTCATCTTCCCGGCTTTGAAGATTCGGCCGGTAGACAGTGCGGCGGCGTTGTTTTCGCCAACATCAACGCCCATGACTTGATTCAAAGACAAGTTGTCGAGAGATACTTCCTCGAGTTTCTTCTCTATGGCAATGTGCAGCTCCCATCTGGAAGGCGTGCCTTTGATGCCGCACTTCCAAACGAGGTTGCATTCGCCAAGCCTGTAAATCCGATTCTCCTTCGACGTTCCGGCAAGCTCTTCAGCCAGAAAACCGGCCAATTGGCTCAGCTGAAACTTTCCCGGACGAAGACGAACGCCGACACGCCCATTCACCGTATAGACCGACGCCTCGGTGTAGTTGTTGAAGAAGCGAATGGTGTTCTTGTCCAGGTGAACAACAGGATTCCTGAAGCTGATGCTCGGGAGCACCATCTTCTTATCCTTCGAGAAGTTCGGATGGTTGCTGATCCACGACTGGTACATGCTCGATACCGAACGCATGACGTTGCAGGCGAGCTGTGCACCAAGAACGGACATTTTGGTTCGAACCATCGGATAAGCGGCCTTGTGCAGGTTGTACCGTTGCCAGAGCCGTTTTTTCCTATCTGTATCGGACACGACGATTGGGACGAGCAAATTGCAGGCCTGCCCGTAGAGGCGACGGGTCTGATGCATCTTTTCGGAAGCATCGGCATCGACCTCCAAGGCAATGCAGACGGTACGCACGTCGACTTTGCGTCGAACGAGCTTACCTGCGCCCTTTGATATGTTCAGTCCTTTCAATGTAATGCCTGATGGTTTCCGCACTGACATTGCCAACCGTACCTACGTAATAGGACGGAGACCACAAATGCCCGCCGTAAAGCTGATCCTTCAACGCCGGGAAAGCCACAAACAGCTTCCGGGCCGTCGAACCCTTCAAAATCTTTACGGCATCGGCTACAGCCTGTGACGGAGGGATGGTTACGAACAAATGGATATGGTCAGGTTGGATTTCCTAGGTCAGAATCGGCCACTCGCGCTCAATGCAGATCGAGGTGATGGCAAGACGCAAAGCCTTGGCTATTTCACCTTTAAGTATCCGTTTGCGGTACTTCGGACACCATATCACATGGTATGCCGTCTGGTAAACGCAATTTCGGTTGTATACTATTTCCACCATATCCTTAATTTTATCACGTGGTAGTGTGAAAGGCATGGGCCGCAATTCCTCACCTGACTGAAGTCAGATGTTTCCTTGCGGCATTTCTATGAACGCTTTGAAGTCGTGACGCAGGACGAAACGCCGATCCGCGGGCTCTATGCCGCCGGCAATGACGTGGGCGGCATGTACGGCGATTCCTACGACCTGCTGATGGCGGGCTCCACCGTTGGCTTCGCGGTCAACTCGGCCCGCATTGCGGTCGAAGCGGCCGAAGCCTACATCAATGAGACGAAGTAAGGTCAGGACAGGCCTTCTGATGAAGGCTTCATGACATGAGGGGCGGCGGTCTTCGGACCACCGCCCCTTTCTGGTTGTGACAAATGGTGCGTCAGCCCATGTGCCAGTCCGGCAGGCAGCCGCCGCGATGCTCGATCCAGTCGTAGATGTCTTCGAAGAGCGTGGGAAGAACCTCGAGATGGCGACCGACGCGGCGGGCAAGTCCCGCACGGCGCCAGTCTCCGATTGTCTGTGCTACCGTCTGGCGCGTGAGGTTGACGGTCTGCCCGATGACCTCTGCGGGCAGGTCATAGGGAATCCGCATCCAGTCGGAGCCGATTCCGGCATGCTCATGAAGGAGCACGGCCTTGAGGAGGATCTTGACGCGCTGCTCGGGCGGGAGCGTGAAGTTCGCGATCATGCCTTCGAGCGTTGCCTCCTGCTTGCCGACGGCGTGCTGGTACTTTTCGACGGCGAGTTCGGGATTCGTGAAGACGTGCCTTTCATAGAAGTCTGGCGCCGTGCACCAGACCCTGGAGGCCTGGACGGCCCGCGTCTCGACGTTGCAGCGGCGGCCGACGCTCGAGGTCATGTCGCAGAGCGTGGTGCCGGGAAGAAGGAGCGACATGATCGTCGAGTGCCCCGTCGTTGCTCCCGCCACGAAGTAGGCGCAGATGCCTTCTTCAAGCAGAAAGAGCCTGTTCGCATCGCCGCCGCGCTTGAGAACCCCGCCTGCCGCCACCTTGCGAAGCGTTCCGTGCGCGCGGATGAGGTCCGCAATGCGCGCAGGTTCTCTCGGGCAGACGTAGGGAAGGGCAAAGAAGATCTGTCTCATGGGCGGTCGTTGTCGGGGTGGATGGTCCTGAAGAAAGTATACCGAGGGCAGGAACATCAAAGGAAAGCCCGGGATTCCTGAGTGAGTACCTGCCGGATAACGACAAAAGAAAAAAGGAGCGCCGCAGGGTGTGGTCCCGTGCGGCGCATGCTTTTCTGTTCGGATGCGGTTTCGCTCAGTTGAAGAACCGCTCGACCGGTACAGTCTCACCCGCCCTGAGGCTTCTGGGCTTCACCCTCACCGTCCCCGCCTCGACGGCGAAGAGTCTTGTGCGGCAGCTTCCCTTTCGGACGGGCGTGGCGACGAGGCGCCCCTCCTCATTCCGGTCGAGCGTCACGCAGAGGTCGCCCTCGGCGTCGATGTCGGCGTCGCACGCAAGCATTGCATCGACCACTTCCCTGCGGGGGAGCGTGAGGCCGAAGTCCTCCTCGAGCATGGGGAGGAGCACGCGCTGGATGATCATGACGGCTCCGAGAGGATTGCCGGGAAGTCCCACGAGCGGCGTGCCGCCCAGGTCGGCAAGCACGAAGGGCGGGGCGCCCTTCACGTCGCCCGTGCCCTCGATGACCGTGCCGCCCGCAGCTGCAATCGCCCTGCGGGTGAGGTCGTGGGTGCCGCGGCCCGTGCCGCCGATGCTCACGATGAGGTCGATCCCGTCACGTCTTTCGAGCGCGCGGGCGATCTCGTCCGCGTCGTCGGGGAGGCGGACGATGCGGCTCTGTTCGATCCCTGCGGCGTCGAGAAGCGCCTGCAGATACACCGCATTGCTCGCGCGGCGGCAGGCGACGGGATTCTTCGGGCCCATGGTGATCTCGCTCCCCGTCGCGAGGATCAGGATTCTCGGCGTGCGCGATACCTGCACCTCCTCGATGCACGCTTCGCTCAAAAGCGCCGTCTCGCGAACGCCGAGCCTCGTTCCCTTCCTAAGGATCACCTCGCCTCGCCTTCTGTTAGCGCCGCGTCGGAGAACGTGTCGCTCTGAGGCAACGGCCTGCCGGGCGGCCGCACGATCGTCGGGACTCGCGGCGGCGATAACGGCATCACATCCAATGGGTATCATTCCGCCCGTATTGATCCATCGCGCGCCGCGAGCGGCGTGCGTCCCTACATCGTGCTTGAGACCGCCAAGGGCATCCTCATCTGCGACCCGAACCTCTGCGTTGCATGCCACCGCTGCGAGCTCGCCTGCACCGAGTTCAACGAAGGCAAGGCCGACCCGCGTCTGGCCCGCATCAAGATCACGCGCAACGTCATGTTCGGCCATGCCGGCACGAACGTCTATCCGCCGACGAAGGGCATCTGGGGCGACGGCATCGTCGTTCAGGACACCTGCCGCCAGTGCGCCCATCCGACGCCGTGCGCCAACGCCTGTCCGCAGGGCGCCATCGTGGTCGATCCGAAGACGGCGCCCGCCGCGTCGACAAGGAAAAGTGCATCGGCTGCCACCTCTGCGAAAAGGCCTGCCCGTGGGGCATGATGACCTTCGACGTCGAGGAGAAGAAGGCCAGCAAGTGCTTCCTCTGCGACGGGGAGCCCAAGTGCGTCAAGCACTGTCCGGCCGCCGCCATCCGCTACGTGCCCTGGATGGACCGCACGGGTGATGAACCGCGCCAGAGCATCCACGGCTACCTGCCGCAGGAAAACCGCGACCAGTGCAGCATCTGCCATCGTTGATTAGAGGAAGCTAGAAATGTCTGAAAACAAGAAATACGGCTACACCGGCAAGGGTCTGCGCGTTGACCTCACGACCGGCAAGATCACGGTCGAGCCGACCTTCCCGCGTTTTGACGGCTACATCGGCGGCACCGCCTTCGGCTACAAGGTCTTCTGGGACGAAGTTCCGCCCGAAACCGACTGCTACGCACCTGAAAACAAGCTCGTGATCGCTCCGGGCCCGCTCTCGGGCACCGGCGCCATCTGCTCCGGCCGCACCGCCATCACGACGCTCTGGCCGACCGCCTGGCCGCGCTCTCTGATCGCCTCTGCCCACGTCGGCGGCGAACTCGCCCACAAGCTCAAGTTCGCGGGCTGGGACTTCGTGATCATCGAAGGCGAAGCCAAGAGTCCCGTCTACCTCTACATCCACAACGAAAAGGTCGAGATCCGCGACGCCTCCGCCGCCTGGGGGCAGGGCACCCGCCGTTCCGCCGAGGTCCTCGCCAAGGAAACGACGCCCGAAGCCAGCTTCGGCGTGATCGGCCAGGCCGGTGAAAACCTCGTGCCGATGTCGAACATGATGGTCGACAAGAGCCACTCCGCCGGCGGTCTCGGCTCCGTGATGGGCAAGAAGCACCTCAAGGGCATCGTCGTCTACGGCAACCAGGCCATCCACATCCACGCCGATCCGAAGGAATGGGAGGAGCTCATCGACTCCCACCGCAAGATCCTCGGCGCGCACACGCACTCCATCGTCTCGCGCAAGCCGCATCCGATGTTCGAGTACCACACGCCTGCGAGCCGCTGGTCCGCCTTCCCGGGCGCCAAGTGGGGTGCCGCCAATCCGCCCGTCATGCTCACCGACGCGGACATGGACCCGCACAACCTCAACCACATCGGCTACCGCACCTGCTCGTCCGAGTTCTACATGGGCCCGACGATGTGGAACTATACGGTGCGCAACACGGGCTGCTACGCCTGCCCGATCCGCTGCTACTCCGTGATCCGCGACGATGAAACGGCCGCGAAGTACAACGTCAACGCCATCACCGAACAGACCTGCATGGCGCTCTACGGCCGCTGGTTCTTCCCGTCGCTCCTCAAGGACCTGATGAAGCCCGTCTCCCGCGAGGCCTGCCTCGTCGGCAGCCAGACGATGGACGATCTGGGCCTGTGGTGCAACTACGGCCAGCTCCACCGCGACTTCTGCACGATGTACACCAAGGGCTACTTCAAGAAGTACCTGCCCGAAGAGGAGTACAAGAGCATCGACTGGTCCAAGATCGACAATCCCGATCCGCGCATCCTCCAGGACATCCTGCCGCGCATCGCCTACCGCAAGGGCGAGTTCGGCCGCTGGATGGGCGAGACGACGCCCGCCATGCTCGAGCACTTCGGCCTCACCGAAGACGAATGGAAGAAGAACCACGACACGCTCTACTGGTCCGTCGGCCATCCGAAGCACCACGGCAATGAAAACGACGGCCAGATCGGCACGGTTCTCAACTGCATGTACAACCGCGACCCGATGAGCCACGGCCACATCAACTTCTCGACCTCCGGTCTGCCGCTGGAGCTCCAGCGCGAGATCGCCGCGAAGTTCTGGGGCGACGGCTCCGCCGTCGACGGCATCGGCGACTATCGTCCGACCAACAAGTACAAGATGATCCGCCTGCGCTGGGTCATCGCCCGCAAGGAGCTGCACGACATGCTCGGCATCTGCTCCTGGACGGCCCCGTGGGAGCTCTCTCCGCTTCGCGAACGCGGCTACATCGGCGACATCGAGATGGAAAGCAAGGTCTTCAAGGCCGTGACCGGCATCTCCATGACTCAGGACGAGCTCGACAAGGCCGGCCTGCGCGCCTTCCTGCTGCAGCGCCTCTACACGATGCGCCAGCTCAAGACGAAGGACATGCGCCACGTCCACGACCGCTATCCCGACTGGATCTTCGACGACGCCAAGGGTCGCGCCCCGTTCACGAAGGGGACGATCCGCATGGAGCACGACGACATCGAGAAGAGCTTCGACCTCTTCTTCGAGCTCATGGACTTCGACGTGAAGACCGGCGCTCCGACGGAAAAGTGCCTCAATGAGTACGGTCTCGCCAAGGCCGTTCCGGTCATGAAGAAGGAAGGTCTTCTCTAAGTCATGGGCAAGGAACGGATGAAGATGCAAGAGAACATGAATCCGGCGCCCGAAGGCGCCCAGACCCCGGCGGACGAAGAAGCTGCCCGCGAGGCCGCAAGGCTCTCGCAGCTCAAGGCCGACATGCTCGTCCTCATTGACACGGTGGCCGACAGCAGCCGCGACGTGAAGCTCATCGACGGCGACACGCTCTTTGAGCGCTTCGCAAAGAGGGCGAGCGTCGCCGAAGCGCCCGAGGTCGACGAGCTCGTGCGCGAAGCCGACGCCGACATCGACGCGGTCCTTGGCCGCACCGACGGCGTCTCCGCCAACGTGGTGAAGTTCCGCAGCAAGAGCGAGATGAAGGCACATGCCGACGAGGTTGCGACCCAGAAGGCGCAGCGCCGGGTCTTCTCGCGCCGCGAGGTGATCCAGAACCTCCTCTCGGGCAACGTTGCGAGCGTCGTGAAGGCCGCCGAGGCGGCCGACGCGAAGACGGAGCCCGAGGGCGAGGCGCGCGAGATCACCCGCGAGTACTTCGACGAGGTGCTCGCCCGCGTACTCGAGGGCGACTACGGCGTCTGTTCTCTGGAAAGCTGGGACAAGGTGACCTACTACCACTACCGCCCGCTGCTTTCCTGCTCGTACGCGCGCTTCCTCTCGGCCGAGAACAATCCGGTCGAGCAG
>OGMV01001019.1_pt1 | contig 10930 bp, 9 predicted proteins | sample 1573341 | NCBI WGS metagenome assembly OGMV01 (sample SAMEA2581994, study PRJEB24529) | metagenome | biome: Human gut stool | place: China | collected 2011 | reverse complement strand
CCGGCACTCCGTCCACAACAACGCCCACGCCTTTTCCATGAGACTCTCCCCAGGTGGTCAGTCTGAAGATGGTACCAAATGATGATCCTGCCATATATAAAGTCCTCCTGAATTTTTTCGTATATTTATAAAATAACTGGAAAAGATTTCTAATAAATTATACCGGAAAGTAAAACATTCGTAAAGCTCTTTTTCAGAGACGAAATTCACCGTTATACCGTTTGACAAACGAAAAGGCAGCACGTATAATGAGAATGTATTTTCGGGCAGTGAAAGCCGGTGAAATAAAACAAACAAAAAGGAAGAGTGTGCATGAATTTTTTAGACAAAATGGAGCGAAAATATGGGAGATATGCATTAAGCCACCTCACGATGTATATTATCGTAACGTACATTGCGGGATATATCATTGCGCTTGCGGCTCCCATCATGAGACAGTATCTGACGCTGGAACCATACTATATTCTGCATGGCCAGATCTGGCGTCTGGTGAGCTGGATTCTGATTCCGCCGAGCAGTCTCGACATCTTTACGATTATTATGCTGTTTTTCTACTACTCAATCGGAACGAGTCTTGAAAGAGCCTGGGGAGATTTCAAATATAACGTTTATATCTTTTCGGGTATTCTGATGACGATACTCGGTTCCTTCCTGCTGTATGGAATCGAGTACGCAGTGAATGGGTATCCGGCGCTGATGGGAACTGCATTCAGCACCTATTATATCAGCCTTTCTATTTTTCTTGGCTTTGCGATCAGTTTTCCGGATATGCAGGTGCTTTTGTACTTTATTATCCCGATCAAGATCAAATGGCTGGCGTATCTTGATGTAGCGCTTCTTGCTTATAGCATGATTACCAGCATTCTGAGCGGAAACTGGGCAGGATGTGTTGTTATTTTGTGTTCCCTGGCAAACGTCCTGGTGTTTTTCCTGATGACAAGAAAGGGAAAACATAACTCTTTCCGGCAGAACAGACGCAGGAAAGAATTTAAAAAAGCCGTATCAAGAGGAGAAGCCGAATACCGCAATCCAAATGGAATCACAAAACACAAATGTGCGATTTGCGGGCGGACTGAAAAGGATGATCCGAATCTGGAGTTCCGTTTCTGCTCCAGATGCAACGGAAATTATGAATACTGCCAGGATCACCTGTTTACGCATGAACATGTAAAATAAAGAAGGAGAGAAAGTATGAGAAGAACGAAAATTGTCTGCACCATGGGGCCAAATACCAACTCCCGTGACCTGATGAAAAAACTGATTGAAACCGGAATGGATGTTGCTCGTTTTAATTTTTCTCATGGAGACCACGATGAGCAGAAAATGCGTATGGATATGCTGAAAGAGCTTCGAAAAGAGCTGAAAACTCCTGTGGCAATCCTTCTGGATACCAAAGGACCGGAAATCCGTACCGGCGTTTTGAAAGATGGCAAAAAAGTAAATCTGGTAACCGGACAGACCTTCACCCTGACAACCGTTCAGGAGACCGGAGATGAAAATCACTGTTCTGTCAGCTACACAGGCCTTACGGAAGATATCAAAGAGGGAGATACGATTTTGATCGATGATGGTCTGATCGGTCTGCGCGTAGAAAAAGTAAATGCACCGGAAATTGTCTGTACCGTAGTAAACGGCGGCGAGCTCGGAGAAAAAAAGGGTGTGAATGTACCAAACGTTTCGATCAATCTTCCGAACCTCACGGAGAAAGACAAAGGAGATCTTCTCTTTGGTATTGAACAGGATATTGATTTTGTAGCGGCTTCTTTTATCCGAAATGCAGAGGCAATTAACGAAATCCGTGAGTTTCTTGTGGCAAACGGAGGAGAGCATATTGATATCATTGCCAAAATCGAAAATGCGGAGGGTGTGCAGAACATCGACAGCATCATCGATGCGGCAGATGGTGTGATGGTTGCAAGGGGAGACCTTGGTGTAGAGATTCCGGCGTGCCAGGTACCGCATGTACAGAAAATCATCATTGAAAAATGCAATCATAAATACAAACCGGTTATCACAGCAACCCAGATGCTGGATTCCATGATCCGGAATCCGCGCCCGACCCGTGCAGAGGTAGCCGATGTTGCGAATGCAATTTATGATGGAACGGATGCGATCATGCTCTCCGGCGAAACAGCAGCCGGAAAATATCCGGTCGAGGCAGTTACCATGATGGGAGAGATTGCCGAGCAGACGGAGCGTTATCTGAAATTCGAAGATTACCGCGATGGAAAAGCGCTGGAAGGAAAGCTGAATGTTTCCGCAGCAGTCGGAAGTGCAGCCGTTTCTATGGTAGAACACATCAAAGCAGCCTGCATTGTGACCCCGACGATGTCCGGTCAGACCGCAAGACTGATCTCCAACCTTCGTCCGAGCGTACCGATTTACGGCGTTACCCCATATGAATGGGCAAGAAGAAAAATGCAGCTCTACTGGGGCGTTCGTCCGGTGACCGGATACGAGGAAGATTCTACGGAGAACATCATTTCCCATGCTATGTATATGGTGCGCCGTGAGGAGCTTGTAGAACGCGGTGATATGGTTATTTTTACGGCCGGAGACCCTGCCACCAACGAGGTGACGGGTGAAGGATATATGACAAACATGCTTCACATTATTCAGGCAAAATAAGCAGAAGAAGGAGACAAAAGAGAATGACGAAGAAGCCTTTTGTAACAAAAGAAAAACTGGAAGAAATCGCAGCAGCAGTACCAACTCCGTTTCACATTTACGATGAAAAAGGAATTCGTGAGAATGCGAAAGCGGTAAAGGAAGCTTTTTCCTGGAATCCGGGATTTCGTGAGTATTTTGCTGTGAAAGCGAACCCAAACCCGACACTGATCAAAATGCTGGGTGAATATGACTGCGGATGCGACTGCTCTTCTTACACGGAGCTGATGCTTTCCGATGCGATGGGATTTGAGAAAGATAAAATCATGTTTTCATCCAACGTAACACCGGCTGCAGAGTATCAACTGGCTGCAGAGCTTGGTGCGATCATTAACCTTGATGATATTACACATATTGATTTTCTTGAGAAAACATTAGGCTACATTCCGAAGAAAATCTGCTGCCGTTATAACCCGGGCGGACTGTTTAAAATCAGCACCGATATTATGGACAATCCGGGAGATGCCAAATACGGTATGACAACCGAGCAGATTTTTGAGGCATTCCGCATTCTGAAGGCAAAAGGGGCAGAAGAGTTCGGCATCCATTCCTTCCTTGCAAGTAATACCGTAACCAACGATTACTACCCGGTTCTGGCAAAAACACTGTTTGAGCTGGCTGTAAAGCTGCAGAAAGAGACGGGCGTGAAGATTAAATTCATCAATCTTTCCGGCGGTGTCGGAATCCCGTACAAACCGGGTCAGGAAGGCAATGACATCCGCGTGATTGGTGAGGGTGTACATAAAGTGTACGATGAAGTCCTCGTTCCGGCCGGCATGGGCGATGTTGCAATTTACACGGAGATGGGCCGTTTCATGATGGGACCGTACGGCGGACTCGTTACCCGCGCCATCCATCAGAAACACATTTACAAAGAGTATATCGGCTGTGATGCATGCGCGGTCAATCTGATGCGGCCGGCAATGTACGGCGCTTACCACCACATCACCGTGATGGGAAAAGAAGATCAGCCGTGCGATCACAAATATGACGTAACGGGTTCCTTATGCGAAAACAATGATAAATTCGCTATCGACAGAATGCTGCCGGAAGTAGAGGTCGGAGATCTTCTCTTTATCCACGATACCGGCGCACATGGATTTTCCATGGGATACAACTACAACGGAAAATTAAAATCTGCAGAGGTTCTGTTAAAAGAGGACGGCAGCTTTGAAGTCATCCGCCGCGCAGAAACCCCGAAAGACTACTTCGCTACACTGGATGGAACACCGGAGTATGAGAAGATGTTTGGAAATAAATAAGAGATAACAACAGTAAAACCCCTTTCAAAAAGAACCATGCGGCAGATGGCCGGTTCTTCGAAAGGGGTTTTCTTTCTTTTAAAAGCTGTTTTTTTGAAGGGAAGACAATAAAAAAAGATCTGCATCAACGTTCGTTTTTGCAGATCTTTTTTAGCTATGCCGCTGGCCGGACTCGAACCGGCACGGTTATTCACCGCTTGATTTTGAGTCAAGTGCGTCTACCAATTCCGCCACAGCGGCAGTGTTCGTAATCAGAACAAGATATATTTTACCATAAAAACAAGAAGGACGCAAGAGAAAAAAATGGAATAATTATCATAAAAACTTTCTAAAAAAGATTGACGAAAGGAAAAAATAGAAGTATAGTGTAGATAGTTTAGTACCATACTAAATTTTACATCATAAGTTCAAATAACGATTTATCGAAAACGCCATCGTTAGATGGTCCACAGTGTGTGGAACGAAAACTGTTGTCTTCATAGACAGCAGTTTTTTTGTTGTCTAAAATTAGAAATGAAACATGGTTATGATTCAGTACTGTGAGAACAGCAAGAACCAGGAAGTAGAATTGTTGAAAATAGGAAAGAAAAGATGTAAAAAATCAAAATATATGGTAAAATTAGATAAAATGTAGAAAATGGAGGAAAGAACAGATGAAAGGGGAATATTATCTCGGACTTGATATGGGAAGCAGTTCGGTTGGATGGGCTGTGACAAATGAGAAGTACGAAATTTTGCGCGCACATGGAAAAACACTTTGGGGTGTACGGCTATTTGACAGTGCACAGACTGCAGAAGAGAGAAGAGGGTTTCGGACAGCAAAACGAAGATTGGATCGTCGTAATTGGAGAATAGAATTGCTGCAGAAAATTTTTGCGGAAGAAGTAGAAAAGATAGATGATGGATTTTTTCGCAGAATGAAAGAGAGTCGTTACTGGCCAGAGGATAAGCGTGACAGGCAGGGAAAGTGTCCGGAACTTCCCTATGCATTGTTTGCGGATGATGATTACACAGACAAAGAATATCATAAACAGTTTCCAACCATCTATCATCTGAGAAAATGGTTAATGGAAACTGACGAAACGCCTGATATTCGCCTGATATATCTTGCTCTGCATCATATGATGAAACACAGAGGCCATTTTCTATTAAACGGAAATATCGAACAGGTAAGAGAATTTCAGACAACATTTGAACAGTTCCTTGAAGCAGTGCGGGCAGAAGAACTTGGCTTTTCTTCCGAGATTGGAGTGGAAAGAAGCAAGGAAATAGAGGCAATTTTAAAAGACCGAACATTGACCAAATCTGCGAAAAAGACAAAAGCAGTAAAAGCAATGCGGGCAGAAACATCCTGTGAAAAAGAGTGGCTGGGATTGATTACCGGTGGAACAGCAAAACTGGGAAATCTGTTTGGGAAAAAACAGATGGATACACTGGAACGGCCAAAACTTTGCTTCGCAGATGCAGGTTATGAAGAATACGCTGGAGAGATCGAAGCAGAGCTGGGAGAAAAATATGTATTAATTGAACACGCAAAAGCAGTGTACGATTGGGCTGTTCTGGCTGATATTTTGCAGAACTATTCTTCTCTTTCAGAGGCAAAAGTGGCACTTTATGAAAAGCATAAAAAAGATCTGAAAGATCTGAAAAAGCTGGTCAGAGAGAATCTTTCAAGGGAAGAATATCAGAGACTGTTTGCAAAAAAGGATGAAAAAGCTAATTATTATGCGTATATCAAGGCACCAAAACAATGTAGTCAGGAAGACTTTTACGGTTATCTGAAAAAGAATATTCTGGGCAAGATATCAGATGTGACGAAAGCATCCTGCATGCAGAAGGAAATGGAAATGGGAACGTTTCTTCCGAAACAGACTGTAAAAGACAACAGTGTCATTCCATATCAGATTCATTTATATGAATTAAATGCAATCCTGAAAAATCTGGAAGATAAAGTTCCGCTACTGAAAGAGAATGGAGAGAAGATTCAAAAGATTTTCACATTCCGCATTCCGTACTACGTAGGACCCTTAAACGGAATTCGAAAAAAAGGGGAGAAGAGTAACTGGGCGGTACGAAAAGAAGGCAAAATATATCCATGGAACTTCGATGAGATGGTAGATTTGGAAGCAAGTGCAGAGCAGTTTATTCGAAGAATGACGAATAAATGTACTTATCTGCCAAGTGAAGATGTTTTACCAAAGTATTCTCTGCTGTACAGCAAATACGAAGTTTTAAATGAATTAAATAATCTGCGTTTGGATGGAGAAAAGATATCTGTAGAGCAGAAACAGAAAATATATGAAGAAGTATTCCAGAAAAGCAGAAAAGTTACACAGAAAAAACTGAAAAACTATTTAGTGAAAGAAGGAATTACCGGAAAAGAAGTTGAAATTACCGGAATTGATGGTGATTTCAAGAGTTCTCTTACGGCATACCATGACTTTAAAGAGAAATTAACAAATTTGTCACTGAACCAGGCGGAAAAAGAATGCATCATCCTGAACGTAACGCTGTTTGGAGATGATAAAGCGATACTGAAACAGAGATTAAAGAAACTGTTTCCGGAGTTGACAGAAAAACAAAGAGACAGCATAAGTAAACTGCCGTATCGTGCTTGGGGAAGACTCTCAAAAGTGTTTTTGGAAGAGACGGAAGCACCGGCACCGGAAACGGGAGAGGCATGGTCTATTATTCGGGCTTTGTGGGAGACGAATGACAATCTGATGCAACTGCTTAGCGAAAAATATTTGTTTGCATCGGCAATCGAAGAAAAGAATGGAAACGAACAGAAAAAACGGGATATTTCGTATGAATTAGTCGAGGAACTTTACGTATCACCGGCAGTGAAGCGGCAGATTTGGCAGAGCCTTTTGATTGTAAAGGAAATCTGTAAAGTGATGGGAAACCCACCGAAACGTGTTTTTATAGAAATGGCAAGAGAAAAAAACGATCAGGGAAGAACCACTTCAAGAAAAAAGAAACTGCTGGAACTCTATAAAAAATGTAAAGCGGAAGAAAAAGACTGGATAGATGAGATTGAAAAGCGTTCCGATGCGGAAATGAGAAGAGACAAGCTGTATTTGTATTATACGCAAAAAGGAAAATGCATGTATTCCGGTGAAACAATTGAACTGGAGGAATTGTGGGATAATCAGAAGTATGACATTGATCATATTTTTCCACAGTCCAAAGTGATGGATGATAGCCTGGATAACCGGGTACTTGTAAAGAAAAAGTGTAATCAGATGAAAGAGGATAAATATCCGATCGATGAAACAGTTCGGAAAAAAATGCAGCCATTCTGGAAATCTTTAGTGGATGCCGGATTGATCAGTGAAGAAAAATATAAACGGCTGATAAGAGGAAATGGATTTGAACCGTCTGAATTGGCTGGATTTATTTCCAGGCAGCTGGTGGAAACTCGTCAGAGTACAAAAGCGGCAGCAAGTATTCTGCAGCAGGTGATCCCGGATACACAGATTGTTTATGTGAAAGCGCCAACCGTTTCAAAGTTCCGTAAGGATTTTAAATTTCTGAAGGTACGGGAGATGAATGATTATCATCATGCGAAGGATGCTTATTTGAATATTGTCGTTGGCAACGCATATTTTGTAAAATTCACATCAAATCCGATTCACTTCATTAAGGAAAATCCGGGAAGAAGTTATAATCTGAAGAAGATGTTTGAACAGGAAAGAATTGAACGAAACGGAGAAATTGCCTGGGAAGGCGGGAACGGAACCATTGTGACAGTCCGAAAGTTTATGGAAAAGAACAACATTCTTGTGACGCGAAGATCGTATGAGGCAACAGGTGCATTGTTTGACCAGCAGATTGTCAAAAAAGGAAAAGGTCAGGTTCCGATCAAGAGCAGTGATGAACGGCTTTGTGATATACAGAAGTATGGAGGATATAACAAAGAGGCGGGAGCTTACTTTGTACTGGCAGAATCGGAGGGCAAAAAGGGAAAGAAAATACGAACAATCGAGTATGTGCCGATTCGTCTGAAAAAGGAAATTCAGAAGTCAGAAGAAAATATAATTCGGTATCTGGAAGAGGAAAGACAGTTAAAGAATCCGCGAGTGCTGGTGCCGGAAATCAAAATAGATACTCTGTTTTGTGTGGACGGATTTTATATGTGGGTTTCCGGAAGATCAGGAGATCAGCTATTGATGCAAGGTGCAAATCAGCTGGTACTTTCCCAGGAAGAAATGGAAATACTGAAAAAAATAGTACAGTACGTGGAACGTAAAAAACAGAATAAAGAACTGAAAATTTACGATTCCGACCATTTAGAAGAAAAGAAGGTGGTGATGCTGTATGAAACCTTTTTAAATAAATTAACAAATACGGTATATGCAAAAAAACTTGGAGCACAGGCAAAGACATTAACGGAAAAAAGAGAAAAATTTAAAGAATTATGCATAGAAGAAAAGTGTATCGTTTTGTATGAAATTTTACATTTTTTCCAGTGCCAGAGTGTTACCGCTGATTTGAAATTAATTGGAGGATCTGGAAGAGCAGGAATTTTGTATCTCAACAAAAATATAACCGATTGCAGTCGAATCGAAATGATTCATCAATCGCCAACCGGTATTTACGAGCAGGCAGTAGACCTGAATGCATTATGAGCTGGCGGATTGTGGTTATTTCCAAACGGGCAAAGCTGGACTATCAGCTTGGTTATCTTGTGGTACGAAATGAAGAAGTAACAAAAATACATTTAAGTGAAATCTCAACCATTCTGATTGAGTCAACAGCAGCAACAGTCACAACAAGTCTGCTGGCAGAGCTGACCAAAAAGAAAATAAAAGTGATTTTTTGCGATGAAAAGAGAAATCCATCGTCGGAACTGGTTGGGTATTACGGAAGTCATGATACCAGCAATAAAATCAGAAAGCAGATTCAGTGGAGCCGGCACAGTAAAGAAGCGATCTGGACAGAGATTGTGACGGAAAAAATACGAAAACAGAAGGAACTGTTAAAAAATCTGGGAAAGGAAGAAGCGGGTCTGTTAGAAGCATATTTACAGGAGATTGGCTGGAACGATGAGACAAACCGGGAAGGGCATGCGGCAAAAGTATATTTTAATGCGTTGTTCGGCATGACATTTACCAGAACTGCGGATTGTCCGGAAAATGCAGCGCTGAATTACGGATATAGCATTTTGTTGTCTGCGTTTGCGAGAGAAATTGTAGCGAGCGGTTATATTACACAGCTCGGACTCTTTCATGATAATATGTTTAATCAGTTTAATCTGGCGTCCGATTTGATGGAACCGTTCCGTGTTCTGATTGACCGGGAAGTAATCCAAATGCAGAGGAAAGAATTTACGCATGAGGAAAAAATACAGTTGGTCAATGTATTAAACAACGAAGTCATGATAGACGGGAAAACACAGTATGTGAATAATGCCATAAAAATTTACTGTAAAAGTGTATTTGATGCCTTAAATGAGAATGACAGTGCATTGATCCGGTTTTATGGCCTATGAGTTATCGTTTTATGAGAGTATTGGTACTGTTTGATCTTCCGGTGCTGACGGGCGATCAGAGAAGAGAATATGCGAGATTTCGAAAGTTTTTATTGAAAAGCGGATTCCTGATGCTCCAGGAATCCGTATACTGTAAGCTTGCGTTAAATACAACTGCAGTGAATGGAATCGTGGATCAGATTCATAAAAATAAGCCGGAAGAAGGCCTGGTACAGCTTTTAACGGTGACTGAGAAGCAGTATGCGAAAATGGATCTGATTGTTGGGAACGTAAAGAGTGAAGTGTTGAATACGGATGAAAGGCTGGTGATTTTATGAAACTGGTACATGTGGACTTGGAAAAACCTATTGCGATTCATCGGAACTGTCCCACGGAATGGATTATAGAATCACCGGAGCTGTTTTTAAAATATGTGGAGCAGCTGCAAAAACAAAATCAGGGAGAGGAGGGAAATTTCGTACTTTCTAAAGCTGACACAGAGCTGAATATGAAAAGAGATGTGGAATTGGTATTAACGCCCTTTTCTCTTGATTTTGCGGATCACAGAATACAAAAACGGTTATTTACAGAGCTGGTCAAAAGTGCGCAAAATGAAGAAATGTTTCTGGAAACACAGAGAATTATTGCGGAACTGAAGAAATACATCTATCAATTGGAAGCTGTCAGTGGGTACGAATTGGAACAAAATGAGGAAATCGATTTGAGCGCACTCCTAAAATTGATGGGAGTTCAGACAGAAACCGAAAAAGAGATGGGACTTCTGGAAAAATTAACGCAATATATCAAAGTTATGGCCGAACTTCTCCAAAAAGAACTGGTGATTCTGATAAATATTCGGTCCTATCTGAACGAAACACAAATAAACAAACTCTCCCAAATGGCATGCTACTATGAAATATCCTTGCTTTTCATAGAAAATATACAAAGGGACTTTTCGAATCAGAGAGAATATTATATAATTGACAAAGATGGATGTGATGTCTATTAATATCCATCGGATGTTTGAGTATCTGTTTTGTGCAGATGAAAGCAGTTCATTTTTAAATTTGAGGTTTGAGAATGATGTAAAAATGTATGGTACTCAAACCCCTCCATCAGAAAGCCCAGGCCGTAGAGGGTTTGAGAATGATGTAAAAATGTATGGTACTCAAACTCCGATTTTTTGACTTGATTATGTTGTTCGCGTTTGAGAATGATGTAAAAATGTATGGTACTCAAACGGAAAAAAGGCGATATCTTGTGGCGTTCCGGTTTGAGAATGATGTAAAAATGTATGGTACTCAAACTGTTGTTCCAATTCCCACCGCGGAAGAAGCGTTTGAGAATGATGTAAAAATGTATGGTACTCAAACGTTTTCGCGCCGGGGTCAGCGCAGCGGAAAGGTTTGAGAATGATGTAAAAATGTATGGTACTCAAACTACTGAATACGCAGAACAGGTGACTGCGGGTTTGAGAATGATGTAAAAATGTATGGTACTCAAACTTTCCACCTCCCCTAAATCTGTA
>OGMV01001017.1_pt1 | contig 10948 bp, 9 predicted proteins | sample 1573341 | NCBI WGS metagenome assembly OGMV01 (sample SAMEA2581994, study PRJEB24529) | metagenome | biome: Human gut stool | place: China | collected 2011 | reverse complement strand
TGTCTGTCCGTTTGCATCCATAATTTCGAATAGCTCATCCCAGCCACGTTGTGAGATGTTTAACTCCACTTGCGCGCCACAGATCATCGCAAAATATTTTTCGGAAATATAACGTGCTGTCAACCCTCCGGTGATACCCATTAATGAGTTTTGCTTGATTTTAGGAGTAAATGAAGCACTGTTTAAGTTGACACCCCCATTAAACCCGACAGAAAAATTCTGGCGTGGTTCGCCAATCTGTGCGGTGGCCGGAAGTGCAAGTCCCATTATCAGGGAAGCAGCGATCAGAACAGATTTTATCTTTATCATTTTTTGTATTATTCGAAGTCAAGTTTTACTAATTCAAAATTCTTCGTGAAATGGATGAAGAATACTTTCTTGTTGATGAATCCTCCCCAGTTGTTGACGCGTTCAAATTTGAATCCTGTCTGTATGGGAGTCAGATTCATTTTTGGCAAGTTGTTTTCCAGCTCCGAGCCATAGCGTGACAATCCTTTCAGAAAGAAGAAACCTGTATCAAAACCGAGCATTCCGTAGCTGGGATATTTGCTGACTAAATCTTTACTATACCATTTGTGGTAATTGTTGGTGAACTGTATAGCAGCCGGAAACAATGTATTGGTGTAGAATGATGAATAGAAATAGGTATCCAGTTCAAAGAAACTTTCCAGATGATCCCGGGTGTACGTTTGCCATTCAGGATAACCGAACAGGCGGATATTCTGCTCCGGAGTGTCTCTGACCAATAGAATCAGCTGAGGAAGAATCTTGATCAGCATAACATTATTGCCTGAAGCCGGGATGAAAACATTTTCCTTGTCAGTGCGAAGAGCTTCCTTCAGCATATCTTTGGTAGCGTTTTCATTGACGGTTTTCATCGATATTCCCTTGTTTTTCAACTCTTGTTTCATGCCACTTATAAACTCAGCCTTTTCTTTGTCTGCGCTGGTTGGCTCAATGAAAATGACGTTTGCATTCGGAAATTGGCGGGTAAAGTGTTCGTATACTTCTGAATACAAATAGGATTGTGGAGTATTAATCTGATAGATGGCGGGATTATTAAACACCTCTTCACCTTTCGAAGAGAAAGGGATGACTAACCGTATATCATTCTTTTTTGCAAAAGTAGATAAAGGTTTGATCTGTTGCTGGTGCATCGGACCGAAAATGACATTCATGTTCTTCATCTCATTTTTCGCCAGAATAGAATTTAATGTAGAAACATCTTTCCCACAGTCATATACATATAAATCAATGGAAGTGCCTGTACGTTTCAGGCTGTCTACTGCCATCAGGAAACCTTCATAATATTCCACCATCCGTTTGTCTTCCTGGAAAGGCAATAGCAAAGCGGCTTTGATAGTGGAAATTTCCTGAGGAGTTTCTTTACTCTTGCGGAAAAGTTCGTTGTTGCTGGGTGGAATAGCGTACGGGTCCTCTTTGGGAGTTGTCGGCTGCATCGTTATTGCGCCAGGATAGGGGATGCAAAGATATTGTCCTTTTTTCATTCCGTTTTTCAGTTCGGGATTGGCGGCAAGCAGTTCTTGCTCGCTGATTCCGTATTCGCGGCTTACGCTGAATACAGTTTCTTTGCGTTTCACCTTATGCATATCTTTGCATCTGGATTGTACAGGACCTTGGATAGCAGGTTTATCAACCGGTGTTTGTGCCGTTGCTGTTTCCGGTTCTTGCTCCAATGGGATGAGAATCACCTGACCGATACGGAAGTTTTCAGCGCTTAATCCCGGATTTGCTTCACAAATGGCTTTCGCAGATACATTATAGATTGTAGTCAGTTTATATAAAGTTTCTCCGGATTGAATCGTATGAAATGTTTCTCCTTTCTGGCTTTCTTTTCCTTTAGGGATTTTTATGGCCTGTCCGGCATAAATTTTCTCATCACATCCGGGATTCAAACGTATGATGTCGTTTGTTGTGACATTATACATCTTGGCGATTGAGTATAAACTCTGTCCTTTTTCGATGGTATGCAAGAAGTAAGATTGGTTCTCTTGTGCATAACTAATAGCGTATGAGGCGCTTATAAAAAACAAACATAAGAATATTCGGCTTATCGGTTTCATCAATTTATAACTATTGGTTCTTGAAATCAAGGAACAAAGGTACGAATAATGCCCTATATCTTCATAAGATTTGAGTTAAGAAAATAATATTGTGCTTTTTTAGGAGCATATTTCGGGCGGAAACATTAATTTTGTACCATTTATGAAGGATATGAATATGCAAGAAACAGAATATATTAATGTGTATGGTGCTCGTGTGCACAACTTGAAAGATATTGATGCTGAAATTCCCCGTAACAGTTTGACAGTGATTACCGGATTGAGTGGTAGTGGTAAATCTTCTTTGGCTTTCGATACGATATTTGCCGAGGGACAACGCCGTTATATCGAGACTTTTTCGGCCTATGCCCGCAACTTCCTGGGGAATCTGGAACGTCCGGATGTCGATAAAATAACTGGTTTGAGTCCGGTTATTTCCATTGAACAAAAGACGACGAATAAAAATCCCCGTTCCACTGTAGGAACAACAACGGAGATATACGATTATCTTCGTCTGCTTTATGCCCGTGCAGGTATTGCCTATTCGTACTTGTCGGGTGAGGAGATGGTGAAATATACGGAGGAACAGATTCTGGATCTGATTCTGAAAGATTATAAAGGAAAGAAGATATACTTGCTCGCACCATTGGTCCGCTCGCGTAAAGGACATTACAAAGAACTTTTCGAACAGGTACGCAAGAAAGGATATCTCTATGTACGGATAGATGGCGAACTGCGTGAAGTGACACATGGTATGAAGCTCGACCGTTACAAAAATCATGATATTGAGGTTGTAATAGATAAGCTGATTGTAGCTGATAAAGATGATAAACGGCTGAAACAGAGCGTGGCAACTGCGATGCGTCAAGGTGATGGCTTATTGATGATTCTCGATGCGCAAACAGAAAATATCCGCCATTACAGCAAGCGCCTGATGTGTCCGGTCACAGGATTGTCTTATCGGGAACCGGCTCCTCACAACTTCTCGTTCAACTCTCCGCAGGGAGCATGTCCGAAGTGTAAAGGATTGGGAGTCGTTAATCAGATCGATGTCGACAAGGTGATTCCCGACCGTGAACTTTCCATCTATGAAGGAGCCATAGCGCCTTTGGGAAAATACAAGAATGCGATGATTTTCTGGCAGATTGGTGCTTTGCTGGAGAAGTATGAGGCTACTTTAAAAACTCCGATGAAGGAATTGTCAGACGATGCGGTTGAAGAAATCCTGTATGGTTCTGACGATCGGATTAAGATCAAAAGTTCGTTGATAGGGACTTCTTCCGATTACTTTGTGACCTACGAGGGAGTCGTAAAATATATCCAGATGCTTCAGGAAAAAGATGCATCTGCTACAGCGCAGAAGTGGGCGGAACAGTTTGCACGGACCACTGTTTGTCCGGAATGTAAAGGTGCCCGGTTGAATAAAGAAGCATTACACTTCCGTATTCACGACAAGAACATCAATGAGCTGGCAAATATGGACATTAATGAGCTATATGACTGGCTGATGAATGTGGACCAGTTCCTGTCTGACAAACAGAAGAAAATCGCTGCCGAGATTCTGAAAGAGATTCGTACGCGTTTGAGATTCCTGCTGGATGTAGGGCTGGATTATCTGGCGCTGAATCGTAGTTCAGTCAGTCTGTCCGGTGGTGAAAGCCAGCGTATTCGTCTCGCTACACAGATTGGTTCCCAATTGGTGAATGTACTTTATATTCTGGATTAACCCAGTATCGGATTGCACCAGCGTGACAATCTGCGACTGATCCGTTCGTTGAAGGAGCTCCGTGATATGGGGAACTCTGTTATAGTAGTTGAACATGATAAAGATATGATGCTGGCTGCCGACTATGTGATTGATATGGGACCGAAAGCGGGACGTCTGGGCGGAGAAGTCGTTTTCTCCGGAACTCCGTCGGAAATGCTTAAAACCGAGACGATGACTTCGCAATATCTGAACGGAAAGATGAAAATAGAAATTCCGGTCAAGCGGAGAAAAGGGAATGGGAAGTCTATCTGGCTGAAAGGAGCGAAAGGAAATAATCTGAAGAATGTAGATGTTGAATTTCCGTTAGGTAAGTTGATTTGTGTGACAGGAGTATCCGGAAGCGGTAAGTCGACTTTGATTAATGAGACTTTGCAGCCGATTCTTTCACAGAAATTCTATCGTTCCTTGCAGGACCCCTTGGAATACGAGTCTATTGAAGGACTGGAAAATATAGATAAGGTAGTCGATGTGGATCAGTCTCCGATAGGACGTACTCCTCGCTCCAATCCGGCTACCTATACGGGTGTATTTTCAGATATCCGTAATTTGTTTGTAAGTCTTCCGGAAGCCAAGATCCGCGGTTATAAACCCGGTCGTTTCTCTTTCAATGTATCGGGCGGTCGTTGTGAAGCCTGTACGGGTAACGGATACAAGACGATTGAAATGAACTTCTTGCCGGATGTGTATGTACCTTGTGAAGTTTGCCATGGCAAACGCTATAATCGTGAAACGCTGGAAGTACGTTTCAAAGGAAAGTCCATTGCTGATGTGCTTGATATGACTATCAACCGTGCTGTCGAATTTTTTGAGAATGTTCCGCAGATTCTGAATAAGATAAAAGTCTTGCAGGATGTCGGTTTGGGCTATATTAAATTAGGACAGTCATCTACCACCCTTTCCGGTGGAGAGAGCCAGCGTGTGAAACTAGCGACAGAATTGTCCAAACGAGATACCGGTAAAACACTTTACATTCTTGACGAACCGACTACCGGCCTCCATTTCGAAGATATCCGTGTGTTGATGGGGGTACTTAATAAATTGGTGGATAAGGGCAATACCGTTATTGTAATCGAACATAACTTGGACGTTATCAAGATGGCGGATTATATCATAGACATGGGGCCTGAAGGTGGTAAGGGCGGGGGAGTACTCCTTAGCTACGGAACACCGGAAGAGGTTGCGAAGAGTCAGAAAGGTTATACTCCGAAGTTTCTTCGCGAGGAGTTAGGACTTTGATATTGAAGTATAAGTGCCGGCTTATGGGCTTTTGTCCGATAAGTCGGCATTTATCATATTCTTTAGTATATATTGCATACAAGATTAATAAAAGAAACAACAAAATGAAGATCAATAAGACGAATGCGGCGCGTTTGCTGGATAAAGCTAAAATAGCTTATGAATTGATTCCTTATGAGGTGGACGAAAATGATCTGAGTGCTATTCATGTAGCAGCCAATTTAGGCGAAAATATAGAGCAGGTATTTAAGACACTTGTTCTTCACGGTGACAAAAGCGGCTATTTTGTTTGCGTCATCCCGGGTGAACACGAAGTTGATTTGAAACTGGCGGCAAAGGCTTCCGGCAATAAAAAGTGCGATCTCATACCCGTGAAGGAACTTCTTCCGCTGACGGGATATATCCGGGGAGGTTGTTCGCCCATTGGAATGAAGAAGCATTTTCCTACTTATATTCATGACACTTGCCTGCATTTTCCGTATATTTATGTAAGTGCCGGTGTACGGGGGCTTCAGATAAAGCTTGCACCGGATGATTTAATCCGTGAATCGAGGGCAGAAATTTGCCGTTTATTTGAGGAATAAATCCAAAAAAGTATATATTTGCAGAATATATGTCATTAGAAAAATTATCAATCATTAATTAATAAATTTATATCTATGTTTGACAAACACCCTAAAGGACTGATAGCAGCCGCTTTAGCCAATCTAGGTGAACGCTTCGGCTTCTATACAATGATGGCAATCCTCGTGCTTTTCCTGCAAGCTAAGTTTGGAATGAATGGAAAAGAAGCAGGATTTATTTATTCAACTTTTTATTTCTCCATTTACATTCTTGCTTTGGTCGGAGGTATTATTGCCGATAAGACACGAAACTACAAAGGAACTATTTTCACGGGAATCGTGCTGATGGCAGTGGGGTGCCTGTTGCTGGCTATTCCATCCAAGACTCCGGTAGACAATCAGACCTTTTATCTGGTGATCACCTGTGCCAGTTTGTTTGTGATTGCATTTGGTAACGGATTATTTAAAGGAAATCTGCAGGCTCTGGTAGGGCAGATGTATGATAATCCCCAATATGCAAGTATGCGTGATTCCGGTTTCTCCTTATTCTATATGTTCATTAATATCGGTGCCATTTTTGCTCCGTTTGCAGCGGTAGGTGTACGTAACTGGTGGTTATCTACTTTCGGTTACAATTATGATGCCGATCTTCCTGCATTATGTCATGGTCATTTGGCTGGTACGCTGTCACCCGAAGCTACCGAAACATATCATACATTGGTAGAGAAAGCCTCCAGTGTTCCGGTACAGGATTATACAGCATTTGCATCTGATTATTTGAATGTCTTTACCACAGGTTTCCATTATGCGTTTGGAGTGGCTATCATCGCGATGGTCATTTCTTTGACGATCTATTTGCTGAATAAGAGAAACTTCCCGGATCCCAGCAAGAAGGCAGCTGCTTCTTCCTCCTCTTCGTCTGCTACTGTAGAAATGAGTATTCAGGAAGTAAAACAACGTATGTACGCTCTCTTTGCAGTATTCGGAGTCGTTATCTTCTTCTGGTTCTCTTTCCACCAGAACGGTTTGACATTGACTTACTTTGCAAAAGAATACACTGACCTCAATTTGTTTGGCATGCCTATTTCCGCAGAGTTGTTCCAATCACTGAATCCATTCTTCGTTGTCTTCCTGACTCCTGTGATTATGGCGATCTTTGCCAGTCAGCGCAGACGTGGAAAAGAACCTTCTACTCCTAAAAAGATTGCGATTGGTATGGGTATTGCGGCATTAGCCTTTATCGTAATGGCTGTCGGCTCTTATTTTGCCAATCTACCTTTGCACAAGGATATTATTGCTGTAGGTACTTCACCGGTGAAAGTGACTCCGTTCCTGTTGATGCTGACTTATCTGATTCTGACGGTAGCTGAGTTGTACATTTCCCCGTTGGGAATTTCGTTTGTGTCTAAAGTGGCTCCTCCGAAATACCAGGGTATCATGCAGGGAGGATGGCTAGGTGCAACTGCGCTTGGTAATCAGCTGCTGGTGATCGGTGCTATCCTATACGAATCAATTCCTATCTGGATGACATGGACTGTATTTGTTGTAGCTTGTACTATTTCAATGTTTACAATGATTTTCATGCTGAAATGGCTGGAACGCGTAGCGAAATAAGCTTACGTCAGTAATACATAAAACGAATGCCCCGGAACAGATATTGTCATTCAATCCATGTTCCGGGGCATTTTGTATATAGCTTTATTTTTCAGATATCCAGTCCCATGATATAGTCATTCATGTAATATCCGTTGCCAATCGGAAAATCCCCTTCCCGCAACTTTCTCATTCCCATCCGTTCATAAAACAGTAAAGCTTTATTGTCACGGTTCACATTCAGCTCCATTAAGCAAGGTTCCGGATGTACTTCCTTTATATATTTGATAGCTTCTCTGAATAAAAAGCTGCCGCAGTGCGCGCCTTGAAAATAGGGGAGAACATAAATTTTCTGAAGATGGAATACATTTTCTTCCTGTTGTTGTACAGAGACGTAGCCGCAGGGCTCGCACTCTTCATACGCGATAAAATAAACATGGCCTTCTTCTTCCATTTGTTTCCGGATATTTTCGGGAGAGTACATCCAGTCCATCATATAATCCAGTTGTTCGGGAGATAAGATCTCTTTATAAGTAGCGGGAAATACTTCACCCGCCATTTGGTTGATCAGTCCGCAATCATCTGTGGTTGCTTTTCGAATAGTAAACATATGTATTTTCTTTTTTGTTTTTTTTTGAGTTGCAAATATAGCGATTATTTCTTTTTATAATAAGGTGGTAACTTCTTAATGGTTTAATTATTATTAAATTATAGTACTTTGCAATGCAAGGTACTAAAGTAATGCATATATTTGTTCTGTCAAAAAGAAAAAGAACAATGAATGTAGACAATGTAAAATCTCAGATGAGAAAAGGCATGTTAGAGTATTGTATCATGCTTTTACTTCACAAAGAGCCGGCCTATGCTTCTGACATTATTCAGAAGTTGAAAGAGGCGCAGCTGATTGTGGTGGAGGGTACCTTATATCCATTGCTGACACGTTTGAAGAATGACGATTTGTTGAGTTATGAATGGGTAGAATCCACGCAAGGTCCACCTCGTAAGTACTATAAGCTTACAGAAAAAGGAGAAGCCTTTTTAGGCGAGCTAGAGCTGTCCTGGAAGGAGCTGAATGAAACAGTGAATCATATTGCTAGTAGATAATTCGATAAAGAAGAAATAATAATGAAAAAAACATTGACTGTAAATTTAGGAGGAACTGTCTATCATATAGATGATGATGCCTACCGTCTGTTGGACAACTATCTGGCCAACCTGAAACATTATTTTCGCAAACAGGAGGGAGCGGAAGAGATTGTGAATGATATCGAGATTCGTATTGCCGAGTTGTTTGCCGAGAAAGTGTCTGCAGGGAAGCAAGTCATTACCCTTGCCGATGTAGAGGAAATCATAGCCCGGGTAGGCAAGCCGGAGGACTTTGGTGTATCTGACGACGAATCTGAACCTCGTAAAAAGGAGCAGGCTGCTTCTGCCGGTCAGGGATATACACGGACTGCCACTACCCGTCGCTTGTTCCGTGATCCGGATAATAAACTGCTGGGAGGTGTGGCTTCGGGGCTGGCCGCTTATTTTGACTGGGATATAACGCTGGTACGCATCTTGATGATTGTCCTGTTGTTCGTTCCTTATTGTCCGATGATTATTCTTTATATTATAGGATGGATTATCATTCCCGAAGCACGTACGGCAGCAGAGAAGCTGAGTATGCGTGGCGAAGCGGTAACCATAGAAAATATAGGCAAAACGGTGACGGACGGTTTTGAACGGGTTGCCGACGGAGTGAATAACTTTGTGAACTCAGATAAGCCACGCACCTTTCTACAGAAAGTAGGCGATGTATTTGTGACGATAGCTGCCATTATTCTCAAGATATTCCTGATTGCCCTTATCATTATTTGCTGCCCGATATTGTTCGTGCTAGCGGTGTTGATAGTGGCGTTGGTGTTTGTGGTGATTGCTGCACTCATTGGCGGAGGAGCTATACTTTATGAGATGCTTCCGGCTATCGACTGGGCTCCTATAGCCACCGTATCTCCTATAATGACATTGCTGGGTACCATCTCAGGAATTGCCTTGATAGCTATTCCGTTAGGAGCCTTCCTGTATACCATTTTTCGTCAGTTGTTCCATTGGTCACCGATGGGAACCGGTCTGAAATGGTCTCTGTTTATCCTGTGGGTACTGGGGCTTGTCATCGTAATTATTAATTTGTCAGCTCTCGGATGGCAGTTGCCGTTGTATGGCCTGCACTGCTTTTAATGTAAGATTGTTCTATTAAAAAAGAATAATATTTATTCTTTTTCTGAGAAATGTACCCCGATAGTGTGTCCGGGGTACATTTTTTGTTTGTCTTTCTTTCTAAATCGAGATTTTTAATTAAGTTTGTAATAGCTTATTCAATAGATAAAGAAAATGGGTGAACATATATGTTTCAGGCGAAACGAACGTTTGGCTACCGTCAATCCTTATTGGAGAGGAAATCCGATGGTGCGCGGACGTTTTTTTAACAGGCAACACCGTTTCCGCCCCGGTATGGGAAGTGTGCTGAAATGGCGTCTGTCTCCCAATCCTCAGCGGAAAGAAAAGAAGACAGTGAAGTGGGACCCCAAAGTCTGCTATCTTCGTTCGCTGGATGTTGTGGTGGGAGATTCTTTAATATGGTTGGGGCATAATTCCTTTTTTCTTCAGCTGGCAGGTAAAAGAATCATGTTCGATCCGGTTTTCGGGAGCATCCCTTTTGTGAAGAGACAAAGTGAATTTCCTGCCAATCCCGACATTTTTACAGGAATTGATTACCTGCTCATTAGTCATGACCATTTTGATCATTTGGACAAGCAAAGTATCACCCGTTTGCTGAATAATAATCCGCAGATGAAACTGTTTTGCGGTTTGGGAACCGGAGAACTGATAAAGAGCTGGTTTCCGGAAATGAGAGTGATCGAGGCCGGCTGGTATCAGCAACTGGAAGATGAAGAACTGAAAATAACGTTTTTGCCGGCACAGCACTGGAGCAAACGTTCCGTGCGTGACGGAGGGCAGCGGTTGTGGGGCGCTTTCATGTTGCAGGGACATGGTGTCTCTCTTTATTATAGTGGAGATACAGGATATTCTAGCCATTTCCGGGAAATCCCGGAACTGTTCGGAGCTCCGGATTATGCTTTGCTGGGTATCGGCGCGTATAAACCCCGCTGGTTCATGCGTCCCAATCATATCTCTCCTTATGAATCACTGACTGCCTCCGAAGAGATGCGGGCAGGAATTACCATTCCGATGCATTATGGTACATTTGATTTATCAGACGAACCTTTGCATGATCCGCCTAAAGTATTTGCAGCAGAAGCAAAAAAAAGAAAGATCCGTGTGGAAATCCCTTATCTGGGAGAAATCGTAAAACTGAGTAAAAGAAAGTAATTATAAAACGAACTAAAGAGATGAAGAAGTTAGAAGTAAAAGACCTGAAAGAAAATTTCTTTGAGGCGATTGGCAAAGAATGGATGTTGGTTACTGCCGGCACCAAAGAGAAATTCAATACAATGACAGCCAGTTGGGGTGGTATTGGGTGGCTTTGGAATAAGCCTGTTGCTTTTGTTTTTATTCGTCCCGAACGATATACATACGAGTTTATAGAGAAAAGTGATTATCTGACGCTTTCCTTTTTGGGAGAAGCCAACAAAAAGGTCCATGCAATTTGTGGCTCAAAATCCGGTCGTGATATGGACAAAGTGAAAGCAACCGGACTGAAACCTGTATTTACAGAACAGGGA
>OGMV01001015.1_pt1 | contig 10952 bp, 8 predicted proteins | sample 1573341 | NCBI WGS metagenome assembly OGMV01 (sample SAMEA2581994, study PRJEB24529) | metagenome | biome: Human gut stool | place: China | collected 2011 | reverse complement strand
ATACCGGGTGGCATCAGCTGTCTGGCAGGAGTGCTGCTCTTTGGAGCGGTGTCGGGATTTTTCTATAATTATATAGGAATCTGTGTGGGTTCCTGTATTGCTTTTGGAATAGCAAGAAGTCTGGGAAGACCGGTGCTGTACAAGATGTTTCCCGGGAAAATGATTGAAAAATACCTGACATGGACGGAGCTAAAGGGGAGATTTTTGAAATTATTTACACTGGCAATCTTTCTGCCGGTGGCACCGGATGATTTTCTCTGTTATCTCGCCGGAACGACGAATATGACATGGAAACAGTTTGTGACAGTCATCTTTTTAGGAAAGCCTTTCTCCATTGCGCTGTATAGTCTTGGACTGACGACACTGTTTCAGGTGATTTTCCACCTATTATAGGAGAGTATACTTATGAAAATTTATATATATAAAGGCGGACTTTCACTGGTGGCAAAAAGCGGCATCGGCAGCGCCATCCGCCATCAGGAGAAGATGCTGCGAGCAGCAAAAGTGACCGTGACGAACGTCTGGAAAGAGGCGGATATCGTACAGATCAATACCGTATTGCCTGATTCGCCGCTGGTGGCACGGCGGGCAAGACGGCAGGGGAAAAAGGTCGTCTATTACGGACATTCCACCATGGAAGATTTTAAGAATTCTTTTATCGGTTCCAATCTGGCGGCTCCTTTATTCAAAAAATGGATCCGCCATTGTTATAGACAGGGAGATGTGGTTATCACACCAACGGAATATTCCCGGAAATTGTTAATGAAATATGATCTGCATCGGGAGATTTATGCACTGACCAATGGTGTGGACACTGAATTTTTCCACAAAACAGAGCAGGCAGGTGGACGATTCCGGATATTTTTTCATCTTCCTGTGGATAAAAAGGTCGTGATATCCGCCGGGCATCTGATTCACAGAAAAGGAATCGGGGATTTTCTGGAAATGGCAAAAAGGATGCCAGACATTATTTTTCTATGGTTTGGGGGCGGGAACAATGCGTTGATTCCGGCAGAGATCAAAAAGGCTGTGGCAGAGAAGCCGGAAAATGTGATCTTTGCCGGTTTCCAACCGTCCGGGATCCTGCGGGATGCGTACTGTGGTGCGGATGCATTTGCTTTTTTCAGTTATGAAGAGACGGAAGGAATCATGGTATTGGAGGCATTATCCTGTGAGATTCCTGTGATCGTGAGAGACATTCCGGTGTATGAAGGGTGGCTTACCGACGGCGAGCAGGTGCGCAAAGCCAGCAATCTGGATTCCTACGAGCAGGCAGTCCGAGACATCTTGTATGAAGAACCGCGGGAAAAAGTAAGACGCAGAATCCGGGCAGGCAGGGCACTGGCGGAGGAACACAGCATGCGGGCGACAGGTGAGAAACTGTATCAGATAGAGCAGAAGCTTTTGTAGACATCCCTCTTGCAAATTCAGAGTCTTTATCATAAAATGAGAGTACCTTACAAAGGAGGTGCTTACGATGAACCTTGTAATTACTATCAGCCGAAGATTCGGAACAGGAGCCAGTCTGATCGCACAGGAGTTGTCTGAGAAGCTGGGGGTGCCGGTATATGATAAGGCGTACATAGAGCATGAGCTGGATGGTGACAGCTATGCTACGGAAGCGGAGGTCATTAAGGAATTGGCGGAACATCCCTGTATTATTCTGGGACGTTGTGCATCCGAGATCCTGAAGGATCAGCCGAATGTATTTAACGTGTATGTGTGCGCGGATAAGGAAGATCGTATTGAACGTATCATGAAGAAGGAAAGTCTTCCTCATGATGAGGCAAAAGAAATGCTTGAGAAAAATGATGCGGAGCGTGCCGACTATTATTATGAAAATACCGGTAAAGTGTGGGGTGATGTGAACAATTATCATATGATCCTCGATACCACCAAACTGGGAATCGAAAATTGTGCGGATATCCTGATCCGGTATTTTGAAAGAGTGGAAATTATTTGACAGCCCGGAATGCGAATAGGCGTTACGATTTCGAGAGTATGCAGTACGAAGAAATCGTTTAGGATATAAATAGGGAATAGATTGTAAACAGATGTCTCACACGGACATCTGTTTTTCTATGAAAAACATCTTAAACACAGTAATAAAATTAATCAATTATACAACGTTATAAAATTAAAAGTATGATTTTAAATATAACAAAAAATGATATATACAATTGAAAATTTTAATCAAATAATAAAACGGAATAATCACCGAATAAAATGACCTTTTTCTTGAATTTATAGATATATGACAAAAATGTCACATTAAAATACATCAATTAACAAGATAAGAATATATCTTGCTTACAGAAATTATGAGTGTTAAGATAATGCAATCAGATAAGTGAAAATAGTAAAAACAACAGGTTTTGAAAATAAAAAGTAATCATATGGCAGGAGGATTCCCATGAACAGCGCAGACATTGCAGCAAAATATCAGAAAACTTATTTTATGCCCCCCGAGGTGACCTACGACTGGGTAAAAAAGGACAGTATTACCAAGTCCCCTATCTGGTGCAGCGTTGACTTAAGAGACGGCAACCAGGCATTGATCGATCCCATGAGTCTGGAAGATAAGCTGGAATTCTTCAAGATGTTGGTAAAGATCGGTTTCAAGGAGATCGAGGTTGGTTTTCCCGCTTCCTCCGATACGGAGTACAATTTTATCCGTGCATTAATTGAGCGCGACATGATCCCGGAGGATGTGACTATTCAGGTATTGACGCAGGCGAGAGAGCATATCATCCGCAAGACCTTCGAAGCAGTCAAGGGAGCGCCCCACGCAGTGATCCATCTGTATAATTCTACTTCCGTAGAGCAGAGAGAACAGGTATTTAAGAAGGACAAGGAAGCCATCAAAGAATCTGGCAGATGAGACTGAAGGTAACTTCACCTTTGAGTACAGCCCGGAGAGCTTTTCCCAGACCGAGGTGGATTATGCATTGGAAGTCTGCAATGCAGTACTGGATGTATGGAAGCCTACTGCTGACTGCAAGGCAATCATCAATCTACCCACCACCGTACAGGTGGCAATGCCCCATGTATTTGCGTGTCAGGTAGAATATATGCATAAGCATTTGAAATACCGTGAAAACGTAGTACTCAGCGTTCATCCCCATAACGACAGAGGCTGCGGTATCAGCGATGCGGAGTTCGGCGTACTGGCCGGAGCAGACCGTGTGGAAGGTACTTTGTTCGGCAATGGCGAGCGTACCGGTAATGTGGATCTGGTAACCGTTGCACTTAATATGATGTGTCACGGTGTGGACAGTGGACTGGATTTCTCTCATATTATGGAGATCCGTGAAGCTTATGAGAATTTCACCGGTATGAAGGTGCATGAGAGAGTTCCTTATGCGGGAGATTTGGTATTTACCGCATTTTCAGGTTCCCATCAGGATGCCATCAGTAAAGGTATGGCATGGCAGAAGGAAGGCAGGACCGGCAAGCGCTGGGATATTCCTTACCTGCCTATCGATCCTGCAGATGTGGGAAGAGAGTACGAATCCGATGTTATCCGTATCAACAGCGTATCCGGTAAGGGCGGCGTAGCATTCGTATTGAAGCAGCAGTTTGGTTTCTCGCTGCCTGCAGCCATGAAGGAAGAAGTAGGCTACCTGGTAAAGGGTATCTCCGACAGGCGCCATCAGGAATTACTTCCCAAGGAGATTTATGCGATCTTCGAGGAAAATTATATTTATCCCCGCAGCATCTTCAATGTTCCGGAGTGTCACTTCAAGCAGGAGAACGGCATTCAGGCAGAGGTGACCATCGAGCAGGGCGGCGCTTCCAGAACCATTACCACCATGGGTAACGGACGTCTCGACGCAGTCAGCAATGCGATTAAGACATACTTCGGTATTACCTATGAACTGTCTGTTTACGAAGAACATGCGATTTCCAGAGGTTCCAACTCTAAGGCAGCTACTTATGTAGGCATCGTCCATGACGGTAAGTTCTACTGGGGTGTCGGCGTGGATGAAGATATCATCAAGAGTTCCATCGCAGCATTGGTATCCGCTGTGAACAAGCTGGCAGCAGAGCAGCATATCACTTCCGGCAGAGAGGAGCGGATCGTGGAGATCATCAGTTTCATCCAGAAGAACTACGTGGATGTAACACTGGATATGCTGGTAGATACCTTCCATCTCTCCAAACCGTATTTGTCCAAATACATTAAGGAAAAGGCCGGCATGACCTTCCAGGAGGTTGTAAGGGAAGAACGCATGAAGAAGGCAAGAATGCTCTTGAAGGAGACCAACCAGACAGTAGAGACCATAGCAGCTAACGTTGGTTACGAGAATGTGGAGCATTTCAATCGCCTGTTCAAAAAGGCTTATGATATGACTCCGGTACAGTATCGGAAACAGAGTGCGGAATAACAGGAGTCTATTCAGCAAATTAAATTTAGGAATGGCTTTTTAAGTGTTGATTATCGGGTAAACAAAGTATAACATAATTTTAGCATTGTATAAAAATATGCTGAATATTGACAATTTATGACAGTAAAGTTATACTAAAGTAGTATGTGGTCATAGAATAAGACCACAACTTATGGAGGGACAAGAAAATGAATAACAGAGAGAAAGCAAAGGCAGTACAAAAGAAATTCAACCAGCGACTGGGAATTTATTACGGCGTGATGGCAGCAGGTGTCATTGTGGCAGCCATCGGACTGATGACACAGATCAACGTATTGACCCTGCTGGGAGTGGTAGCATTTTTTGCAGGATTAGTGATCCTCAGCTGGGTAGACGGGTATACCGAGTATGCAAAACGTGTTATGACAGCAAAAGCTCTGATGGGTGAAGAGATGCCCGAGGATGTGGTAAATGCCGGTATTGAACTGGTAAAGAAGCAAGGTGGAAGCCTGTCTGCACTTAAGAGCCAGACCAGAGAGTTCTCTCATATTTTATATCATCTGTGCCAGGGTATTTTCACCGCGGCAGCCATGCTGGAGAAGATCCCCAGACTGAAGTCTGTATCCGGTATTGCACAGAGTATGATCAAGAAAGCTTACAGAAGAATCAATCTGTTGTTAGAGGGTTATCTGTTTGCAAAATACGGCGAGATGACCAAGGAGACTTATTATGACGGCGTATCTCTGCTGTTACAGGATGGCAGGACTTTTCTGGTAAAATCCGTAAAAGATGCCGCTGTATCTGAATTGCTGGTAACCCTGAGTGTGATCGGTACTCTGGTATTTGTAGCTTTGGGCGGCATACTGAAAAATGTTGTGTTTGTTGTATTGGGCATTGCCTGTGTGGTTCTGTATGTGGTAGTAGCCATTGTATATGACAGCAACAAAGATTTCGATATGCTGGCAAACTATATTGAGTATGCTTCCACACATGAAGTCAACGAAGAGTATCGTAACAGCCTGTTGGCAGCGACGGATGCCGCTACTCAGGTGAACATGGTAGCCGGTGCACTGAAGAACCCTACCGTAAATGGTATTATGGGCGCGGCCGGAGCAGCAGAGAAGCTGTTTGGAAATAAAGATGAGAAATAAGAATTAGGCCATACCCATTCGCAGACACTGAAGTGCCTGCTTCATGTACGGCTGTCGCCGTATAAATCCAAAAAGAAAAGCACGTCCTCGTGAGCAAGCTCCCAGGGCGTGTTTTTCTTTTTGGATTTGCATGGCTCGTAGCTTTTAACATAATGACAGGTTTTGAAAACATAAATAAATAGAAAAAACCGTTTTTTTTTATTATGATGAAAACATAGAGCAAGAGAATTCGCAGTCTGGCATTCCGCCGGAGCGTAACGAAAGAAAACATAAATGTAAGAGGCTTACATCGTAAGCAGACAGGAGTAGAAAAATGGAAATGAAAGAGACGATTCTGAAAACTTTCGCAGAAGTATTTGGAGATGCAGAGGGCACCAAGGCTTATTTTGCACCGGGACGTGTGAATCTGATCGGTGAACATACCGACTATAACGGCGGACACGTTTTCCCCTGCGCACTGACCATCGGTACCTATGGTGTGGCAAGAAAGAGAAACGACAATAAGCTGCGTTTCTATTCCATGAATTTCGGACATCTGGGAGTGATCGAATCTTCTCTGGAGGATCTGGTACCCAGCAAGGAAGCAGGCTGGACCAATTATCCCAAGGGAGTGATCTGGGCTTTCGGTGAGAAGGGCATGAAAGTGACTTCCGGTATGGATCTGCTGCTGAACGGTAATATCCCCAACGGTTCCGGACTTTCCTCTTCCGCTTCTGTAGAAGTGCTGACCGGCTACATTCTGAGAGATTTCTTCGGATTTGATGTGACCAATCAGGATCTTGCACTGATCGGACAGTTCTCCGAGAACAAATACAACAAGGTAAACTGCGGTATCATGGATCAGTTTGCCATTGCCATGGGCAAAAAGGATAATGCTATTTTTCTGGACACCGCAACTCTGGAATATGAGTACGCACCGATCCATCTGGAAAATGCGAAGATCGTGATCGCATGCAGCAATAAAAAGAGAGGCCTGGGAGATTCCAAGTACAATGAGCGTCGCAGCGAGTGCGAGACTGCACTGGCAGAACTGCAGCAGGTAGTGAAGATCAAGACTCTGGGTGATCTGGACGAGGAGACTTTCGAGAAGTTCAAAGCTATTATCAAGAGCGATGTCCGCAGAAAGCGCGCAAAGCACGCTGTATATGAGAATCAGAGAACCGTTCGTGCGGTAGAAGCTCTGAAGAACAACGATGTGAAGCTGTTTGGTGAGCTGATGAATGCTTCCCATGTATCTTTGCGGGATGATTATGAGGTAACAGGTATCGAGCTGGATACTCTGGTAGAAGAAGCATGGAAGGTAGACGGTGTTATTGGTTCCCGTATGACAGGTGCCGGTTTCGGCGGATGTACCGTAAGCATTGTAAAGGATGAGGCTATTGACACCTTTATCGAGCAGGTAGGCAAAGCATACAAGGAAAAGATCGGCTATGCGGCTGATTTCTATGTAGTAGAGATCGGTGACGGCCCCCAGACACTGTAAGGAGAAAAGAAAATGGATATTCAGGTATTAATTCGTAAATTAGTATCCTACGGAGTACAGACAGGACTGGTTCCGGAGGAAGATGTGATCTACACGACCAACCGTCTGTTGGAGCTGTTTGAACTGGATGAACTGGAAGAGCGCGACAATGTGACCATGCGTGAGGATGAACTGGAAGAGGTTCTGAAGGGTATGCTGGATTATGCTTACGAAAAAGGCATTCTCAAGGAGAACAGTGTGGTGTATCGTGACCTTTTCGATACAAAGATCATGAGCATGCTGATGCCCAGACCCAGTGAAGTAATCCGTCATTTCCACGAACTGTACGATCAGGTATCTCCCGAGGCAGCTACCGACTATTATTACAAATTAAGCAGAGATTCCGACTATATCCGTCGTTATCGTATCTGCAAGGATATGAAATGGGTAGCACCCACCAAATACGGCGATCTGGACATTACCATCAACCTGTCCAAGCCTGAGAAGGATCCCAAGGCTATTGCTGCAGCGAAGCTGGCAAAACAGGCCGGTTATCCGAAATGCCTGCTGTGCCGTGAAAATGAAGGTTATGCAGGCCGTGTGAATCATCCCGCCCGCCAGAACCACCGCATCATTCCGGTGACCATCAATGGCAGCCAGTGGGGATTCCAGTATTCTCCGTATGTATATTACAATGAGCATTGCATCGTATTTAATTCTCAGCATGTACCTATGAGGATTGAGCATGCGACCTTCTGCAAGCTGTTTGATTTTGTAAAGCAGTTCCCTCATTATTTTGTAGGTTCCAATGCGGACCTGCCCATCGTAGGCGGTTCTATTTTAAGTCACGATCATTTCCAGGGTGGTCATTATGAGTTCGCCATGGCCAAGGCGCCTGTAGAGAAAAACTTCTCTGTAGCAGGTTATGAAGATGTGGATGCCGGTATCGTGGCATGGCCTATGTCTGTGATCCGCCTCAGCGGTATGGATACCGACCGCATTATTGCACTGGCAGATGTGATCCTGAATAAATGGAGAGAATATACGGATGAAGAGGCTTTCATCTATGCCTATACCGATAACGAGCCTCATAACACCATCACCCCCATTGCCAGAAAGCGCGGAGACAAGTTCGAACTGGATCTGGTGCTGCGTAACAATATCACTACTGAGGAACATCCTCTGGGTGTATATCATCCGCATGCAAAGCTGCATCATATCAAGAAGGAGAACATCGGTCTGATCGAGGTTATGGGTCTGGCCGTACTGCCCGCCCGCCTGAAGGGTGAGATGGCGCATCTGAAGGAAGCAATCCTCGCCGGTAAGGACTTAAGAGCCGATGAAGAACTGGCAAAGCATGCAGACTGGGTAGACGAGTTCCGCCCGAAATACGATGCCATCACTGTAGAGAACATCGACGGTATCGTAGAGAAGGAGATCGGTCTGGTATTCATGCAGGTATTGGAAGATGCCGGTGTCTACAAGAGAACTGAGGAAGGTCAGAAGGCGTTCGACCGTTTTGTAAAGAGCTTGTAATAATAGTTCAGCCATAGAATGACAGAACCGGCGATTGGGTGCTTGCACACAAAGCGACGGAGAGCGTGATAATGCGACTTTGCGAATGGCGCGGTCTGAACGTTTGTTGTAAAATGTTTGTTGCGAGGAAAAGGAATTGTGGTGACACAATTCTTCAGACTGTAGACAAAGCTCCTTCCTGTGAGGGAGCTTTGTCTACAGTCTGTTTATTTATCGTTATCTTCTCTTTTCCGAATCATGCCTCTTACTTTTTATAGTACCATCTTCCTGTATAGGATGCAAGCCATCACCGGTGGTTCTCATAATAATTTTACGCTTTTTTATTATATTTTTTAACAAGGTCTACCTATCGGATACTGATCATCAGTATCGTCATGATGATCCTGTTCGTGGGATCCAATCTATATCTGAGCCGGATCAATTCTCAACAGCTGGAAGCTACCATGTATATGAACCAATACCGTCTGGGTTCCAAGACGCTGACCTCTACCGTACAGTCTTATGCCGTCACCGGAGATAAGACCTATTACAACAACTATATGAAGGCATTACACGAGGACAAGAATTGTGACATTGCCTGAAGAAGGTCTGCAGCAGGACGGTCTAACAAGCAATGAATGGGATGAGTTAAATCATATCGCCGAGATTTCTGAGATCTTAAGAGCCTACCGAAGAATATGTCGATGGCTTCGTACACTTTTCCAACGGTTTTTATCACCATTTTGTACATTTTTCCAACATTGTAATTTAGTCATGGTTTCTATCATGCCGTTGTGATATGATGGAACAAGACAATATTCGACAATCTTCGACGAAAGAGGTGCCCTTATGACAATAACCTGGTTATGCCTGTTCTGGTTGTTTTTCTTCTATTCCTTTATTGGATGGTGTATTGAGGTATGTGCTGCTGCGGTGCAGCATCGGAAATTCGTTAACCGCGGATTCGTAGCGGGTCCCCTATGCCCGATCTACGGTTTTGGTGCCATATTGTTCGAGATTTTCCTGCCGGAACTAACGGAAGACCCGTTTTTCCTGTTCCTGGGTGGCTTTGTACTGGCTTCCCTGTTGGAATATTCCACCGGCATGTTCTTCGAAAAGGTCTATAAGAAAAAGCTGTGGGATTACTCCCGTTTCCGCTACAACGTAGGTGGCTACATCTGCCTGCCTTTTTCCCTGCTGTGGGGTGCTTTAAGTGTTGTGACGGTAATGTTTGCAGATCCGTTATTATGCGGACTTTTTGACCGCATTCCGCACTTGCTTTCCGTTGTACTTCTGTTGGTGCTGGGCGGGCTGCTCCTGTTGGACACCGTTGGTTCCGCTTTATCTACTTTAAGCCTACAGGTACAGGCAAAGCACCGGGTGGAGGCCTCTCTGGAAAAGCAGACCGCCCGCCTGGATCAGATTACAGAAGGGCTGGGCCAGACTTCCCGTTTTCTGGAAAATGCCCTGACAAGACATATACAGAAGCGACTGCAGAAATCATATCCTTCTATCAGCCTGGATGCTCTGGTAAAAGCCAGAGAAGAACATAAAAAATCCACCGTCTTTGCCGAGGGCTGCTGCTTTTACAAACTGTTTTCCCTCTTCTTCATCGGTGCATTGTTAGGTGACATTACGGAAACGATCTTCTGCCGCATCACCGCAGGTGTCTGGATGAGCCGCAGCAGTGTCGTCTACGGGCCTTTCAGTATTGTCTGGGGTTTGGGCTGTGCCTTCCTGACACTGCTCCTTTATCGTTACCGTAATAAGAGTGATGGATCCATCTTCATAGCCGGAACCTTGCTCGGTGGTGCCTATGAGTACATCTGCAGCGTCTTCACGGAAATGGTCTTCGGTACGATTTTCTGGGACTACAGCGGATTTGCCTTTAACTTAGGCGGCCGTATTAACCTCTTGTACTGCTTCTTCTGGGGCATTGCGGCTGTGGTATGGCTGAAACTGATCTATCCGAAGCTTTCCGGCTGGATCGAAAAGATTCCGAAAAGGACCGGCACAATTGTCTGCAATATTTTGATAGTATTTATGATTGTCAATATGCTGATCTCTGCGCTGGCGCTTGCCAGATATACGGAGCGCAACGATACTTTCTATTCCGTAGAGACCACAGAACTTAACGGATTGGAACAATTTTTAGATACGCATTATCCGGATGCCCGGATGGAACGGATTTATCCGAATGCAAAAATGGTGAATTAAATAATTTTGTAAAGATGGGAGACCACCAGACTTATGCAGATCGATGACTTGACAGCAGGGTTATCCCTTAGCTTTTTGATCAATCTTAATACCGAGCAGCTTCAATTTGAATCCAAAATTCTGGAGGTATATCCTCGCAAGCACACTTTGCTGGCGCAGGGTGTGTTTACTGATGATAAAATTATCTCTTTCCGTGGAAAAGGACTGGTCGTAGATCTCATTGTCACACTTCCGGAGGAT
>OGMV01001010.1_pt1 | contig 10995 bp, 10 predicted proteins | sample 1573341 | NCBI WGS metagenome assembly OGMV01 (sample SAMEA2581994, study PRJEB24529) | metagenome | biome: Human gut stool | place: China | collected 2011 | reverse complement strand
CGGGCGCGCAGCACGTCGATCACGTCGGCGAGCTCGAGGTCCGCGTCGGCGAGGAGCACGAGCAGGTGATAGACGAGGTCGGCGGCCTCGTTCCTGAGCTCCTCCCTGTCGTGCACGGTAGCGGCGAGCGCCGTCTCGACGCCCTCTTCGCCCACCTTCTGCGCGATGCGCTTGGTGCCGCGGGCGTAGAGGCTGGCGGTGTAGGACGTGGCCGGATCAGCGTTGCGACGGCTCTCTAGGAGCACCTCCAGATCGCGCAGGAAGTTCCACTTGTGCTCGACGGGCGAGAAGCAGCTCGGCGTGCCCCGGTGGCAGGTCGGGCCGTCGGGATTGACGAGCACGAGGAGCGCGTCGCTGTCGCAGTCCGTGCCGATGTCAACGAGGTGCAGCCAGTTGCCGCTCGTCTCGCCCTTGGTCCAGAGGCGGCCCTTGGTGCGGGACCAGAACGTGACCTTCTTCGTCTCTAGGGTCTTTTCAAGCGCCTCGGGGTTCATGCAGCCGAGCATGAGCACCCGGCCCGAGCAGGCGTCCTGCACGACGGCCGGAATCAGCCCGCCGGTCTTCTCCCAGTCGAGCGCCTTGATGTCTTCGTTGGTCAGCATGTTCTCACCTCAATGTTGTTCTCGCGGAGATAGTTCTTCAGGTCTCCGATGTTGATGATCTTCTTGTGGAAGACGGAGGCGGCAAGCGCTCCGTCGACCTTCGCGTCTCGGAAGGCCTCGAGGAAGTGGACGGGCTCGCCCGCGCCGCCGCTCGCGATGAGCGGCACGCGGCAGACCGAGCGCACGGCGGCGAGCTGCCTGAGGTCGTAGCCGCGGCGCACGCCGTCCTGGTTCATCATGTTGAGCACGATCTCGCCCGCGCCGCGCTTCTGCACCTCCTCGACCCAGTCGAGGGTGCTCCACTGCGTGACGCGCGTCTTCTTTTCGTCGCCCGTGAACTGGTTGACGCGGTATTCGTCCGAACCTTCCTCATGACGGGAGTCGATCCCGACCACGACGCACTGCACGCCGAAGCGGTCCGCAAGACGGGAGATGAGGTCGGGGTCGGCGAGCGCCGGCGAGTTGACGGAGATCTTGTCGGCGCCGTAGGCGAGAAGCCTGCCGGCGTCCTCGACCGTGCGGATGCCGCCCGCGACGCAGAACGGGATGTCGATCGCCTCGGCGACGCGGCTGATCCAGCTCTTGTCGACGACGCGGCCATCGGACGAGGCGGTGATGTCGTAGAAGACGAGCTCGTCGGCGCCCTCTTCGGCATAGCGCTTTGCGAGCGGCACGATTTCGCCCACGACCTCGTGGCCGCGGAACTTGACGCCCTTGACGACGACGCCGTCCTTCACGTCAAGACAGGGGATTATGCGTTTGGCCAGCATTCGATAGCCTCTTCAACGGTAAAGCGTCCCTCGAGAAGCGCGCGGCCGACGATGACGCCGGAGGCGCCCGTCGTACTGACCGCACGGATGTCGTCCAGCCCGCCGATGCCGCCCGAGGCCTGGAAGCCGATGGCGGGGAAGGCCTTCGAAAGGTCCGCGTAGAGCGCGGCGTTGGAACCCGAGAGGGTGCCGTCGCGCGAGATGTCGGTGGTGAGCACGTGGCGCAGGCCCGCAGGCTCGAAGACGCGGATCAGATCCTCGATCACGACGCCCGAGTCCTCCTGCCAGCCGCTCACGGCAATGTTGCGGCGGCCTGCCGCGTCGATGCGCACGTCGAGCGCGAGCACGATGCGCTCGGCGCCGAAGGTCTTCATCCAGCGAAGAACCTCCTCCGTGCGCCTCACGGCGGTTGAGCCCACTACGACGCGGGCGGCGCCCGCATCAAGAAGAGCCCTCACATCCTCCTCGCTCCTGACGCCGCCGCCCGTCTGCACTGGCACGGAGAGATTCGAAAGAAGGTGCCTGAGAAGCGGGATCTGGCGCTTGGCCGGATCCTTCGCGCCCGTCAGATCCACGATGTGCAGGAGCTTCGCCCCTGCGGCCTCGTAGGCCTGAAGGCGCTCGAGGGGATCGTCGCCGTAGCTTCGCTCGGCGCCGTAGTCGCCCTGGTGCAGCCGCACGACGCGGCCGTCGATGAGGTCGATGGCGGGGATGATCATGCTTCGATTCCCAGGAAGTTTGCAATCAGGCGTGCGCCGGCGCGGCCGGAGCGTTCCGGATGGAACTGCACGCCCATGAAGTTTTCGTGTGCCGCAGCTGCCGTGAACTCCTCGCCGTACGTGCAGCGGGCGGCCGTGCAGGCGCCCGTGGGCATTGCGTAGCTGTGCACGAAGTAGAACCAGTCGCCGGCCTCGATGCCCCTGAAGAGGAGTCTCGCATGAGGCGTGTCCTCGGGATAGACCCTGTTCCAGCCCATGTGCGGCAGCGGCAGGCCGTCGGCCCTGAGGGCGCGGACGTCGGCGTCGATGAGGCCGAGCAGGTCCACGCCGCCCGTCTCCTCGCTGCGGCGTCCGAGAATCTGTTCGCCGAGGCAGATGCCGAGCACGGGCTGCGTCGCCTCGCGGATGAGGTCCGCAAGGCCGCGCTCCTCGATGGCGGCCATCGCGGCTCGGGCCGTGCCCACGCCGGGCAGGAAGATGCGGTCGGCGGCGCGGATCTCGGCCGCCTCGCGCGTAATGATGGGCTCGACGCCGAGCCTCTTCACCGCAAAGGCGAGCGAAGAGAGGTTGGCGACGCCCGTATCAAGAATGACGGCACGCATCAGAGCACCCCCTTGGAGGACGGCAGGTCGCTCCCCTCGATTTTCACAGCGTCGCGCAGCGTGCGCCCGAACGCCTTGAAGAGTCCCTCGGCCACGTGGTGGTCGTTCCTGCCCTGCGCCTTGAGGTTGAGCGTCACGCCCATCGTCTGGGCGAGCGAGCGGAAGAAGTGCTCGACCATCTCGGTGGACATGTCGCCCACCTTGCGGTGCTTGAACTTCGCCTTGAAGGTGAGGTACGGCCTGCCAGAGATGTCGAGCGCGCAGCGCGCGAGCGTCTCGTCCATCGGCAGCAGGAAGCCGAAGCGGCGGATGCCGCGCTTGTCGCCGAGCGCCTCCTTGAGCGCCTCGCCGAGCGCAAGGCCGACGTCCTCGATCGTGTGGTGGTCGTCGATCTCAAGGTCGCCCACCGCACGCACGTGCAGTCTGATGCCGCCGTGCACGGCGATCTGCGTGAGCATGTGGTCGAAGAAACCCACGCCCGTGTTGATTTCATTCTTGCCCGAGCGATCGAGCCAGGCTTCGACGACGATGCGGGTCTCCTTCGTGTTGCGCTCGACGCGGGCGTGACGGGCGGACTTCGCCGCATTCTCGATCTCGTCGGCGATCTCGGCCCAGCTGCAGCCGTCGGGCCCGACGCGAAGGCCCCTGAGGCCCATGTTGTCGGCGAGCTTCATGTCGGTCTCGCGGTCACCGATCACGTAGCAGTTCGCGACGTCAAGCACGCCGTCCTTGAGGTACTTCTTCACGAGGCCCGTTCCGGGCTTCCTGCACTCGCAGCCCTCGCCGGGCATGTGCGGGCAGATGAGCACCTCGTCGAAGCGGGCGCCCTGGCTCTCGAGGATCTGCATCATCAGCTCGTGCGGCCCCGTGAAATCGGCCCTTGGGAAGCTCTTCGTGCCGAGCCCGTCCTGGTTCGAGACCATGACGAGCTTCCAACCCGCCTCGCGCAGGCGCTTCAGGGCGGGCAGAACGCCCTCGACGAACCTCATCTTCTCGAAGCGGTCGACCTGAAAGTCCTCGGGCTCCTCGAGAATGGTGCCGTCGCGGTCCACAAAGAGAATGCGCTCGTTCATGCGGCCTCCTTCAGAATCTCTTCAAGTTCGGTGAGAAGGCGCTCGTTCTCGTCCTTCGTGCCCACCGTGATGCGGATGCAGTTCTCGAGCGTCGGCTGGCGGCTCTGGTCGCGCAGGATGATGCCGCGGTCGCGCAACGCCGTGAAGACGCGGGCGGAGTCGGCGAACCTCACGAGAAGGAAATTCGAGGCGCTCGGATACACGGCCTCGACGCCATCGAGGTCCTCAAGCGCAACCTCAAGCTCACACTTGCGCATCACGCACCCGGCGGCGCGCCTGTGCATGAGGCTCACGCCCTCGGGCGAGAGCGCGTGCGCGGCGATGTCGGCGCAGGGCACGGGAATCGGATAGGGCGCGATCACCTTCCTCAGCATGCCGATGACGGCGGGCGAGGAAAGCAGGAACCCGCAGCGCAGGCCCGCCAGCGCAAAGGCCTTTGAGAGCGTGCGGATGGTCACGACGTGCGGATAGTCCTTGAGAAGCTCGACGGCCGTGTTCGCGGGCGTAAATTCGATGTAGGCCTCGTCGATGACGAGAAGAGCCCTGCCCGCGGTGAGCTCGGCGAGCTTGCGCAGCATGCCCACGGGAATCAGCGTGCCCGTCGGATTGCCGGGCGAGCAGGCGAAGACGAGCTTGACGTCCGTCCTCTCCTCGAGGACCTTCGTAGCCTCGGCCACGTCGGGCAGCCAGCCGCGGTCGGGCGAAGTGACGAGGTTCACGACCTCGGCGCCGTTCGTCTCGGCGGGGACGGCGTACATGCCGTAGGTGGGCGGAAACTGCAGGACGGCGTCCTCGCCGGGGCGGCAGAACGTGCGCACGAGAAGCTCGATGCCTTCGTCTCCGCCTCGCGTCACGAGGATCTGTTCGGGACTCACGCCTGCATAGGCCGCATAGCGTTCGACGACGGCCGACTCGTTGGCGTTGAGCCAGACTTCGCCCGTCACGCCCGCGGCCTGCATGATGCGGCGCGCGGACTGGTAGGGCGTGAGCTTCTGCACGTCCGGCCGGGCCAACAGGCCTGGATCGGCGGCGGTTCGTTCACAAAAGACGGCCATGACGGATCACTCCTTCGACTGCTTGATTCGGTCCATGCGCACGAGAACGGCGTTCATGTGCGCGTCGAGCTCTTCGGCGTGCGCAAGAAGCGCGATGGCGGGGCCGAGCTTTTCAAAGCCCTGCGGCGTCATTTCCTGAACGGTCATGCGCTTCGTGAAGTCAGCGAGCCCGAGGCTCGAGTACGTGGCGGCATAGCCGTAGGTCGGAAGAACGTGGTTCGTGCCGGTGGCGTAGTCGCCGCCCGACTCGGGAGACCAGTCGCCCACGAAGACGGAGCCCGCGTTCTGCACGAGCGGCACCAGGTCGCGAGCGTTTCGCGTCTGGATGATGAGGTGTTCGGGCGCGTAGCGGTTCGAGACCTCCACGCACGCCTTGAGGTCCTTGACGAGGATGAGGCGGCTCGCAGACAGGGCCTTCGTCGCGATCTCGCGGCGCGGCAGGGCGGCGAGCTGGGAGGCGACCTCGCCCGCAACGGCTTCGGCGAGCTTGCGCGAGGGCGTCACGAGCACCACCTGGCTGTCGGGACCGTGTTCGGCCTGAGAGAGCAGGTCGGCCGCAACGAAGGCCGGATCGGCGCCTTCGTCGGCGATCACGAGCACCTCGGAGGGGCCCGCGGGCATGTCGATGGCGGCACCGTCGGGACGGCTGCTCACCTGACGCTTGGCCTCGGTCACGTAGGCGTTGCCCGGACCGAAGATCTTGCCCACGCGCGGAATCGTCGCCGTGCCGAAGGCCATCGCGGCCACGGCCTGGGCGCCGCCCACCTGATAGATCTCGTCAATGCCGCAAAGGCGCGCGGCGGCGAGGATCGGATCAGCGATCGGAGGCGGCGAGCAGAGGATGACGCGGCCGCAGCCCGCGATCTTGGCAGGAATGCCGAGCATCAGCACCGTGGAAAAGAGCGGAGCCGTGCCGCCGGGAATATAGAGGCCCACCGCGCCGATCGGACGCGTGACCTGCTGGCAGACGACGCCGGGCATCGTCTCGACCGTGACGGGCGCAAGCACTTCGGCGCTGTGGAACTTCTCGATGTTGGCGGCGGCCGTCTTCAGAGCGGCCATGAAGTCCTCGGGCAGACGTGCGATGGCGGCGTCGACCTCTTCGGCCGAGACCCTGAAGTCCTTCACCTCGGTGCGGTCGAACTTCGTGGAAAATTCGCGAAGGGCCTCATCGCCGCGTTCGCGCACGGCCTCGAGAATGCCCTCGACCACGGCCTTAATCCGGTCGCCCGCCATCACGGCGGGGCGTCGGAGAATCTCCTCGCGCTCCGTTTCATTGAGCGCGCCCCATTCGATCACGTCGTTGAAGTTGAACTGAGACATCTCGACTACTCCATCATTTTTTCAATCGGCAGAACGAGAATCGAGCTGGCGCCGAGCGCCTTGAGCTCTTCCATTGTTTCCCAGAAAAGGCTTTCGCTGCTCACCATGTGAAGGGCCACATGGTCGTCGGACCCCGCAAGCGGCAGGATCGTCGGGTGCTCCGCGCCGGGCAGAAGCGCCGTTACTTCGGCGAGCTTCGCCTTCGGGGCGTGCAGCATGATGTACTTGCATTCTCGAGCCCTCGAGACGCCCTGCATGCGCACGAGAAGCTTCTCGACCAGAGCCTCCTTGTCGGCGTCGAGCGGCTCGCTCTTCGCGATGAGGCAGGCCTTCGAACGATAGACCACCTCCACTTCGCGCAGGCCGTTCGCCTCGAGCGTCGCGCCCGAGCTCACGAGGTCGCAGATCGCGTCGGCGAGCCCCGCACGCGGCGCCACCTCGACGGAACCCGTCAGCAGGCAGGGCCTGAACGTGAGGCCGCGCTCGTCGAAGCAGCGCTTGAGCAGCTGCGGATAGCTCGTCGCGATGCGGCAGCCGTCGAGGCTCTCAAGCCCCGCCCACTCCTGATCGACCGGAATCGCGATCGAGAGGCGGCAGCCGCCGAAGTCGAAGCGGCGCAGCATCCTGAAGTCCGTGGACTGGCCCTGACTGCGGCGTGCGAGAACCGTTTCCTCGAGCACGTTTTCGCCGATGATGCCCAGATCCACGATCCCGTCCATCACGAGGCCGGGAATGTCGTCGTCCCTGACGCGCAGGATTTCGACCGGCATGTTCTCGGCCATCGCCAGCAGGCGCTGCGCGTGGTAGCGGACCTTGAGTCCGCAGCGTTCAAGAAGATCCTGCGAGTCATCGGAAAGACGTCCCGACTTCTGCATTGTAATCCTCAGACGATTGGTTTCGGTCATTTGCTTCCCTGAAATTTGATTTGATAACTGTTGTCCGCCGAAGCGGAGCTTCGTGTCCGGCCCCTCGGCCGCCGCGCCCCGGATTGTGAAAAAGCCCCCGGAAGGCGTGCTTCCGGGGGCTTTGCTTGATTGTCCTGCTGGAGTCTCACTCCGCACCGCCGAAAGCATGAACCCATCCTCCCGACAGCGTTTCCGCGCCCGAGGGATGTCTTACGTATGGTGGTGATGGCGGCGAAGGGAGGAGAGGTACACTTTTTTGTGCTCCAGCTGTGTTTGTTGCGCTTGAATTCGTTTCCCATCAGGCATGACTGCGCCTGACTTTCATCCATTATGGCACGCTGATCCCGCGCATCAAGCCCTCCGCAAGCCCTCGCAGCGGGAGAATCGCCTTCTCGTGCGAATCATCAGACCTTCTGGGCAGAAGTGCTTAGGCCGTTCCCCCTAAAAGGCTCACTTTTCGCGTGAAATCCCCAACTTTCGCACTCAACGTCGCCCAAAATCCGAAAACTCACGAAAAAACTGAACACCCGGCCGCACCTGTTCGGACGATTGGAAGAAGCACTTCAAAAGGAACTTCGCGCCCCGCCCTTCTTCGTTTCGCCACACGAAGGCATCGGACAGGTCAGCGAGAGGATCGGGCAGGCGGCACGCTTGCCGCGCTCCTGCTGGAAAGGTAGAGTATCGGGTATGCATCCATGCTCCAAGTCCTGTATGAGGATCCGTCCAAATGCTCGAACGCCTTCGAAATCTCGTCCTTGAGGCCCTGCCTGAAGAGGGCCGCATCGAAAACCCGATGCCCTGCCTTGCCCTCACCCGCTTCAACGGGTCGCAGAAGAGCCGCCAGTGCTTCTATCATCCGATGATGGCGCTGGTGCTCGGCGGCGAGAAGGAAAGCCTCATCGGCGGGCGGCCCGTCGTCTACGGCGCGGGAGAGGCGGCCGTCGTGGCGCTCGACCTTCCAGGCGCCTACCAGATCCGGAACGCCTCGTCCGAGCAGCCCTTCCTGTCGCTCTCCATTCGTCTTGACCGTGCGATCATCACGGAGCTCCTCACCGAGGCTCCCGAACTCAGACCCGCCCCGAACGGCCGCGACGCACAGGAGAGCGTGAGTGTGGAGCACCTGCCCGACGGCATTCTCAATGCGCTCGTTCGCTACCTAGAGGCCATGCGCAACCCGCGCCGCGCGGCGGTTCTCGGGCCCATGATCCTCAAGGAGATCCACTATCTGCTTCTCGAAGGCCCTCAGGGCCGGGTTCTGGCCGACGTCTGCTCGGAGGCCGCACCGGGATCCCGCATCCTCACGGCCGTTCGCTGGCTTCGCGAGCACTTCGACGAGCCGCTCGACATCGCGACGATTTCGGAGCGCACCGCCATGGCGCCGTCGACCTTCCACCGACAGTTCAGGGCCATCACCTCGCTCTCGCCCGTGCAGTACCAGAAGCGCCTGCGCCTTCACGAGGCCCAGCGCCTTATGCTCGTCGAGTCCCTCGGCGTCGAGGCCGCGGCAAGACGCGTGGGCTACGAAAGCTGCTCGCAGTTCTCCCGCGAATACAAGCGCCTCTTCGGAGATGCGCCCGCCAGGGACATCAGGGAGAAGACGGTCGGCGCCTCCGACGCAGGGAAATGCGCCTCCGTGATGGAGGCCTGAGGCACGCCTCTCAGGATTGAGAGGATCGTGCAAGAACTTGAGACATCTCGGCATCGTCCAGAGGGCGCGTTTTTTCTACCATGACTGCAACGACGGAGCACAGGCTCCGCCGGCCTCATGGAGAAACATCATGCAAAAACGCCGTCTTCTCGCCTCCGCCGCCCTTGCCGTCACCGCCCTCGGCTGCGGCGCCGCCTCACTCACCAGGACCGCCGGGGCCGCCGAGTCCCCAAAACAGGCGCCCGCCGACAATCGCCGCATCGCCGTCGTCTACTTCACGAAGACGGGCAACACAAAAAGTCTCGCCGAGGCGGTCCGACACATGACGGGCGCGGCGCTCTTTCGCATCGAGACCGTCGAACCCTATCCGGAAAGCTATGGTCCCGCCACCGAGATCGTGAAGGACGAGCTCGAGCGCGGCGTCATCCGTCCGATCAGGCCGCTCGTCTTCAATCCCGCCGACTACGACGTCGTCGTGCTCGCCACGCCCACGTGGTGGCACCACGCGGCGATGCCGTTGCAGACCTGGATCAGGTCCGTCGACCTCAGCAGCAAGAAGATCCTCACCGCCAACACCCATGGTGGCGGCGGCCTCATGCACACCCGCGAGGACTTCGAGGCGCTGCTCGCTGGCCGCAGGCTCGGCACGCACCTCACGGTCTACGGGGCCGTGAACCCGCAGGACGCAAATGTCCGCAGCTGGCTCGAGGAAAACGGCTGTCTCTGACGCCCGAAACACAATCCCGGACAGGAATCCTACATGGAGAAGATTGAACTTTCCAACGGCGTGAAGATGCCCGCCATGAACTTCGGCGTCTACCGGATCACCGATCCCGCGGAATGCGAAGCCGCAGTCCTCAGCGCCCTCAAGGCGGGCTGGCGCGGCATCGACACCGCCGCCTCCTACCTCAATGAGAGGGCCGTTGGCCGCGCCGTCGCACGCTCGGGCATCCCGCGCTCCGAACTCTTCATCACTACGAAGCTCTGGGTGCAGGAGGCTTCAGAAGCGGGCGCCGAGCGCGCCATCAGGCGCTCGCTCGAGCTGCTCGGGACGGACACGATCGACTTGTACCTCATCCATCAGCCTTATGGCGACATTTACGGCGCCTGGCGCACGATGGAGCGGTTTTACGAAGCGGGGGTTCTGAAGGCGATCGGCGTGAGCAACTTCCAGCCCGACCGCATCACGGACTTTGCGCTCAACCAGCGCATTCGCCCGATGGTCAATCAGATTGAAGTGAATCCGTTCTGCCAGCAGCGGGAGGCCGACGCCGTCAACCGCGCGCTCGGCGTCATGCCCTCGGCCTGGGCGCCCTTTGCCGAAGGCAGGGACGGCCTCTTAGAGAATCCCGTGCTCAGGGAGATCGCCGCAGACCGCGGCGGTCAGCATGCCTTTACCAATAAAGCCGACGTGCGCCGGTTCATGGCCGGCGCCGCCGCCGGAGATCACCGCCACGTTGTTTTTATTCAGATCGCGACGGACCACCACCCGGATCGCCGGGTCGCTCTCCAGACGGGCGAGGTTATTCCACGGGCTGGCGATAATGGTACCCTCAATCACATCGTTGACGAGGCTGGCGCGCTGGTTAAAAAAGAATTGAGACATAGTGGTTCCTGAAGAGTAAGCGAAAACTCACCCTCCGGAGGCAGGCCCCCGGAGCGGTAACGGTCAACGTGAATTTTAGTCACGGATAAGGCGCTGGTGGCGCATATCGAGCACGATAGTCTCGCCGGGCTGCACGCTGTTCAGCGCCTCGCCCTGCTGGCTCAGCCAGGCGATCCCCGCCGCGCGGGCGATAATCGCGCCGTGAGCCTGTTCGCTGCCGTCGCGCAGGCACAGGCCTTTAACGAAGCTGGCATCCAGCTGTAAGACGGTTGAGGGATAAATATTGTCGGCAATAATAATTGTTGGCTCGCCGGGCGTCGGCACTCTCTCCTGAGCGCCCTGCAGATGGCGCAGGGTGCGCTGCAAAATATCTTCGATATCGATATAGCGCGCCTGCAGGTAGGGGTCATCCAGCTGGCGATACTGCTGGCTGAGCTCCATCAACACCTGATGCCATGCCCATTCCGCCGTGCATTGTTCGGTGAGCAGACGATCGTTGGCGGCATCAAACAGATCGTCATCGTCGAGCAGGGTGTGGTGCCCGGCGAAGATCGCCGCGATATCGGCGTTAAATTTATTTTCCGCCAGCTCGGTCAGGGCGATAAGATCCGCCAGCGTCTGGTCAATGGCCTGGCGCAGGCGCTGCTGCTCGCGGGCGGCATCGGCGGCAGCCGGGCGGAGCGGCTGGATCA
>OGMV01001008.1_pt1 | contig 11018 bp, 8 predicted proteins | sample 1573341 | NCBI WGS metagenome assembly OGMV01 (sample SAMEA2581994, study PRJEB24529) | metagenome | biome: Human gut stool | place: China | collected 2011 | reverse complement strand
TTCCCACAGATCGCCTGCGATGGAAAGCGCAATGAGACCCGCGAGCACAATCAGTCCCCAGACAAAACCCGCGTGCTCAAAGACGAAGTTTGTGAAGACATTCTTCTGGTCGCAGAACCACCACGTCAGGATGAAGAAAATGATAACGATCACGTAGGCGCCGATCGCGCCCTCGAAGGTCTTCTTGGGCGAAATGGCAGGCGCCATGCGGTGCTTGCCCCAGGCGCGACCGCAGAAGTAGGCGGAGATGTCGGCGCCCCAGACGATGAGGAGCACGGAGAGAACGAGCACCCAGTCCCCCTGTTCAAAGAGCCAGAGAAGCGACAGGTAGGCGGCGGGCACGAAGGTCACGGCGGACCAGAGGCACTGGCGCTGCGAGACCTTGAAGCCGTTTTCACGATGGAAGAGTTCCGCAAAGAAGATCACGAACCAGGCCAGCATCACGCAGCCGTTCATGAGCAGCAGGAACCAGTTCATGCGGTCAAGCGCACCCGCCCAGTAGAGCGAAAGCTGGACTACCATTTCGACGGCGGCGACGAGAAGAGCGGGACGGGGACCGAGGCCGCCGATGCGCAGCCACTCATAGAGCGTGGCGCCGAAGGCAATGGCCATGACGCTTGCAAAGGCAAACGGACCAATGTAGATCGAGAGCGTCAGAACGGCCAGCAGCACGGCTGCGGTGATCACGCGCGTAAGCAACATGATGAAGGAACCTCCGGCCGGTTCTCGTGACCGGCGCGTTGTATGTCTATGGGGGTGTCGCCTTTCATATAAAGGCCAGCATCCTGCCATTTTAGCCAATGCAGGACCTCGCGTGGCCGAATTCCTCAAAGGGGCGCGTTGAAAACACCGTCTTGTTCAGGCCTGCGTCCGCTCCTCACTGCAGGCCTCATGTCCTGCATCCGAAACCCAAAAAGCCGAAAACACGGCTGCATTCAGGCGAAGACGAGCACTCCCGTTCTTCCGCCTCTTCGGTTTGAGCGCACAAGAAAGCCCCGCTGAAAGGCAGGCCGTCTCTACATCCATGTTGTCGGAAAGTCGGAAAGCTCCCCTGACTTCAGCCGCCGTTCCTGAGCTGTTCGCTCGTGCGACCGAAGCGGCGCTCGCGCCCCTCATACCAGCGAAGAGCCTCCTTCAAGTCGTCCTCGCCGAAGTCGGGCCAGAGCGCATCGGTGAAGTAGATTTCCGCGTAAGCACTCTGCCACAAAAGAAAGTTGGAAATCCTGCATTCGCCGCCCGTACGAATCAAAAGATCGACATCAGGCACGCTCATGAACCTTCCGATATTCTCGGGCGTCATCTCAAGCCCTGCCGCGGCGCATTCGGACGCCGCCTGAGAGCAGTCCCAGCGTCCGCCGTAGTTCGCCGCAATGACGAGCTCCATCTTCGTGCCACCCGCAGTGGCTGCTTCATTTTCAGCGATGGCCTCGCGAACCGTATCGGAAAAGGCCGTCCTGTCTCCGATGACTCGAAGCCTGACGCCCGCCTCGGCGAGCGGCTCGCACCAGCGGCGGAGCGCCTGTGCGAAAAGCTTCATGAGCATCGAGACCTCTGCGGCGGGCCTGCGCCAGTTTTCGCTCGAAAAGGCGAATACCGTCAGGCGTTCGATGCCTGCCCTGGCGGCCGCCTCCACCACGCGGTTGAGCGCCTCGACGCCCTGCCTGTGTCCCTCTGTCCTCGGACGCAGACGCGACTTGGCCCAGCGGCCGTTGCCGTCCATGATGATCGCGACGTGATGGGGAATGTGGGAGGCGGACATGAGAAAGGAGCAGGAAAAGCGATGTTTGTACAAGGCAGGCATTTTACACGCCGAGGCGCTGAGAACAGCCCCGGAACGCATCCCGTAACGTATTTGTCCGCTTGCCAAAACAAATACATCCGGCAGACCCGCAAGCCTGCCGGATGCCGCTGTTCTTCCGGAGAGAGGAATTACCGAGCCGCAGGAGTGCCGCCCGCCTCAGCATTCTTCTTGAGCGCCGCTGCAAACTCGACCGCATACTGCGCGACCTGCCGCAGGTTCACCTGGTTGTTTTCAACGGGAGCCTTGGCGGCAAGCTCAGGCTGACCGTTCTTGAAGCTCTGGAAGACGAAGGCCTTCACACCGTCGCGCTTCTCGTTGAGCATGAGGCCGTAGAGCACACAATGATCACAGGCGTCGGTCTTGGCGTCTTCGGGCAGGACCTTGACTTCATAGCCCGCAGTCTTCAACCCCGCGGACACGGCCTCAAGCAGCTGCGGCGTGCGCGGAATTACGCAGAGCTGGTTGTCTGCGGACGCGGCAGCCTCCTCGGACTGGGCGCCTCCGCCCAGAGTTGCACCGCAGCCCGTCAGGCCCAGGGCCAAAAGCGCCGCAGCGCCGGTCATGGCGATAGTCTTCTTGAACATTCTTTTGTCTCTCCGCAAATGGTTCAGTCAACCCTCCGACTGGAGGCCGTTCTTCAATCATACGCGAACACTTAAGCCAATGACAATGATTCTGATTTGGAAATCCTGCAAATCGCCGTCCGCGAAGCTGGGAGCATCAGGCAACAAGGGGACTCCTCTTTTGCAAAGGAGTCCCCTTTATGAGAGCGGCATGCTTGCGCTCATCTCAAGAGCAACAGCCGCTGTGGCAGCTCAGTTCATCTGAAGCCGGTCATTTGCCGGCGGGAGTCTTGGCCGCCTTGACAAAATCGGCGACCACGATGCCGTACACCGCCGCACTCGTAAGCTGGGCGCCGCCAATGTAGTTGTCGTAGAAGAGACCGCCCGCAGCGTTGCCAATGGCGAACAAACCATCGATAACGTGGTTTTCCGTATCGAGTACCTGCCCCTTGACGTTGATGAGCGGACCGCCGAAAGTAGCCGTCATGCCCCCCTGGAAGGGAACGATATAGAACGGTGCCTTTTCAACCGTGCGTGCCTTCGGCAGGGTGTTGACCGGCGTCAGGGTCTTGCCCTTGCCCGCAGCGATCGCCTCGTTGTAAGCCTTGACAGTGGCCTTGACGGCGTCAACGGGAAGACCTGCCTTTTCGGCCGCTTCGTCAAGCGTCTGACCGACGTACACGGGAGCCTTGGTGCGTTTGTAGGACTCCCAGTCGTTGGCAAGAATCGGCACGTCATGTCCCGTCTGGTCGACGATCATGTACGCCCAGTTGGCCTTGGTCATGGCCGCAACGTCTCGAGACATCTGCACGTAGGTCTGGCCTTCGTCCGTGAAGCGTTCGCCCTTGTCATTGACGCAGATGCCGTTATTGACGATGTTGAGCGGATTCGCGCCAGTCGGACCGTAGATCGGACCGCAGTGGTATTGGTCAACGTTGACGATCTTCGGCATGAACGGGAGCGCAAGATTGATGTTCTCACCTGCGATGATGCGCGAACCGCGGATCGGCATCTTGGCTCCACCCGAACCGATGTACTGCGTGACCATGGCCTGATTGGCGGAGAAGCCGCCCGTGGCCAACACGACGCCGAACTTCGAATGGATTTCGGAGAGACCTTCCTTCGTCTTGACGCGCACGCCGTTCACGGCGCCCGTCTTTTCATCGGAAAGCAGTGCCACGGCCTTCGTATTGAAGCGGATCTCGACACCAAGCTCCTTGGCCTTCCTCATGAGCGTCAGGGCCAGCTCGCCGCCACCCGGCTTGTGTTCGCCAACAACGAGATGTGCGCGGGAAAGCATCGGCCAGACAAGCTTGGAACCAGCCGCAAAGTTGATGCCGCAATAACCGTGAAGCCATTCAAGGGTGGCATCGGCGTTTTCGCAAACAACACGAGCGAGCTTTTCATCAGCCTTGCCCTGCGTGACCTTCATCCAGTCCTTGAGGAACTGTTCGGCGGAATCGCCCTGAACATTCTTGGCCTTCTGGAAGGAGGTGTTGACGCCAAGGAGGAAGCCCGCAGCATAAATCGTGTTGCCCGCAGGCATGGCCATCTTTTCAAGAAGAAGCGGCTTGAGGCCGTTTTCAGCCGCGCGCACGGCACAGGTGAGGCCGCCACAACCAGCGCCCAAAATGATGATGTCGTACTTGGAGGGGGCCGCAGCCTTGGCTTCAGCGGCAACCGTGCCGAATGCAGCACCTGCACCAACCGCTCCCATGGCGGCGGTCTTGAAGAATTCACGACGAGAGGTAGTCATTTGCCTGTTCTCCATTAGTCTTTATGGTCCCGATGCGGTTGTGCTCCCGCATCGCTTGAAATCGACTATAGGCCCCTCCCGACGGAATCTAAAGCACATCGGGATCTTGACAAGACTGACAAAAAGTGATCTCAACGCTTGAGAACCGCCGTCCTTCCCGCAATCCGACCGAAAGTCAGCGCATCGGCGATGCCATTGCCGCCCATACGGTTTTCACCGTGCACGCTTCCTGTGATCTCCCCGGCTGCAAAGAGTCCGGTCACCGTCTTGCCGTCGAGTCCAACAACCTGTGCGTCAGGCGTAATGACGAGTCCTCCCATCGTCGTGTGAATATTGAGGACGACTCTTGACGCCCAATAGGGCGGCTCCGACAGCTGCAGGCAGCGTACACGCGCGCACTTGCCGCCGCCCATGCCTGCTTCGACGTTGAAAACACGGACACTGTCCTTGAGCGCATCTGCATCGACCCCCATCAGTAGAGCCAATGCGTCCCAGGAATCGGCACGGAGCGCGTCGCCCGTCTGCAACCCTCTGTAGACGTCCTTTCTGCTGATAAGATCCATGGCTTTGACCGCGCCATCGTCTGTCACCATCCAGACGGACCCTCTGGGTCTGGCGAGTATCGCCTTCGCGAGTCCGTCACGCGAGCCGTCCTCGTCAATAAAGCGGTGTCCTCCGCCATCCACCATCAGAACCCGCCCCGCGTCGAGATCAAGTCTCACCTGGAAGCCCCGTCCTTCAGGGGCGCCCGGCACGCACTGAATGCATTCGAGCGCGTTCGAAGCGGCACCAGCCCTTATCGCCTCAAGCATGACCTCGCCCGTACTCCCAGGATTGTTGTCCGTAGGAATGCCAGCAAGGTCAGCCCTGTAGCTTTCCACCAGTTCAGGATTCGCCGCAAAGCCTCCCGCCGTCAGAATGACGGCCTTTCTGGCATGAAAGACCATCTTGTCCTTCCCTCTTCCGGAGGAAAGATCCTCGACTTCGATGCTTGCTGCTCGGCCGTTCTTCATTAGAAGCCTCGTCATGGCACATCTTGTGCGGATCTTTACGCCACGCCTTATGCACTCCGAGGAAAGCGTCCGGATGTAGGCCTGCCCCCTCGGTTGCGTGGGCTTGTGGCCGCGCGGCCATTCTGCGCCCCAGGTGGCGACAGTTTCGGGCATGAATCGAACGCCAAGAGACTCAAGCCACTTCAAGGTTGGCAACGCTTCGCACACGAAGCGCCTCACAACAGCCGGGTCGTTTCGGCCGTGTCCTGACGCCATCGTCTGTTCATAGTGCCAGGAAGGGGAGTCCGTGATACCCATCGGCTCCTGACGGGCAGGATCAGACGCATTGAACAGACCGCTTGCACGCAACGTGTTGCCGCCGATCGCCGCCATCTTCTCGACAAGCAGCACCGACGCTCCTTGCTCGGCGGCTGAAAGTGCGGCGGCAAGCCCCGCACCGCCAGCCCCCGCCACCACGACGTCAAATTCGTCTTCCGCGAACGAAAACGCGCTCACAGGGATAGGAGTCATCATGGCAAGCGCGCTCGCCGCGCACAAAGTCCGCCTCCTCATTCTGCCGTCCTCCACCAGTGTGCCTCAGTTCTGAGCTCCGCCATGTCATGCAGAAACTCAGAGAGTTCTGCTGCATTGTGAAGCTCAAGCTTTCCGAACACTGACGCCCTTCGGCTTCTGACGGTGTCCTCCGAAAGGCCCAGAATTTCAGCCGCCTGCCGGTTGGGGAGCCCCTTGGCGACAAGCTCAGCCGTCCGCCGTTCCGCATCAGTGAGTTCGTTCCAGAGAACCTCAGCCCGCTTCAGATCCCTTGCGACAGCCCTTCTCCGCCTATGAAGTTCACACCCTCGTGCGAGAAGCGGCAGAAGCGCTTCGGCATCGACAGGCTTTTCGAGAAAGTCAAGGGCCCCTGCCTGCACGGCCTCCACCGCCATGCGGACTTCGCCGTGAGCCGTCAGAAAGATGATCGGCAGATCACACTTCATCTTCGCGAGTCTTGTCTGAAGCTCGGGACCGGACAGCCCAGACATGCGCACGTCGAGAAGCATGCAGCCTTCGCGGGTAGGATCATCACCGTCAAGAAACTCAGTTGCGGATTCATAGGTCCTCACCTGATAGCCCACGGCCTCAAGCACAAATCTGAAGGATGCTTCCACGCTAGGATCGTCGTCAACGATGCGAATCAAAGGCACCTGCTTCATGTTTCCATTCCTGATTGTTGATGTTGAGCTCCCGCAGTCGCGGGAGCACGAGCGAGGCCTTCAGCCCCTGGGGAGTTCTGCGCGCAAAGGCGAGATGGCCCCGATGCATCTCGGCAATAGAGGATGCAATGAAAAGTCCGAACCCAAGTCCTTCCTTGCTAACGCTTTTCGTAAGTTTGCCCAACGCTCCGAACACCTCGTCGGAGACGGCAGATCCTTCGTCGAGAACGCTCACCTCAACGATCTCGTTCTGACAGAGAACCTCAACGACAATCGAGCTCCGAGAGGGAAGATCAGCAACCGCCCTGACCGCATTCTTGAGGAAGTTCACAACCACGAGCTCCAGTTCAAGCGCATCCCCCTTCACCAGTACCTCTTCGTCAGGAAACACGGTCTTTACGTCGACCACCTCGGACAAGTGCCCCGCATGCTTCAGCGCCTCGCCGACAAGAACCCGTACGTCGACGGGCTCGAATCCAGGCGTTTCCTTTCGAAGCACCGTGCGAACGCGCTCGATGATGTCCGCCGCCCTGTGCGTCTCATGCTCGGCTGCCGACAGAGCCTCGGTCCACTTGGGAACATCATAGTTTCCCATTTTCATCATCAACCTGATACCCGTCAGATAGTTGGCGATGCTCGTCAGAGGCTGCTTGATCTCGTGTGCAAACATGGCGGCGAGTTGAGAGGCCATGCCTGCACGCTCAACAAGCGCGAGGTTCTCCTGACTGGCCCTGAGGGCTTCGGCGGCCGCTCCTCTCGCACTCTCCTCAGCCCTGAGTTCTGCCGTCCTGCGCCTGAGAAGACGGTTGACGCGCCAGTGATGCATAAGCAGAAGAAGCAGAACCAACCCCATGACCGCAAGCTCATTGCGCCAACGGAGCGCAAGTGCCGTGATCGAATTGTCCCTCAGATAGGCGTATGGACCGATTTTCAGCCGAGCAAGAAGCGCCTCCACCCCCTGCATGCGGGTGTTTGACAGCCAGTCAAGACCGTTGGCATCGGCGGGCATCGAAAGAAGGGACACAGTTACTGCCTTCACCACATCGGGATCCGCCGATGGGGAAGAGGCGAACATCAGATCGGGATAGAGTTCGGTCGAAGTTGCACAGCCGCCTGCCGCCCTTTCGGGACGTTCGCCAACGATCCTCACATCCTCGGCCTGTATAACGCCTGTTCTGACCGCCTGCTCAAGCTCACACGCAGGAAGCACGCCCGCATCGCTCATGCCCGTCGCCACAAGCGTGAGCACATCGGGAAAGTTCCATTCTGTGAAAGTCACTTCACGAAAGAAGTCCTCGGGATCGAACCCACGTCTGGCGATCTCTCCTTGAGGAATGAGCCACCCCTCAAAAGACCAAGGTGCCGTCGCGGCCACCCTGCGGCCACGCAGGTCTTCGATCGTCTGCACGGGACTTCCCGCCGGTACGAGAAAGACTGCGCCTACACTGCGGCTAACATCTGCACATCGACTCTTGCGAAGCGTTGCAATCTGCTGGAGCCCCGCACGCGAAAGCATGCGCGCTCCTCCACTAGACACGATGACGAAGTCGATGTTCTCCACAGACTCGGGCTTCAGTGCATCGGCATGAGAAATCTCCTTCGTCTCGAACCTGTACTGCGGCAGTCCGGCCTTGAGCGACTCGATAAGCGGCGTATAGACGTCGATATAAAAGCTCGGTGTAAAGGTGTCGACAAGTCCAACACGCACGACACCTGAAGCGTCCCCGGAGGGTGCGACCATCCCCGTCTCAGCGGCAATTGCGGCGGAGGCGCCAAAAAGAAATGCCAGACATGTCGCTTTAAGGCGGACGGGAAATGCAATCACGACGTACAGTGTCCTCAAGTTCGCTTCGGATAATTCTAAAAGCTTCAGCTCTTACTGAGGCTCCTCATCGTTCACGTCTGATCTTCAGTCAGGGTAGGCACGCACATTTACGCCGAGGCACCGCCGCCCTTTGCATCAGGTCTTCCCGCAACAAGCCACGCCACCACGCACCACATGAGCACGAGGATCATGAGAAGCACGGGCATGCGGCCGAATCCGAAGGCCGAAGCCCAGGCGCCCGCCATCATGGGTGCAAGGCCGGCCAGCAGGTAACCGCCGCACTGAACGAGCCCCGTCACGCGAAGAATGTCAGCTTCCGGCGTCTTCTTCGTCACGGCGGTAAGCGAAATCGTCACGAATGCTCCCTGCAGCACGCCCATTACAAGCGCCGCTCCCATGAGGCCTGCGAATCCTCCCACCCCCTCCATCCAGATCCAGAGTCCCGTCAGATAAACGGTGCCGACCACAGGATAGATTTTTCTAGCCACAGGCAGAAAGCCGCATCCGAGAGATCCGGCAAACATGGCGCCAAGGTAGAGCGTCACGGCATTGACCGCGTCAGGTCTGGAAAAGCCCGCAGCCTCAAGCCCTGAGGGCATCATCGACGCAACGGTGAAGGTGAGCCCCGCCTGAATAGCAACGAACCACACGAGAAGTGCAACGGGAGCTCCGCTCTTCTCGAGACGCCTTCTCTTCCGTTCTGGAACGGGCAGAGGAACGCCTCCAAAACCCACTGCCCAGACAAGCGGCGCAAGAGCCGCCAATCCCCAGACTGCAAAAGGAGCCCACCAGACGCCGCCCGCCTCCAGAGCCGGCATGACCGAGGCCGTGCCCAGCAGGCCGCTGATGCTGAGCGCCGCCGTATAGACGCCCATCACCTGAGACTGGCGGTCATGAAAGACCACCTTGATGACAGAGGGAACCCAGACGTTCAGGCCCGCGATTGAAACGCTCAGAATCAGCGTTCTGAGAAAGAGAGCGGGCATCCACTCGATGCATCGGACGAAGGATCCGAGTGCGGCTCCGGTCAGAGCAGCGACGGCGAAGGTTCTGCTTCCGAATCCGGCAACAAGCGGCAGGACCGCGAGGCTGCATAATCCAAAGGCCATGGTCGGAATGCCTGCGAGCACGCCGAAAGCCTCCCACGGCAGATCGAAGACATCGCGCACGACGGGCGCCATCGGACCCACTGCATTGATGGGCCCGCGCATGACAAGCGCGGCAAGGACGATCATGAGGAGAATTTGCTTTTGTCTGTGCATCAGAAGCCTTCGGAAAAGTGATTAGTGGAAAGGCTATCCCTTCGTGCGCGCCTTGACCAGATTGGATTTCCCGAACAGAGGGTTTTCACCACCGCTCGCGGCCACCTCCCACGAGCCGTATCGGCGTTCGGATTAGTTCTTTAGGATGAAGAACATGCTTAGGGCGCGGGGCCGGATACGGTCCCTGGAGGGCGCCTCAACCATATCAACCAAGGAGAAAAACATCATGCTTTCGAATCGCCGCCGCTTTCTTCAGGGTGCTGCCGCCACGGGCGTCGCCGCCACTGCCGGTCTCTGGAGCCACGCCGCCTCTGCGAAGGTCGCCCCCGTCACGCTCAAGGACCGCAACTACGAGCCGCTGAAGCTTCCGCGTCCGATCAGCCTTGCCGCTCTCACCGTTCTCGACGTCTCTCCCGCCAATCAGGTGCTCTGCGCCGCCAAGGCGGGCTACAGCCACGTCGGCATCCGCCTCGTGCCCGCCACCCCGACCGAAACGCAGTACGACATGATCGGCGACACGCCCATGATCCGTGAAGTCGAAGCCAATCTGAAGGCCACCGGCGTCAAGGTCCTCGACATCGAAATTCTCCGCATCAAGCCCGACACCCGCGCCGTCAACTGGAAGGCCTTCTTCGAAACCGGCGCCCGCCTCGGCGCCACTCAGGTGCTCTGCGCCGGCAACGACCCCGACATCAACCGCCTGACGGACAACTACGCCGAACTCTGCGAGCTCGCCCATCCGTACGGCCTCAACCTCAGCATCGAGCCTATGCCCTGGTGCAACGTCTCGACCGTCAAGCAGCAGGGTGAGATCCTCCGCAAGATCAACCGTCCGAACGCAGGCTGCCTCGTCGACCCGATCCATTTCTACCGCGCCAAGAACGACTACAAGGACATCGACAACCTGCCCGCTGGCTCGCTCAAGTACTGCCAGATGTGCGACATCACGGCCGAAATGCCCGACACGATGGACGGCATCCTCTATCAGGCCCGCAACTTCCGCCTGTCTCCGGGCACCGGCGCTGCCGACCTCGTGCAGCTTCTCAAGCACCTGCCGAACCTGCCGATCTCCATCGAGGCCTGCAACGCGAACCTTGCCCTGACGATGTCTCCGCTTGACCGCGCCCGCATGTACCTCGAGGACATGGTCGCCGTGCTCAACGCCGCAGGCGAACACTGATCTTCACAAGGTCTCTCAGCAAGTTCTCCCATTTCGTGCATTCCGCACAGGCGGATTCCTTCCGGAATCCGCCGCTTTTTTTGTGGGATTGATCCCTGAAAAAAAGCCTGCAGAACTGGGTTCTGCAGGCTTTTTCGTCAATCGCACTTGTTCGAACTGACTCGAGCGGACGGTTAGACCGTCATGATTTCCTTGTCCTTCTCGGCAACGACCTTGTCGACTTCGCCGATGAAGCGGTCGGTGATCTTCTGGATTTCGGTTTCGGCGCGGCGCTGGTCGTCCTCGCTGATTTCCTTGTCCTTGCAGAGACGGTCAACGTGGGTGTTGGCGTCGCGGCGGAGGTTGCGGACGGCAACCTTGGCGTCTTCGCCCATGCCCTTGACGACCTTCGTAAGTTCGCGGCGGCGCTCTTCGGTGAGCGGGGG
>OGMV01001004.1_pt1 | contig 11025 bp, 9 predicted proteins | sample 1573341 | NCBI WGS metagenome assembly OGMV01 (sample SAMEA2581994, study PRJEB24529) | metagenome | biome: Human gut stool | place: China | collected 2011 | reverse complement strand
TTAAACATATATGCCTCCAACTTGAGTAAAATTTCTTTGTATATGATAACACATAGTTTTGAATACTACAATATATAATTTGAAAAATGTTAAAATGCCATGTAAAGATTTTTCTATATAGATGAATGAGCTATGAATAAAAGTTACAGAGAGTAAGAGTTATACGAAGGATGAAATTTACAAAAAAACAAAAATATGTAATATTTATACAAAAATAATTGATAATAATAAAAATATATGGTAATATTGCTGTAAGTTTTTTGAAGATGTAAGGGCCTTAAATACCTTTTGATCCTGACATCTACATTATTTTAATATAAGGAAAGAGAGAAAGAAAAAGATGGAAGCATTATTGATTTTGGTCATCGTGGCATCTTTGCTTGCTATTGGCTACGCGGCATTTAACTTTGCAAGTGTTAAGAGACTTGATGAAGGAACAGATCGCATGAAGGAGATTGCATCAGCCATAAGAGTTGGTGCGAACGCATTTATAGAGTATGAATATAAAATAATAGCAGTAGTAGTTGCTGTTATAGCAGTTATCTTTATGATTATATTTACAATTCAGTATAAAGCGTTTAGCTGGGAACCATCGGTATGTTTTATAATTGGAGTTGTTATGAGCGCCCTTGCAGGATATGTAGGCATGAAGATAGCAACTTATTCTAATGTAAGAGTATCTAATACAGCAAGACAGACAAAAGATATAGGTAAGACACTAAAGGTTGCTTTAAAGGGCGGTTCAGTCATGGGATTATGTGTAGGAGGATTTGCTCTTTTAGGACTTTTTCTTGTTTATCTTATATTCGGTTATGGATTGGGACATATAAAAACAGAATCACTTATAGAAGGACAGCATGTGTTCACGCAGTGTCTTTCATGTTATGCATTAGGCTGTTCCATAGTTGCCATGTTTAACCGTGTGGGTGGTGGTATATATACAAAGGCAGCAGATATGGGAGCCGATCTTGTAGGTAAGACAGAGGCACATATACCAGAGGATGATCCACGTAATCCAGCGACTATAGCTGATAATGTAGGTGATAACGTTGGAGATGTTGCAGGACTTGGTTCAGATCTTTTAGAGTCATTTGTAGGTGCAATATCATCAGCTATTATTCTTGCAGTAAGCTTATCACTTCATGCAGCGGCTGATGCAGCTATACCATATGATGTATTACAAAAAATGATGTATTTCCCACTTGTTTTTGCATCTATTGGTCTTATTGCATCTATACTTGGTATTGCATTTGTACTTTTAAAGAAAGGTTCTGATAATCCTCACAGGGATCTTAACATATCAACGTGGAGTGCAGCAGCTATAACTATTATTGGTGGCTTTGTGGCAACATATATGTTATTTAAAGGAACGTCGGATTTTTCTGCAATAAGTTTTAATATAGGCTTTATATCACCATGGATAGCAGCTTCACTTGGTGTTGTAAGTGGTGTGGTAATAGGAGGAATAGCAGAATACTATACAAGCTATGATTATAAGCCTACACAGCTTATAGCACTTGCATCTAAGGAAGGTCCGGCACTTACTATAACACAGGGACTTGCAGTTGGCATGAAGTCGTGTATGCTGCCTCTTATTGTACTTGGTCTTACAACATATGTTTCATATGCAGTGTCTGGTATGTTTGGTATTGCCATGGCAGCAGTAGGTATGCTTTCCTTCGTATCAGCTACAGTATCAGTTGATACATACGGACCTATTTCAGATAATGCAGGTGGTATAGCTGAGATGGCTGAGCTTGAACCTGCGGTAAGAGATATTACAGACAAACTTGATTCGGTAGGCAACACGACAGCAGCTATAGGTAAAGGCTTTGCCATAGGTTCAGCCTCGCTTGCAGCATTATCACTTATGGTAAGCTTTTTATATGCATTTCTTCCAGCAGGTGAAACACTGTCACTGGATTTTACTAATCCGCTTATACTTGCAGGTGCATTAGTAGGTGGAGCACTTCCATTCCTGTTTTCAGGTATGCTTATAGAGGCAGTAGCCAATGCAGCAAGGAAGATGGTTGAAGAGGTCAGAAGACAGTTCAGGGAAATCCCTGGTATACTTGAGGGTAAGGCAAAACCTGATTATAAGACATGTATAGAGATATCTTCACAGGGTGCATTAAAGGAAATGAAGGTTCCATCTGTTCTCGCTATTCTGTTTCCGCTTGTTTCAGGCTTTCTTTTTGGACCTATGTTTGTTGGAGGACTTCTTATAGGTGCAACACTTTCAGCGATCATGCTTGCTATATTTACAGGTAATGCAGGTGGTGCATGGGATAACGGCAAGAAGTATATTGAATCAGGTGCAGTTAAAGGACAGGGTAAAGGTTCACCTGCACACGATGCAGCAGTTGTTGGTGATACAGTTGGAGATCCTTTAAAAGATACAGTAGGTCCTTCACTAGATATTCTTATCAAGATTATGTCAACAGTATCGCTTGTAGCAGCTGTACTTTTCTATAATTATAATCTTTTATATCTTATATTCGGTATAAGATAAAGTCAGGATTGCTACATTGCTATGCAATCCACGCAATCCTGACATCATAATATACATAAGCGGAAAACTATATTCACAGATTATTAATCTGCATAGTAGTTTCCGCTTATTTTATGCACAATTTATGTGAAATTTATTCAAAATAAGTTTAAAACTGAATAAAAACCAGCTAAACTTAGATAATCAGATATGGTTTATTATTTAAAAAAGTGGTAGAATAAATAACATAACATCTTATTATTAAAGAAGAGGATTTATAAAATGAAGGTATTGGCATTTCTTACAGATGGTTTTGAAACAGTGGAAGCGTTAGCAGTTATAGATGTATTAAGAAGAGCGAAGATTAATGTAATAACAGTTTCTATTACAGGTGATAAGTTAGTTGAAAGTGCACAGAATATTAAAGTCCAGGCTGATAGCCTGATATCAGAGATAAAATGTGAAAAAGATGATGTGATGTTTCTTCCAGGAGGACCAGGACACAAAGCATATGTTGATTGTGAAGCTTTGACTGATATGCTTATAACACATAACAATGAAGGTGGAAGGATTGCAGCTATATGTGCAGCACCAAGTGTTATAGGAAGGTTGGGCATGCTTAAAGGAAAGAAAGCGACATGTTTCCCTGGCTTTGAAGAAATGCTGAAGGGGGCAGAGCTTGCATGCGCAGATGTCAGAGTTGTGACAGACGGCAGCATTACAACATCAAGAGGAATGGGAACATCTATTGATCTTGGCCTTGAACTTGTAAGACTATTAGAAGGAAAGGACGAAGCTGACAGACTTGCGCATAGTACACAGTATGTGAATGCATAATGTTGATTTGGGAGTTAAGATAAAAGTATGAATGAGTATTATGATTACGATGAAGCATTAAAAGTAAATCGGGAAAGAAAGCGTAAGGCTGCAGCATTAAAACGCAAAAGACAGGCACAGATACGTCTGATAAAAAGAAATATATTATGTGCGGTTATTCTTGTAGCATTGACACTGCTTGTTATTCAGTTTTTAAGACACATAGTTCCGGATATAAGCAGACAGAATGAGTTAAAACAGGAAATGGTGTTGGCTGATACTGGAAATTATGATGATGTGATAACGGTTGTACAGGAAAAACCAACCTTTAGATATGCATTAAAGTCGGTTATGTATAAGGAAATGACAGATACGGATATACAGTCACCATATATAGCGCTTCTTGATGTTACTGATAATGAGTTTATAGCAGGAAAACAGATTAATACAAGGATATATCCTGCATCTATGACAAAGGTTATGTCACTGATAATTGCTGTTGAAAATATAAAAGATCTTAATGAAACATATAAGTTTGGATTTGATGAACTGAATTATCTTTATATAGAGCAGGCCTCTGTGGCAGGCTTTAGTGTTGATGAGGAAGTTAAAGCTAAGGATCTTTTATATGGTCTGGTTCTGCCATCGGGTGCAGATGCGGCTTATGGTATTGCAAGGCTGGCAGCAGGTTCACAGGAGGCTTTTGTAGAGCTTATGAATGAAAAATGTGATGAGTTAGGTTTAAAGAATACTCATTTCTGTAATCCGTCAGGACTTCATGACGAAAACCAGTATACAACACCTGCTGAGATGGCTCTTATTATGAAATATGCTATGAGCAACGAAGAGTGTGCGAAGGTTCTTGGAACTTATCAGTATACAACAGAAGCAACACCGCAGCATCCGCAGGGAATATCTCTTACAAGTACTATGTTTTCAAGAATGTATGGAAATGAAGTAGAAGGAGTAACTATTAAAGCAGGAAAGACAGGATATACAGACCAGGCACATAACTGTCTAGTGAATTATGCTGTTAAAGGCGATAAAGAGTATGTAACAGTTATGGCAGCAGCTGGAAACAGATGGTATGTTATATTTGATGGATTTAAGATTCTTGAGCGTTATCTTCCATAACTTACCATAATAATATAATAAGGATTACACATAATAATACCAGGATAAGCAATAAAGCTTATTCAATAACAATGATACGTCATAAGACGTAAGGACGGAGGTTTATTATGGCTAATTCAAGTTCAACTTCATCAAAGACTAAAAAGAATGCACAGGATGCACTCGACAGATTCAAGATGGAAGTAGCATCAGAAATCGGTGTTAACTTAAAGGAAGGCTACAATGGAGATTTAACTTCCGCTGAGGCAGGTTCTGTTGGTGGTAACATGGTTAAGAAGATGATAAAAAGACAGGAAGAACAGATGTCGCAGGGTAACTAGAAATAGTGCTTAAGATGTTCTGATAGTTTTATGTTTGTCATCAGCATGTGACAGGAAATGCTGAAACATCACCTGATATATGATAGATATCTTATATCAGGTGATTTTTTTTGTTGCTTATATTTTTGACACTTACATCATATTATTTATACCAATATTTGTTAGAGTCTATATTTAATTATACCCATAGGCCGTAAGTAGGCTTATCCATTTTCTGGTCCAGTGTTTCCATGAGAAATCAGAGCATGCATAATTATATCCGTTTCTAAGTTCATTTATAATATTTTCGTCTTTGTGTTCTATTCTTTTTAGAAGCTGGTTTAATATATCCGGCATAGAGTCAAGAGCCTCAAGTGAATATGTATGGATACCATAATCACTTTTATTTTTTAATACATATGTAAAATAATCAGATGTATCAGACAGACAGAGACAGCCATTCATAAGTGATAAAGGTATGCGGTCGTGAATACCGTATTTAAACCAAGGCATCTGATTAACTGATATCTGTGAAGAAGCATATATGCATGGTAAGCTGCTGTAAGATACTTCCGGTCTTATATGAAGGTATTTAGATATATCAGGAGCAAGAATATCGCATTTGTCAGCGAAAGCATCCCATCCATGTCCATATATTATTATATCGATATGATTTTTGATTATCTGGGTAATGATTTCTTCACGTATGACGGCTTGAAGAAATACATCAACAAGAAAATTATTATACAGGTATTCAACAGGCCGCATATCTGTATTTAAAATGTCTGCCTCTATCAGTTCTTTAACAGCAGCTTCCTGTGTGAGTCCGGGCTTTTCAAGAAGAAGCGTAAAAAGCGGATGATTATCAAGGGAATGCCTGCTGCTATATAGTAAAGATGTTTTGATGGGATCTGTGTAAGTGCCTGTGAATATAAGATTGTCAGGCCGTTTGAAATATCCGGATAGGACTTTGCTGGCATTGTATGTGTATGGATCTAAGGAACCAGACAAGGAACCGGAAGTTTGCTGCAGTGACTGGAAGTTATCAGCAGCAAGAGGCATGACATGTACGCTTTTTATGTGTGGAAAACTTTCTTTTATCAATGCTGCATGGTTCATATCAAGACATATAATATTAAAGCTGTGTATGGTGGCACTGAGAGCTTCATAATGATATAAAGGATGATCCAGTATATAATGCCATATAGGAATATTAAAATAATTCAGCAGATATTGGTTGTTATATCTGATAACAGGAATACGTGTATTGATATCAATAACAGCATCATAGTCAGCATCAAAATAAGGCTTCAATATGGCGTAAGCCATATCAGAAGCCTTTGGAACTTTTATATGAGTTACATGCATACCTGCATTGATTAATTCATCTGAGATTCTTTTTTCAAAATAATCTGTTGAACTATAACATATATCTTTTGAACTTAGAAAGAGTATTTTTTTCATATATTTATTTCCTTTTTTACTTTGCTGTTACATTAAATTCTGCATTATAAAATCATAAATATCCTGGCTTGAATCTTTCCATTTGCTGCACATTTCTTTTGCCTGTTCCTCTAAAGGTACATCAAGATTTAATTCAATAAGCTTGCTGTTTCCTTCCTTAACCATAAGATGAGCAATATATGAACCATTGGTGGTGCGGTAGTAGTCTGAGGTGGTTCCAACCTCACTCTTAAGTTCATATTTGTTTGTGACAAGATAGTTGTCTATTTCTTCCCTGATAGTCTGGGATATCTTTGTATAGAAAAAAGCTACAGTATCTTCACCTTCCTGTGTCAGCTTATATTGTGTGTTATTCTCATAGTTTATCTGTTGTATGAATGAATCCTCAACAAGTGAGTTAATAGTTTCCTGAAATGTAAAATAATTAGTATATTCTTTATCAAGCATAAAAGTAGATATCTGTACATTGGAAAGTGGAAAGTTTACTTTACTTAGCATGTATAGAATCATAAGCTTGTATAGAGTTGTCGAATCAGTGTTCATGTATAATTCCGTCCTTGGTAGATGTTATTATCTTTAAAATACTGGTTTAGAGTGTTTAAAACCAGTTTCTTATTAGCACTCCACATAGGAGCTTCAAGCAGGGACTTAGGACCATCGCCTGTTATACGATGTATGACCATATCCTTTGGCAGACGTGCTATTATCTGTCCTACAATAGCAGTGTATTCGTTTAAATCCAGTGCTTTAAAAGCACCATTAATATAATCAGTATAAAGATCTGTACCTTTTAAAATGTGTAGAAGCTGAAGTTTAATTCCCCATGCACCGCTGTGTGCGATATAATCGGCAGTTTCCAATATATCAGAAGTGCTTTCACCAGGAAGACCTATTATCATATGTACAATAGGGTGAATACCTATGTTTATCAGTCTTTTTACACAAATATCGTATGTATCAAGAGAATATCCCCGTCTTATATAATCAGCAGTATTTTCGTGTATAGTCTGCAGCCCAAGTTCTATCCATACAGGCTTTATAGAAGCAAGTTCGGATAGAAGTGATAATATATTGTCGTCTATGCAGTCTGGTCTTGTCGCTATTGAAAGAATATCAATATCATTTCTTGATATAACTGGCATATAAAGATTACGAAGATAGGACACATCAGCATATGTATTGGTAAAGGACTGAAAATATGCGATATAATGTCCATCATTATATTTTGCTGCTATAAGTTCTTTGGCTTTTATAATCTGTTCATCGACAGATTGTGAAAGTGCATATCCTGCCCTGCCACCGGCAAAATCACCAGAACCACCAGCGCTGCAGAATATACATCCTCTAGTGTCAATTAGCCCGTCACGGTTAGGACACGACATACCACCGTTCAGGGCTAATTTATATATCTTATGACCATATTCTTTTTTTAAGTATTCGTTTAGTGAATAATAATATGGCAACATTATCTGATATGATCCATAACAGCTTTAGCCACAACATCTGTAACCTGTGGATCAAAAGCTTCTGGCAGAATGTTTGTATCAGAAAGCTGTGATTCAGGTATAAGGTTTGCTATAGCAAGGGCAGCAGCAAGCTTCATTTCTTCTGTTATCTGTGTAGCACGTCCTTCTAATGCACCTTTGAATATACCAGGGAAAGCTATTACGTTATTGACCTGGTTAGGGAAATCCGAGCGGCCCGTTCCTACAACTCTTGCACCAGCAGCCTTGGCTATATCTGGCATGATCTCAGGTACAGGGTTGGCCATGGCAAATATAATAGCATCCTTATTCATGGTTTTAACCATATCTGCTGTTACTATATTAGGAGCAGAAACACCTACAAATACATCAGCACCAACAAGGGCATCTGCAAGTGAACCAGTTTTTTCTTCAAGGTTAGTTACTTCCATCATAGATTCCTGCATCCAGTTAAGGCCTTCGCTCTTTTTAGAAAGAATACCTGACTTGTCGCACATTGTTACATTCTTGAAACCATATGTAAGAAGAAGCTTGGTAATAGCAACGCCAGCAGAGCCGGCACCATTTATTATGACCTTACATTCTTCTTTGGTTTTTCCTGTTACCTTAAGACCATTGATTATACCGGCAAGCACAACGATGGCAGTACCATGCTGGTCATCATGGAATACAGGTATATCAAGAAGTTCTTTTAATCTTGATTCTATTTCAAAGCATCGTGGAGCAGATATATCTTCAAGGTTGATACCGCCAAATGCAGGAGCTATATTAACAACTGTTTTGATGATTTCGTCAGTATCCTGTGTATCAAGACAGATAGGCACTGCGTTAACTCCACCAAATGATTTGAATAAAACGGCTTTTCCTTCCATAACAGGCATAGCTGCATGAGCGCCTATATTGCCAAGTCCAAGGACAGCACTTCCGTCAGATACAACAGCAATAGTGTTTGCTTTGATAGTGTACTTGTAAGCAGCTTCCTTATCTTTAGCAATAACCTTGCAAGGTTCAGCTACACCAGGTGTGTAAGCAAGAGCAAGGTCTTCTCTTGTAGTGATACTCATCTTAGGAGTTGTTTCGAACTTTCCGTTCCATTCTTCATGAAGCTGTAAAGCTTTTTCTGCATTAGTCATGATATATATGTTCCTTTCATTATATAAGTGAATCAGTAATGGTAAAATTAACAATACAAAATACTGAAAATATTATCCCAATATTCATATAATATCACAAGCTAAAAATATCATCAATATAAGTCTTTCATTTCTGGAAAAAATATTGTATAATGAGAAAGAAATCTAAGATACACGTTTCAGTATCGTTTCCCAGATAACATAACAGTATGATCAACGATTGATAGAATTATTAAGTTTACGAAAGCTTATATACAAAAGCAAAGAGCTATGCGTAATGTGTTGGTATTCAGGAGGTTTTGAATGAGAGAAAAGTTAGAAACACTTTCAGTAAGCGTATTGAAAGAATTTGCAAAAGATAAGAATATAAAGAATATATCTGCCATGAGAAAAAGCGAGCTTATAGATGCTATTCTGGCTGCTAACAATGAAGAAGAGCAGACACATAGTAAACATGACGAAGAAAAAACAGTTAAAAAAGAAGTGAAAAGAAGCTCGTCATATGAAAGAAATGCACATGCCGCAGATATTGTCAATGATGAAAAAGTATCATATGACAACCGGCAGCAGGAGAATAGACAGCAGGAAAGTACTGATACAGCAGATATACAGGAAAATGTACCTGAGATAGCTGATGGTATATTAGAGGTGCTTCAGGAGGGATATGGATTTATCAGATGTGAGAATTTCCTTCCGGGAGATAATGATGTGTATGTTGCACCTTCACTTATCAGAAAGTTTAACTTAAAGACAGGAGATATCATAAGAGGACCTAAAAGACCTAAGACACAGAGCGAAAAGTTTTCAGCTATCAGTTTTTTAGAAACAGTTAATGGTCTTAGTCCTATAGTGGCACAAAGAAGAAGAGCCTTTGAAACTCTTACACCTATATTTCCTAATGAAAGAATCCATCTTGAAAAGAATTCCAACACAATAGCAATGAGAATGGTAGACCTTATATCTCCTATCGGTAAAGGACAGCGAGGTATGATCGTGTCACAGCCTAAGTCAGGAAAAACAACACTTCTTAAGCAGATTGCCAATGCAGTTACTAAGAATAATCCTGAAATGCATCTTATGATACTTCTTATAGACGAGCGTCCTGAGGAAGTAACAGATATAAGGGAGTCTATAGTTGGTGATAACGTGGAAGTTATATATTCTACATTTGATGAGCTTCCTGAAAGACACAGAAGAGTTTCAGAGATGACTATAGAAAGAGCAAAAAGACTTGTGGAGCAGAAGCAGGATGTTATTATACTTCTTGATAGTATAACAAGACTTGCAAGGGCATATAATCTTACAGTGCAGGCAAGTGGACGTACATTATCAGGTGGTCTTGATCCGGCAGCACTGCATATGCCTAAAAGATTTTTTGGTGCTGCACGTAACATGAGAGAAGGGGGAAGCCTTACAATACTTGCAACAGCACTTGTTGAGACAGGAAGCAAGATGGATGATGTTGTATTCGAGGAATTCAAGGGAACAGGCAATATGGAACTTGTACTTGACAGAAAGTTATCCGAGAAGAGAGTATTCCCGGCAATAGACATAGCCAAGTCTAGACAGGGCAGGACTTGTTGGAAGTGATGGAGAGACACATCAGGGGATATTTGATATATCATTCCTGTCATCAATACCTAATATGACTATTATGGCACCAAAGAATGATTATGAATTAAAGTCATCACTTGAGTTCGCTCTGGAAGAATTTAATGGGCCGATAGCTATAAGATATCCAAGAGGCGAGGCAGTTGTCAGATTTCGCGAATTTAATGCACCGGTTGAATACGGCAAGGCTGAGCTTATGTATGAAGAAAGTGATATAGCAATTCTTGCACTTGGAAGTATGGTTGATACAGCATTTAATGTAAGGGAAAGACTTAAAGAGCAGGGCTATAACGTGACACTTGTAAATGCACGTTTTGTAAAGCCTATAGACAGTGCAATGATTGATAAAATAAGCACAACACATAAGCTTATAGTAACACTTGAAGAGAATGTATCATCGGGCGGATTTGGGCGTGCAGTCTGTCAATATATCAATGATAAAGAACTTCATAACTATGTGCTTGACATATCACTTCCTGATGATTATATAGAACACGGAAGTGTTGATATATTACGGCGTGAGACAGGAATAGATGAAGATACAATTGTTAAACGTATAACAGCAGTTTATAATAATATTGGAGATAATAATA
>OGMV01001001.1_pt1 | contig 11040 bp, 9 predicted proteins | sample 1573341 | NCBI WGS metagenome assembly OGMV01 (sample SAMEA2581994, study PRJEB24529) | metagenome | biome: Human gut stool | place: China | collected 2011 | reverse complement strand
AGCCCCGTCCAATTAATAATTGGGCGGAGAGGATTCACGGAGAGTGCATCGTCGAGGCCGTTGCGGTCGGCGCTCGGCTGATCCTGATTGATGCCTTCAACGCCGGCGGACACGAGGAGCGCGCTGTTCTGATAGCGAAGTGCGGCGCTGTACATGCGCTCGACGCTGGACTTGCCTTCGACGCCGTCGCCGTAGGACGTCGTGTCGGAGCCGAAGGAGTACTGGAACGTGGCGTCGACGCCGGCGAACTTCGGCGTGACGTAGGAGATGCTGTTGTCGATGTATTCGTAGCCGAGCGAGACGACCTGGAGGCTGCCGCCGACGTCGCCCCAGCCGCAGGAGAATGCGTTCATGACGTGGCCGAAGCGGGCGTACGGACCGTTGCCGCCGACGATCGGGCCGACGCGGCCGAAGCTGACTTCGCCGAAGTCGCCGGAAAGGTAGACGCGGGCTTCGCGGCCCCAGAGGCGGCCGCCCTGACCGAGGGAGCCGTCGTCGGTCTTGATGCTGCTTTCGAGGACGAAGCCGGCCTTGTAGCCGTTGCCGAGGTCTTCGGAGCCCTTGATGCCGAAGCGGGAGCCGATGTACTGGCCGGAGACCATGCGGGTGGTGGTGTCGCTGTTGCCGTTGACGTACTGGTTGTTGCGAACGGAAAAACCGGTGTCGATGACGCCGTAGATCTGAGTGTCGGCGGCGAAGGCGGCGCCGGAGGCGAGGGCGCCGGTCACGGCGCAGCAGAGGATGGAATGCTTCATATCAGTTCGGGCGTCCTGCGTGCGGGATCGGCGCGACGCCCTTGTCCTGTTGTGGTTTTGAGGAAGGTTGAAGATGATGGGGGCGGGCCGCCGGAGGATTGTTCCCTCTCTTGCGGCCCTGGAGGCATCCGAGGTGAGATGCCTTTTTCGATGCGTGCCCTTTCCGTGCGCGGGATCAGGCCTTGGCGAGCATGCGGCCCACGATTCGGCCAAAGGTCACCGTGCGGCCGCAGGCCATGCCGGTGGCGAGGTTCGGGTACTCGTTGGCGAAGTAGCCGCCGCTGTCGTTGCCGATGACGAAGAGGCCCGGGATCGGGTTGCCCTCGGTGTCGATGGCGTTCATGTTGGTGTTGATCTGGATGCCGTCCATGGTGCAGAGCATCCAGCCCGTATTCTTGGCGCCGTAGAAGGGAGCCTTGTCAACGGGAGAGAGACGGTGCTTTTCCTTGCCGTAGTCGACGTCCTCGCCCTTGCGGTAGAGCTCGTTGTTGCGGGCGACCGTAGCCTTCAGCTGAGCGGGCGGCAGACCAAGCTTCTTCGCAAGCTCCTCGATCGTGTCGGCCTTCTGGACATAGCCCTTGGCAATGAGAGCCGGCAAGTTCTTGTCGTGTTCCTGCTTCCAGGTGCGGTTGGGATCGGCGCCGTTTTCAAACGGGAAGAGGCGCGAGCAGCCGTGCATCTTGAACTTTTCGGCGTACTGAACCCAGTTGGAGTCGAAGATCGTGTAGTGGCAGTGGCCCTTCTGGTATTCGTCGGCGTGGAGGATGTTCTCGTAGGTGCCGGACTCGTTCATGAAGCGCTTGCCGTCGGCGTTGACCTTGAGCCAGGGCTGGGAGCCGATCCAGAAGAATCCGCTGTCGCCGGAACGGGCCGTTTCGGGCCCCGTCTTCTGGTCGGGACGAAGCGCGACGCGGTCGAACATCATGATCGAGTGCGTCTCGTCCATCTTGGCGCCGGCCCAGAGGCAAGCCCTGATGCCGTCGCCGTGAGCGCCAGGCATCGCGCCGTTGCGGCCGATGATGCGGATGTTCCAGGGCTGCAGGGCCTCCATCATCTTCCAGTTCTGGGCGTAGCCGCCGGTGGCGACCACGACACCCTTCGCGGCGTTGTAGCGCACGTACTTGCCGTCGGCGTTCTCGGCGATGACGCCGGTCACGCGGCCGTTCTTCTTCTCGAGCTTGACCATCTTCGTGTTGTAGTCGAAGCGGGCGCCCTTCTTGGCGGCGTACTGCTCGACGACCTGAGCGAGCGTGATCTTGAATTTGCCCGTCTTCGGATCGATCGGGAGCTTCGGAGAGTGGCCGATGGCGAAGTGCTTGTAGCGGGTTTCGTCGTTCTTGTCGCCGGACTCATGCCAGAGCTCGATGTTGCGCTCGGCGAGGCGGTCGCCGACCCAGTCGATGGCTTCGCCGGACTTGTCGCACCAGAGCTTGACGAGGTCCTGCTGGATGTGGCCGCCCGCGTACTGCGTGACCATCGTGATGAACTCGAACTTGTCGATCTTGGTGCCCCAGGCCTTCTGGTAGCGGGAGTCGATGGCGCCGAGGTCCTCGCGGATGCCCGTGCCGACGGCGAATCGGTCGATGCCGATCACCTTGCCGCCCGCTTCGGCAGCGGCGGCGACGGCGAAGAGGCCGCCCGTGCCGCAGCCGACGACGAGGATGTCGGTGTCGTGCGTGGCGACGATGTCCTTCTCGGCGATTTCAGGCTCCTTACCGAGCCAGTCGCCGTCGTCCTCAGCCTTCTTGTCGGAGATGACCTCGACGGGAATTTCGCCCTTGGCCTGCGCAATGCACTTGGCGGCGGCCTTGGAGACGGCCTTCGACGTGATCGTGGCGCCGGAGACGCCGTCGATTTCGGCGGCCTGAGCGGCCATCAGGTTCTTCTTGAGCGTGTCGGCGGCGGCCTGACCGATCCCCGGGGTTTCGTGGGAGACGTCGAGCACGACGTCGATGATGCGGTTGGCGTCAAAGGTCATCGTGACCGTGACTTCGCCGATGCCGGAGGCCTTGGCGGAATACGTGCCCGGCTTGTAGATGCCGGCGGGAGCCGCACCAGCGGCCGCAGCGGCGAGAGAGGCGCCGCTCGCAATGCTCGTGCGAAGGAATGCACGACGGGAGAGAGACTTGTTCATGAGAAAACTCCGCAATAAGATGTCTGACCGCCCTTGAATGGGTGTGCGGATACTTTAGGGCTGGGGCCGACTCCCAAGTCAAAGCCCGTATTTACCCTTGGACAATGAGGCCTTTTCGCTCTTCTCCCCGCCTCACACTCTCGTTTCTCCCTGCACGCAGGCTGCTTGTTATCATTAATGCACCGACCTTTTCTGGCCCCGCCGACCGAAGCGCCGAAGGCGGATAATCCGTTCCTCTGCAAGAGAAGCGAAGCCGCCTTCCCTGTCCCGCAGTCGCCTTCGCGTCCCCCGGCATCCAAAGGAAACACCGCATGCCCATCAATACCGACAACCGCCGCTACCGCATCGGAGACTTCGCCAGATACATGGGAGTCACACCCGACTTTCTCAAGCATTACGAAGATCACGGGCTTGTACACGCCACCCACACGGACGCAGGCTACCGCTACTACGGCTTCAGGCAGTCGGCCCGCATTCTTGAGTACATGCGCCTCAAGAACTGCGGCGTCTCGCTCAAGGACATGAAGAGCATGCTGTCGGCGGAGAGCGACGAGGCTCTGGCGCTCATGGACGAAAGGCTTGAGGAGGTTTGCCGCCGCATGCTGTTTGATGCTGCTGTCCTCGAGGAGTATGAGCGCTTCAGGAACTGGTATGAACGCAGGCGGAGCAGGCCCGTGGAATGGGAGGTTCGCGAAATCGAGGGACGCTCCTTTCTCCCGCACACGGACGGACAGAACTTCATCAAGGACGAGCGCATCTATGAGTTGCTCAAGATTTGGGCCGCCTGGATGCCCGTCGTGAAGTCAGGCATGCTGATCAACCCGGGCTCAGGTTCCGGACCGTTTCAGACTGCATGGGGCCTTGTCGCCCGCACCTCCGACGTCAGGCGATACGGACTTCCGACCAACAGCATCGTCACCGAAATTCCGCCCTGCAAGGCCTTCATCTACCACTTTGCTGGTCACTCGAACGATGTCAGCATGACCGACATCGCCAATCTCAACCATCCGCTCTACACACAGCTCGACAAGCTCGGACTCAAACCGACGGGCAGGATCTGCCTCATCGTCGACATGAAGCTTTCGGATGAAAAAGGCGTCCTCCAGAACTGCTTCGGCAGGTTCCTCGTGCCCGTTGAATGAGTGTGCGGAACGCCTAAAAGCCGCAATCCATCGTCCATCCAGAACTGATGCGCCCCTGTGTGAGCAATGCAGTTTTTTCCATTCACGACAACGACATGCCCTGACCGCCTGCCCTGAGAAGGAGTCTTCCGGAAGGAAAGGCTCATGACCGTTGCCAGAGAGGCTCCGACGAGCGGAGCAACTTCAAGCCCCCCTGGGAAGGCATCCTTCCCAAATTGGGCAAATCTAGTTCCGTAAAGGTCAAATCTTAATTTTGCACGGCAGAAAAGCGCTGTACATCAAAGGATATGCGCTAACTTGGCGCGCACATTTTTGGCTCTTCAGGGGTACTTGTGGGTAACAGGTACCCCCCTTTTGTACCGAATACCCTAGTCTAAGAGGAGGCTTGGGCCGACGGCAGCATCTCCTGGAGGCACCACTTCCAGGTCTGAGCAGCAGCGCATGATCATATCGGTCATATTCTGCAGATTACGAAAAACATACACACGTCGCAGGATGAGCTTGAGCTTCAACATTTTTGTTCGCCGCCACATGGCTCGAAGGATGCCGCAGGCATCCTCCTCACTCAAGGCTTTGACGATCACTCGGCTCCGTCAAGGCCGTACGCGGCATATGCTCGGACGCAAGCGTCCTCCTCTATACGCTCCCGGCCTCGACCGCTCCGACCGCTCGTCCCCATTGCCGCACCCTCCGAGTAAACACGAATCACTTACCAGCATCCGTGCCCGCGCTCGTTGGCGCGGGTCAACACCACCTCCCGGGCCAGGGTTGCCCCACAACTCTGCCTGAAGGCTCACATTTTTACTATACCAGTTACGTATTTCATGTAACCATGGTGTGTCTAAAATGACTTCCTACGCCATTCCTGAACTTCCTCGCCTCATCGTCAGATTTCACAGTTTTCAGGTTGCAACGTACCGAAAGCCAGGTGATCAGCTGCCGACACGAGGAGTACAAGTCGTCAGTTTTTAAGCTTGCGGTTTATAATACGGCATATTATAAGATTGCATCTTACGCTCCGCATCCCTTCGTTTAAGGATGAAGATCATGAGTAATAGTTATTTTTTTGGACGAACCGGCGAACTGGAAACCCTACAGGACGCGTACGAGAGTCCGACGGCTGAAATGGCAATCATCTACGGCCGCCGACGCATTGGGAAAACAGCGCTTATCCGGAAATTCTGTGAAGGAAAACCCGTGTTTTTCTACACGGCAAGAGCCTGGAAAGATGCCTTTCAGCTCGAAGAGTTTTCTCAGGCTGTTGGCACTGTCAACCACAATCCTCAACAACGCTTCCTCGACTGGCCCGCAGCGTTACGAGCGCTAACCAATCAACCATGCGAGTCTCGCAAAGTAATCGTCATTGACGAGTTTCAATACATCGCGAAAGAACGTCCGAGCATCCTTTCTGAGCTTCAAGTCCTCTGGGATGAAGAACTCTCTCGCAAAAATATTTTGCTCATACTTTGCGGCAGTGCTGTCTCCTTTATCGCCAAGGAAGTCCTGGGAGAAAAGAATCCCTTGTATGGCCGTGCCCGTACCATTATGAAAGTACGCCCGCTCCCTTTCCAAACTACGGCTCAATTCGTTCCCAACTGCAGTGCCGACGATGTCTTCCGCGGCTACGCTGTTTTAGGTGGCATCCCGTATTTTTGGCAAGGAATGAATCCGCAACGCTCCCTCACCGAAAACCTTGCAACCAACCTTCTGAGGGAAAACGGCTTTCTCAATGATGAGGCTCAATCCGTTCTAAGACAGGAATTCCGAGATCCTTCAACATACAACGCGATTCTCCAAGCCATCGCCTTTGGTGCAACGACCCGACACGAAATCGCTCAAAAGAGCCTGGCGGATTCCCGCAACCTCTCTAAGTACCTCACGGTTCTCGAAGACATGGATTTAATCGAAAGAGAATTTTCGGTTTTTGCCGGAGCTGGAGATCTAAGCAATGCCTCAAGAGGACTGTATCGCATCGCGGACCACTATCTGAAGTTTTGGTTCCGCTTTCTTGCAAAGAATCCCGTGCCCATCATGACTCGAGCCGAAGCTGTGTCTGAATGGCGCTCATCGGTCGAGCCTTTCTTTTCTGAGTTCGCTTCCGAGGCATTCGAGGAAGTTTGCCGACAATACCTGATTCGCCTCCGACATGCCGGGCAACTTCCTTTTCGACCAACTGTACTGGGGCGCTGGTGGGAAAAAAATATTGAGATTGACATTGTGGCTGCCGACCATGAGCGCCGTCACTGCCTGGTAGGTGAATGCAAGTATCGAAATGAGAAAGTTAACTTGAAAGTCTTCCGTTCGCTACAGGCAAAGTGTGCTCATCTTCCCGTGCACGACGATGCTGTTTTCCACTACTGGCTATTCTCCCGCAGCGGATTTGACGATTCTGTCAAAGAACTGGCCAAGCGTGACCCCTACCTGCATCTGGTGGAGATGGATGAGTTGCTCGGTCGTTGACATCCTCACCGGCGTATAAATACGCGGGATTCCTCTTCACTTCGCGTCAAGACGCGACGAAAAGGACGGTTCCCGTTGCTGTCTTGTTGCCAAGCTCACTACACGGGCGAACTGAGCCTGTCCGGCTCTTCTTGAGGACATTGGCTGCCCCCACGACGTCGGCATTCGCGGTGTACCCGCATTTCTGACAACCGAAATGCGCCTGCGAAGGTCGATTTGACGAACTCGTGTATCCGCAGATTGAGCAGGTCTGGCTCGTGTATTTCGGATCGACGAGAATGAGTCGTCCATTGGCCTTGAATACAGCCCAGTGGATGGCCATTCTCATCGCGTAGGGCGCAACGCGCGCCAGAGACCGGTTCAAGCCCGTCTTCTGCCTCACGTTTTTGCCCGGCTCCTCAACCGTGCCTTGGCCTTTCGCAGATTCGTGTGGGTAATTCTCGCGCGGAATCGAATCGTCAAGCTGTCGTGGAATAGCGCAGGCCGTTAGGCCGAGCATATGCCGCGAAAGCAGATTGACGAGGTGATTCAGCGCAAATAGCCTGTGGTTCGGGGAAAGTAAGGGCGTTAACGCCCGCCTTTCCCTCGAGCCACGTGGCGGCGAACGCCGGGGTGTCGGGGGCGGAGCCCCTGACGGAATGATTCCACTTAGCCATGCACTTACCCACTCAAAGCCGCGAAGAGCCGCATTTCTAAAGTCCGTCAATCATAGTTGAATTCCCGAAGGCTTTGAGAAAGCTTTGACAGGCATCCTCAGGCGTTGATTACAATGAGTTGGCAACGCGTTCCCAATCATCCTCTCTCCCAATGCGCTTCTCAACATCCCCGCTTCTGTCCGCCGTCATGCTCTGCGCCGCGTCGCAGTCTGCCGTCGGCGCCATGGCCCTGATGGATCTGGACAGCAGACAGATTCTCCAGCTGGAAGGCAGCCAGCTCTTCATCACCGAGCCTCTGGCGGAACAGCTCAACAGCTTTCCAGGAATGGCGGACAAGCCCGTCAAGGCTGGTGAAACCTCAACGGAAGCCTTTGTTGCCCGTCTGGCCTCGATCTCCGACGAGCAGTGGAAGGCCTTTCTTTCGAAAGCCGCTGCCGCCGACGACGGGCAGGAGGCAGCCAGACGGCTTGCTCCCGTCGCCGCGGCCTGCACGGACGTCGGCTGCGACGGCATCTACGTATCCGTCAATCCGCTCGGCAACGGGGAGACGCACCGTCTCCTTGCCGTCGTCTTCGGATCCGACACCCGTGAGACCCTCGACAGGGCGGCAGGCGTCTTTCTTCGCGAGGGCCACCTGCGCTACAAGACCGCAACGGTCATCCGCAACGGAGAGGCCGTGGGACACGCCCCCGTCTTCAAGGGAGAGGCTCAGGACGTGACGCTCGTCACGCACGAGAACGTCGTCATCACGATTGCCAAGACTATGACGCTGAGCAAGGACTCGGAAGCATTTAAAATGCACCTCACCCGTCAGCAGCCCGTCATCGCCCCCGTGGACGCCGAAACGCCGCTGGGCACGCTGAGCATCTGGCTCAACGGCAAGTGCCTGCGGTCCGTGCCGGTCTACGCGAAGGAGCCCATCAAGGAAGGCTCCCTGTGGCAGAGGGTGCGGGACACGATCATACTGACAACGACAGACATCAACGAAGCGGAGAAATCCCGATGAACGACAATTCCAAGACCCAGCCCGACGACCTGACTCCGGTCATGGTCTTTCCCATGCTGAACTTCCCGATCAAGATCATGGGCCTCAACCAGCCCGAGTTTCCTATTGTGATCAGCGAACTCGCCTCCGGACACTTCGCCGACTTCGACAAGGGCACGATGACGACGGCCCTCTCCAAGACCGGCAAGTATCTTGCGCTCAGCATCATGGTGAACGCGCAGTCTCAGGAACAGCTCGACCACTTCTACCGAGCCCTGACCTCGCACCCGATGGTCAAGGTGGCGCTCTGATGACGGGCGTCGAGGACGTCAAGCCCGGCAGCCTGAAGGCCTGGATGGCCTTCACGCGCCCGAAGACATGGGGCGTGGCCGTGGCTCCCGTCATTGCCGCGCTGAGCCTCGCCCTGTTCGAAACGGGCAGATTTGACGCCTTGACCGCGTTCTTCACGATGACGATCGCTCTGCTCATGCAGATCATCAGCAACATGAAGAACGATCTGGGCTATACGGAGAAGAAGGCGGAAACAGGCAACCGCAGGGGGCTTCCCCGTGCAACCACCCGGGGCTGGATCTCCATTCCCGCCGCCCGAAGGGCCATTCTCACGCTCATCGTGCTGGCACTGCTCAACACCGCCGTGCTCATCTGGCTCGGCGGCTGGGTCTTCGCGCTGATCGGCATCTCCTCGGTCATCGCCGCCTATTCGTACATGGGCGGTCCGAAGCCCATTGCCTACACGCCGTTCGGAGAGGCGACGGTGCTCGTATTCTTCGGTCTCACGGCCGTCTGCGGCTCCTATTACCTGCAGACCTTCACGGTGTCGGCAAACGCCGTCCTCCTGAGCATCTCGCTCGGCTCGATCGCGGCCGCCGTGCTCGCCGTCAACAACTGGAGGGACAGGGTGCACGACAAGAGCATCGGCCGCCAAACGCTTGCGGTCGTGCTCGGCGACAAGACCTTCACGGCAGTCTTCAGAATCATGACGGCGCTGCCGCTTGCCCTCGGCCTCGTCATGGCCGCCACGCCCGGATTCTGGCCCTGCCTGCTTGTACTGCTCTGCCTGCCGCTGTGCCTTCCGCTGTGGAAGCAGTTCGGCACGCTGCAGCACGAGGCGCTCAACGCCACGATGTTCGGATGCGTCAAGTACGAACTCGCCTATTCGGTGCTTTTTTCTCTGGGCGCACTGCTTGCCTGCCTTCTCTGAGGCGCCGAATCATCAACAAAAAAACTCTCCCCCGCTACAGGCGGGCGGAGAGTTTTTTATCCTTCAAGGCACGGGGCTTACGGTTCGGCACTCTTCGAGCTGTTGTTCGACTCGAGATTCTTGAGACGCTCCTTGATGGCCGCTTCGCTTTCGATCGTGAAGCAGGTCACGACCTGCTGAACGCCGGAAACTCCGGCGGCCACCTTGGTGGCGGTCCTTGCCTCATCGATCGTCACGATGCCCATCAGATAGACGATGCCGCGCTGGACGTCGACCTTCATCTGGTTGAGCGAAATCTTCTTGGTGCCGATGATCGAACTGCGGACCTTGGTCGCGAGCATCGAGTCGGAAAGGACGGCACCCACGGTGGCGGGCGTCATCACGGCGAGTTCGTTGATCACGGAATGCACGCCCACGCTCTTGACGGCCGTGTCCTGGGCCTTCTGCCTGTCGGCGGCCGTGAGCACTTCGCCCGTCAGAAGCACCTTGCCCTCGTAACTCGTCACGACCACGTGGTGCTTTTCATGTCCGATGACCTCGCCGATTTCATAGCGAACGCGCTTCTCGAGCACTTCGTCGTCGACAATGCTGCCGGTCGTTCGACGGTCCGTAATGACGGTTGCCGACGTGACGGCCGCGCCGCCGATCAGAATCGGCGCACATCCGCTCAAGCCGACCGTCGCGACGGCGGCAGCCAGAACGAACACCTTAGAAACTGTCATATTCTTCCCTCCTCCGGGCCTGTCTCAAGGCCTCCGCCGCACGCTCCTCGGCGCGGCTCTGCTGCATGAACGGCATGAGCCATTCCCAATACTTCAAAAACGTCCGGCGCCTCAGCCAGATCCTCCGGCTTCGCCTGCGGATGTCATCATGCGAGACCCACTGCCTGACCACGTCGCTGACGGTCTCGAACTTGCAGCCGAGCAGCCTTGCAATCGTCCCCTTGTCGGGATAGAAGGGCAGCTCCACCCATTCCACGCCTTTGGAGAAAAGATTCGCCATGGCCGCCGGCTTCTCGCAGTGAAGCATCAACAATAATAATGCGCCGAGGCGCTCCTCGACCGTGCCGGAATAATTGAGAAACATACCCATCCTGTCGCAGATCGACGAGACGGAGGAGTATCCCGACAGCTCGTGCTGCCACTCGGGATTCTGGTCGGCGATCTTCAGAAGCAGCTCCTGGTTCACCACCAGCACCTCGGTCGACGTCAGACACCAGTGACGTCTGGGCATGCGGTCCCTCACGTACAGATTCTCATAATTGCCGCACAGCGCGCCGGGCCCCGCCATCGACAGAAGCAGGGGCTCGTCCCTCACTGGATCCAGCAGAGCCTTCACCACGAATCCTGAACGCACGTACATCAGACTGCCGAACAGACCGGGAGAGGTGTAGATCACGTCGCCGCGACGGAATTTCATGGGATGCCCGATGCCTGCCAGCACAAAGCTCATCGACTGCGAAAGGCAGGGGGACATCCAGGGAATGACTTCGGGGGTCATAAACAAAAATGTTTAAAAATTTGTGGTCAACTTTGTGGATAACTTCTGATGAAGATTCTCGATTTTGTGGATAACTTTTTTGTGCACCTTCCGGAGCCCAAAGTTGTCCCCTGCTTTTCCCGTCTTTCCCACAGGAGATCCAGAGGCTTGTCCACACACTTTTCACAGGTGCATCTTATTGTTTTT
>OGMV01000993.1_pt1 | contig 11085 bp, 4 predicted proteins | sample 1573341 | NCBI WGS metagenome assembly OGMV01 (sample SAMEA2581994, study PRJEB24529) | metagenome | biome: Human gut stool | place: China | collected 2011 | reverse complement strand
ACATTTTTTCTGCATCCGCTTTGGTTACATTCTTCATGAAAGCATCCGCCACTACAGAAGCTGAATTGTTCCCAACCATACAACCACGATGGCCCGGGCTTGCCCATTCAGGAAAGAATCCACTTTCAAGATAGGTATTCAACAGGCCTTCCTGCATCTTCTCACCCATTGAAGGATATATCAAATTAACAAATGGAAACAAGCAACGGAAAGTATCCCAGAATCCAGTGTCGGTAAACATATATCCCGGACGGATTTCACCATTATAGGGGCTGTAATGCACAGTTTCTCCCTTACCGTTTACTTCGTAAAACATACGGGGAAACAACACCGAACGATACAAACAAGAGTAGAACGTACGCATACGGTTCTCATCGCTGTCTTCAACCTTGATACGCCCCAAGACATTGTTCCATGCCTTACGACCGGCCTCTTTTGTCTGTTCAAAGGTCTTATTACCAATTTCTTTCAAGTTCAGTTCAGCCTGTTCAGGACTGATGAATGAGGATGCCACCTTTGCATGTACCAGTTCTCCTTTCTTCGTTGAAAATCCGATAGCAGCACCCACGTGATTGGATTGTAGTTCGAGATGTGTTTCAACCAAATGATAGTCTGCCCATACTTTATTGAAAGTAAAAGGCTTGTCGAACTCTATCACAAAGTAATTCTTAAAGTTTTGAGGAACACCGCCACTATTGCGTGTCGTATAACCAACTATTTTATTTTCTTCGGGAATCACCTTCACATACGAACCGCGGTCGAAAGCATCTACCACCACATAGGCATCGGAGGTTTCAGGGAAAGTGAAACGGAAATATGCGCAACGTTCTGTCGGAGCTATTTCAGTTGTCATGTCATACTCTGACAAATAAACACTATAATAATAAGGAGTGGCTTTCTCTGCCTTATGAGAGAACCAGGAAGCACGACTGTCCTGATCGATCTTCAACTGTTTAGTCATCGGCATGATTGAGAACTGACCGTAGTCATTGATCCACGGACTGGGCTGATGCGTTTGCTTGAAACCTCTGATTTTGTCGGATGCATAAGTGTAAGCCCAACCGTCACCCATCTTTCCGGTTTGTGGCATCCAGAAGTTCATTCCCCAAGGCAACGCAATGGCGGGATATGTATTTCCATTGGATAGTGATATTTTCGAATCAGTCCCCATTAAAGGATTCACATAGTCTACCGGTTGCTTTTGTGCAAAGGTAGAGGAAACTCCCAATAGCAGGGCTATTGCGAAAGATAGTAGTTTCTTTTTGTTCATGGTCTACGAATTAAACTATTAATACTAGATTATCAAGTCTTTTTTATTTATGTTACAAATTAAAGCATCTTTCAGCAATTATCAGTCCTCTGATACGCCAAAATAAGAAAAAATAGCAGTATAGTCAACCAAAGGAAACGAGTGTCAACGAGAGTACAAGTTAAATAACTGAGAATCAAAATATAATATTTATGTGTATACAATGAGAGTACAACCGAAAGACTAACCGTTTAAGCAATAGAGAGAGGATAATTAGCCTTTACCCTCTCTCCAATTCTATCAGAAACAAATATTTATTATTACCTAATTAATTCCATCCCGGGTTCTGATGTCCTTCCAACGCAGGATTAGCCTGAATTTCATCTAACGGGATAGGCCATAACAAAGCATATTCAGGAATGGCGCCGGCTCTTATGCTTCCATCGGGCTTGTTTTGGATTTGAGCCGATGCAAGAGCAGTCCATTTCAATTTTCCTGATTCGGTAGATGCTTCCGGATACAAACGAGTACGACGAATGTCATCCCAAATCTTAAATTCCAACGGTAACTCATGCAAACGTTCAGTCAAAATCGATTGTATTAAATCGTTTCCTGTAGCCGTCTCATCTGCCAATCCAGCACGTTTACGCACTTGATTGAGATAATATTTAGCTCCACCGACAGCATTATCTTCATGATTTGTACGTGCCAGACCTTCGGCCGCAATCAGCAAGACTTCCGCAAAACGGAATACCGGCATATTATAATCACCGTCGTGACCGCTAATCAAAGCATTTTCATCAAACCATGCCCAGTTGCCTGCATTATTCAAAGTATGAGTATTTCCTTCAGCATCGGTATATTGCTTAAAGAAGAACTGTTTCTCATGTCCTCGAATATCATTAGAGGCATAGCTGTTAAGCAACATATCACAGGGAAGGTATGCATTATACAGCACGTCTCCTCCCGGATGGAACACTCCCCACTGAAAAGCATCTGTCCCGATAGAACGACAAGCATAAGAGTTACCTACACTATAATCACTATAATTGTATTCTTTAGCATAAATGATTTCAGCTGATTCTTTCGTTGTCTTAATCACATTATACGCAGAGTTCAAATCATCAGTCGTTCCATTCGGATGAATAAGTCCGTGAGGACTATCATTAATCACTTTCAATGCCATCTGTGCAGCTTTTCCATAATAGTCTGCCCCCCCGTTTAACGGTGCACCAGCCCATTGTAGATAAACTTGTGCCAGCAAAGTCTGCGCCATTGCTCTGGTAACATAACAGCCATTTTCATAGAACGTTTTATTCGGCAATGCATCCCCGTTGACAATATCCAGCAAGTCGGCTTCAATTTTCTTATAAACCTCTTCAGCAGAAAGACGTTCTTTGTACATACCTTCTGTAGATGTGTAAGGTTCTGAAATATAAGGAACACCACCAAATTCTTTGACCAGCCAAAAATACCCGTATGCACGGAAGAATTTACCTTGAGCCACATAATTATTAATAGTAGCTTCATCCAGCACCCCGGTCATTGTCGGAATATTGGCTATAACAAAGTTAGCACGTGAAATACCTTTATAAAACTCATGCCAGTATTTCATTGCAATATCATCAAAAGACTCAATATTGAAGTTACACCCTTCGGATGCCGTAGTAAATGTTCTATCCTTACGCTTATCAACGTACAATCCGGACACAATACCACCCCACATTGTCGCTTTAGGAGTCCAGCCACCGCCTACATCAGTGTTATGTAAATAAGGTACACCACCGAAATACAATGCGTTCACACCCGACTCCGCATCAGCTTTCGTCTTCCAGAATTGGTCAGATGACTTCATATCCAATGGTTCTTCTTTCAGGAAATCGTCGCATGAATTCAACAACACAGAAAGTGAACACATACAAAATGCAGATATATATACTTTTAATAGTTTCATAATTCTTATAGTTTTTATAACGGTGAATTAAAATGCTACATTAAGACCGAACGTAAACGTTCTCGGACGCGGATAGGTGAAGAATTGGCGGTTAGCCCCCCATTTGTTGTCACCTAAACGAGATGAGTTATCCGGATCGTATCCGTTATAGTCCTTAGAAGTAATCAGGAACGCGTTATTCACATTCGCATACAAACGCAATGAAGACAGACCGATCTTCTTAATCAATGTTGGATTGAAGGTATATCCGAGCTGAATCATGTTACAACGCAAATAAGAACCATTGCAAACCCAGTCATCATCTGCCTGGTTATTAGCTCCCTGACCAAAGTTATTCAGACGAATTGCCTGTTCTTTACCCGACGGATTGAGAGTTGGATGCCATGCTTCCTTATAAAGACGGTCTATACCGTTAGTTAGGAAACGGGCTACAGTAGAGTGATAATATTCTTGCATCACGTCTACCCCCCATGTAAACTGGAAGTCTAAAGTCAAATCGAAACCTTTATAATTGAAGGTATTGATAAATGAGCCCATCCAGTCAGGCAATCCGTTACCAATAATTTCGCGTTTCTTATAAGTTACCTTTTCACCGATAGTGGAAGGTATGTTCATTGTCTCCGGATCCCAGTTAGACGGAATACCATCGTAAATACCGGCACGCTTATAACCATAGAAAGAAGAAAGCTCTTCACCTTCACGGATCAACATATCGTAACCCACAAAACCATCGGTTGTAATCTGACGCTTACCGGTGACAGGATCAACAGATGCACTTTCATCCAGTTTCTCTACACGGTTTTTGTTGAAACCTAAATTAAGAGTGGAAGTCCACTGGAAATCATGTGTCTGAATAGGATATGCTGTAACCAGAATATCTAAACCACGATTGGAAACGGCTCCAATATTATCCATAATGGAAGAGTAACCTGTTGATTCAGGAACCGGACGGTCGAGCAACAAATCCGAAGTATACTTATAATAATAGGAAATATCGAAATTCAGTCTGTTATTGAATAAACCCAACTCGAATCCTAAGTCCCACTGTCCTGTCTTTTCCCATTTCAGGTCCGGATTAGGCATATTGTCCAGATAAGACACTACGTGCAGAGCATCACCAATGATCGTATTCGACTGGCTCACCGTAGCCAATGATTTATATGTACCAATTTCCGAATTACCTGTCAGACCGTAAGAAGTATGTAATTTCAGCTTGCTGATCAATGAGTTATCTTTCAAAAAGTCTTCATTAGAAATCATCCAACCCAAGCCGACTGACGGGAAAAATGCATATTTATTGTTCTGTCCGAATTTGGAAGAGCCATCATAACGACCGGTTACGGTAGCCATATACTTGTTGTCATAAGAATATGCCAGACGCAAGAAATAAGAGTTCATCGCCCACTTGTCGTAATCATTGCCTACAGAAGGACGGTTCGTTCCGGAACCTAAATTATAATATCCGTAGAAGTCATCAATATACTTACTGTCGGAAGCTTCGAATTTGGTATAATTATCCTCTTGCCAAGACATACCCGCCATTGCATTAATGTGATGTTTGTTTATATCTTTCACATAAGTCAAATAGGTTTCTTCCTGCCAATACAAAGAGTTGGAGTTATTTGCAGAAGCTGCTCCCTCGGAACTTTGATTAATCATCGGACGCGGAGTGAACGGCGTATAGTTAGCATCACGATTATTGTGGTAGTCGATACCGAACTGGGTCTTCAAATCCAATCCTTTCATGAGATGGAAAGTCAAAGCAGCATTACCAAAAATCTGCGTACGATATTGCATAGCCTGCATCCGTTCGAGCAACTCAACGGGATTACCTACACCTTCCGGGCTGAATCCTTGTTTTCCGCTATTAGGATCAGTCTGATTATTGAGAATAGAGCTTGTATTAATAATGTTCGTCTGCGTATATTCACCATCCAGCTTAACCGGTAAGAAAGGCAACTGTTCGATCATCGTACGCAATGCGCCTTGTCCGTAAGGGTTATCAGAAGTTCTATTACCCCAAGTATGATTTACTAATAAATTAACGGAAGTAGACAGCCAATCAGTCGGTTTGTCATCATACGCCAATTTTGCATTGATACGTTTGAAGTAAGAATTCAACAAAATACCCTGTTGATCGGTATAATTGATGAATGCTCCGATAGAAGATCCTTCTCCTGTACGTTGGATACTGATCTGATGGTTATGAGAGATGGCAGTGCGGGATGCTTCATCCTGCCAGTTGGTATTATATTTCGGAGAACCGTCTGCATTGAACAAACGTTCGTCTGTGAATATCTGTGACAGATCAGTTGTGAAGTTCTTGCCTTGAAATTCGTTGGCATTTTCCAATCCCTGCTTGAAGGTAGACATCCATTCGTTAGCATCCATTACATCTATTTTTCTAGCCATCTTACCGATAGACAATGAACCATCATAGGAAACATGGACTCCTTTTCCTGCATTACCGCGCTTGGTAGTCACCATGATAACACCATTCGCACCACGGGCACCATAGATGGCAGCAGAGGAAGCATCTTTCAATACTTCGATAGATTCGATATCATTCGGATTAAGCAATTCGAAGTTTGACATCACCACTCCATCTACTACGTACAGCGGTGATGCCGACGCGTTGATAGTAGAAATACCACGAATGATGACACGTGATTCTCCACCCGGCTGACCGGTATTAGAGAAGATATTCACACCGGCCACTTTACCCTTCAATCCGTCAAGCGCATTGAATGATTGTGCTTTCAGCATGTCTTTACCTTTGGCTGTGGAAATGGAACCCGTCAAGTCTGATTTGCGCATGGTACCATAACCTACAACGACTACTTCGTCCAGTGCTTTCGTATCCGATTGCAGAACTACGTTCAGAACATTACTCTTTAATTCCGAGACTTTAAATTCTTGTGTGATATAACCAATATACGAAAACACCAAGGTGGCATTGGAAGGAACAGAGAGAGTGTATTTACCGTTAATGTCAGTGATTGTTCCTGTACTACCGTTTTTAACTTTCACCGTACCACTGATAACCGCCTCTCCCTGATCATCGGTTACCGTACCGGAGATTGATTTTACAGATTGAGCATTCATGCCCAAACTCAACATCATACCTATTACAAATAAGGTAAGATACTTTAGTTTTTCATTCATAATTCCTTTAAATTTGATTAGTAATAAGGTTAATTCCCTTTAAAAAGATTGTTGCAAATAAAGGCTATTCGAATAAAAGTCCAATGCTCTACCTTGCCAAAAAAACGGCAAAATAAAGACACATATCTAAAGCACAGAATGGTAAATTAGAGCACAGATTAACACACTAATAATCAATACAATAAAATCGACAAAAGGAATTTAGAGCACAAGGTTGTGACAAACAAATAAATAATAATGTTTCCCAACTAATCACCTATACGAAAGAATTTAACCTGACAATCAGCATACCTTTCGCTGTTCCCGATAATCTTTCGGTGTCATCCCGAACCGACGGGTAAATTCTTTATAAAAATAAGACCGGCTGGAAATTCCGACCTCCATAATAACATCTTGAATAGAAAGTTCTTCATCAAGTAACAGGCGGGCTGCCTTTTCCATACGGTAACTCTTTATTAAATCACCGGGAGCAGTATTGGAAATTTCCTTGAATTTACGATAGAACTGACGGGAACTCATTGCCATACGATCAGCGATCAACGTTGAGCCCAGTTCTTCCTTGTCCAGGTTTTCTTCAATCACCTTTAACAATTTACGAATAAAATCAGCTTGTTCGGTAGTTGTACAGACAATCTGTCCCGCCAAATCTCCCAGTTCCTCCATATATATCTGCTTCGCTTCCCGCTTTCCATAAATAGCATTATGGACAACTTCCCGCAAGAATAATATATCATAAGGAAGTACAATATAAGAATCAGACCACAAGATCAGTTCCCGCTGAATGGCCGAACCAACTTTCCAGGTTAACAATGGAATAAAAGCTGTCTTTGAAAGCAGAGTACGATTCCGGCTAACATACTCCATAAAAGTACTTTCAGCATTGGCATACATTGTCATATCCACTAATAATAGAGCCGGAGCCGACCGACGAATTTCGTCAAAAGCAAGCTGCACACTCTTTACTTGATGAACCACGTATTCATCAGCCAGGAAATTACTAATCAACCAAGTCATTTCATCTCTGTCTTCCAACAAAAGCACAGTTTTTTTCCCTTGTTCACCTGCTACTGTCAAGACCGCCGGTTCAAAGATAATCGTCAACCGACTACCACTCTCATCATCATCATAACGAAGAACGGCATGAATACGTTCCAAAGCTGACCGTACAAAACCTAAAAGTAAATGCACAACAAACACATGATCGGAATCTTTCTCCGTCACTGAAGAAGCTTTATCTGAAAGATATTCATACAACGCTTTCGCAGTAGCATCTTTAGAAGAAAAATGTAGCTGCATCTTACCATCCTGTTCTGACATTTCTACTATTACGCCATGAGTACCCTTCATTTCAGTAATCCGGAGATAGCAGCAATAAAGAATACTGTATAACGCATTCTTGTAAACTGGAAATGTTAAGTGTTCCGGAATCATTGACGATATAGAAGAATGATCAATCCCTTGTTCTTCCAACGTACGCAACACCTCTTGAGAAACTCCCTGTATACTCATACGCGCAGAAACAATAAACCGATCCGGAAAGAATTGTTTAAGTTCTTCCAAAAACAGAGCGTCAGGATTAAGAAGTGCGCTCATCACAGTTTCGCGTATCAGTGACACTTTCTCAAGACATTGCTCATAAGAAAGATTCTCTGCACGCAATTGGTCACAATAATTATAAATAAGAGTAAAATCTTCAAGCATCCTACGGTTTGTATATACAGTCTCGGATTTCCGGCAACTTTCTGTCCCCATCAGTGTTTTCATCATCCGTTCCTGAAGGTAGTTTTTACGTAGCAAATATATCACGTACCCTAACAACAACAAAAAAATGATCAAATAAACAAAATAAGCCGCCACCGATCGATACCAGGGAGAAAGGATATATACCGGAATAGAAAAATGCCGATATTCTGTATCAAATACATCCCTCTTATAGCGTACCTTAAAGATATAATCACCTGCCGGCACTCCTGTATATGAGGCTTCATTAATACTACTAAAAGAGGTCCAATCCTTATCATATCCTTCCAACTGGTAAGAATATTCTATATCTTCTCCTGATAAAAAATCCGGAACAACAAAAGAAAGTGCAAATGAAACCTCCGTCCCCTTCAACTGTAATGCCTTACCATCGTCTGTATAGTAATCTCCATCCCCCTGAACCACTTGCGTATGTCCAACAGTCAACTTACGTAACAAAATATCCGGATAAAATTCCGGAGCAGCCTGCACCTCTTTATCCAAATAAAGCAACCCGTCAATCCCACCGAAAAAAAGCTCCTGTGTATATGGACACATGTAATAAGCATCATCACTAAACTCACCGATTTGAACACCTGCACTGTAAAAGTAGGCATGTGATGAGCCATTTATCGGATTATATTTAATCAGCCCCCGATTCGTACCAAGCCATAAGAGTCCGTTCTCATCTTCAAGTACACCATGAATCATATCATTGAGCAAACCTTGCTCCCGTCCGATATAGGTAGCTTTCATCTGTTTGCCATTAGAATTCAAACATACCAATCCTGATGTTGTCCCTACATATAACAACCCTTCTTTGGTCCGATACAGGCTGAGCACATCGTCTACCGACTTATGAAGCATTTCTTTCAAAGAAATCACTTTATATTCTTCAGTCCGCTTATCAAACCGTACGAGTCCTTTCTCCCGACTGCCAAGCCACAAAATAGAATCCCCTTCGGGCAACATTGGATAGAACATCGTAATTTCTCGCTGACCGTGAAAAAAATGATAACTTTTCTGCGACTTGAAACGAATGGTACCTGCCTGCTTCTCAAGTATTAATTTATGAAAACCGGAACCGGCTGTCACCACATAAAGTACACTATCATTTTCCTCATAAATGCCATGTATCTCAGTGGGTTGTGCCGGCAGATTCTCCACAGAATGCAAAGCTTTGTCTTCAAAAGAATAGTAAAATAGTCCCGGATCTCCAGATCCTATCCAAAAGCCATCCATATAACGGCTTTGAACCAATTTATAAACAGGAAATTCTTTATTCCATCGTATATAAGACACAACATTTTGCTTTCCTTCAGGAGAGTAAACTGTAACGGCAGAAGCCTCCTCATTCTCACGATAATCCGGTATATGCAGCAGTCCATCACCTTTCGTCCCGAACCATAGTCCACCACTATCGTCTGTCATAACAGAACGTACCTGCCTGCTTAAGTTAGATGACAGTTGATTGAGCATCAAATTGGTGGCAATAGAATATTTCTTAGCATACATAATCGTTCCTTGTCCGTCCGAAGCAACCCATAAGACATTCTGATGAGGATCTCGATAAATACTATATATACGTACATTCCGGTCGACCACTTCTTCTTTATATTTTTGTGAAGTACGGAGACGGACTAACCCATTCGTTCGAAAACCAATAATAATATCTTCATAGAAAAGGGCTATTCCTGCAATAGTTCCATTCTTCTGCACTAATGAAGAAAGGTTACGAATATAAATTTTAGATTGTCGGGAAATATCATAAACATAAAGATCATGCTCACTATCGATAAAACAAAGAACGCCATTCTGATAAAAGACATCTTCAATAGGTTTCGCATGAAAATCAGTAGATGAAACAGTTGAATGAATTGATAATGTGTCACAATCAAAAGCATCCTGCGAAACCTGTAACAGCTCCCCTGTTTGTTGAGTGAAAATCCACAAAACACCATCATCCGTTACGAATGCCCGTTTATCCATATCTTCTACGGGTACTTTCAGATTCTTAATCTGTACAAATCGTTTATAAGATGTATTATAGTAGAAAATTCCACCATGACTCACCACCCATGTGTTTCCTTTAGAATTGGAATGTAGATAATAATCATCTGTAAAGTCATAATATCCGACAACTTGCCGCGAATCCTGTGAAAGACGATTGATACCCAAATGTGTAGAAATCCACAAACAATTATTATCTGCCTGCTGAATAGAATGGATTACATTATTACTCAAAGCTTTGGGGGCTGAAAAATCAGAACGAAAAACTTCCATGTTTCGGCCATCATAACAATTGACACCATCGTATGTACCAAACCACATCAACCCTGTATTGTCTTGAAAAAGACAAAGCACAGCACTATTGGATAATCCTTGCTGATAATCTACTTTCCGGAAGATATATGAATCTTTACCGCCATCTGCTTGACAGACCAATGAATAAATCAATAGAACAAAAGGAAAAATCAAGCGCATTTTCATTGTGTTAATCATTAATATCATCTATTAAATATCAGGCAATCGCTTATATGTTCTGTTTCGTAGTGCGAAAGAAAATAGCCATTAATAATCGATGTCTTTAATTCTCTTTACACAAAGATACGTTTTTATACGGAAAATGCAACTCTATTTTATCAAGTACCTCTATTTTTCAGCAACTACTTCACTACTAATTCGCACAATCCAAGGATTCCGCCTCTTTCATTCTTGCCAATTCCCATCCGCGAAACAGCCAATCTTTGCCTCCGTCTCACCACCCCACACCGGAAAAAAATCCTGCCAATTAAAATTATCTGATACAAGAATCCATCGGCTGTTTGAACAACGAACACTGAACCATAATCTACTTTTGAAAAGAAATAAGTATCATTATCAGCTACGGCAGCCAACGATCCCATCATTATAAATAATGCAATCAGTTTTATTTTCATGTCGTACGTTTATCAATAAGCTGTTCAAAACCTGTTAG
>OGMV01000979.1_pt1 | contig 11205 bp, 8 predicted proteins | sample 1573341 | NCBI WGS metagenome assembly OGMV01 (sample SAMEA2581994, study PRJEB24529) | metagenome | biome: Human gut stool | place: China | collected 2011 | reverse complement strand
GCACGGCGCAGGTCGCCCTTGCGCTGAGGACCATCCAGGATCATCTGGTCGCCGGTGTAAGCATGAACAGTGGTCATGATGCCGGAAACGATGGGATAGGTCTTGTTCAGAGTGTCGGCCATGGGAGCCAGGCAGTTGGTGGTGCAGGAAGCAGCGGAGATGACCTGATCCTCAGCGGTCAGGGTCTTCTCGTTGACGGAGAAGACGATGGTCTTCAGGTCGTTGCCTGCGGGAGCAGAGATGACGACCTTCTTTGCGCCAGCCTGGATGTGAGCCATGCTCTTCTCCTTGCTGGTGTAGAAGCCGGTGCACTCCAGAACGACATCAACGTTCAGCTCGCCCCAGGGAGCATCCTTTGCGTCCTTAACAGCGTAGATCTTGATCTCCTTGCCGTCGACGATGATGGAATCCTCGGTAGCCTCGACAGTGTGCTTGCCTTCGCCGATCTTGCCGCAGAAGGAACCCTGAGCAGTATCGTACTTCAGCAGGTGAGCCAGCATCTTGGGGCTGGTCAGGTCGTTGATTGCGACGACCTCGTAACCCTCAGCATCAAACATCTGACGGAAAGCCAGACGGCCAATACGACCAAAACCATTGATAGCAACTCTAACAGCCATGTTAATAATACCTCCTAAATGTTCTTACCCTTTTCATCGGATAATCTCACGGTATCTTTATTGTAGTCCAAAACGCGAAAAGTTTCAAGTGTCTGCTAAAAAATTAACAACTTGTTTGTTCACTTTTTGGCTTTTGTATGATTTTTGTCCCTTATCTGGGCCGGTTTTCAGCAATTCAGCCAACAGAGTGCTGGCCTTTACTTCTTTCTGGCCGCAGGCCCTGCGGTGCGCACGGTGCAGAACACGCCCAGCGTCCCAAGGCAGGCCATGCCCAGACCAAAAAAGATGGAGGGCAGCGCCGTGAGGACGAACTGTGAGGGCATCGCCAGCGTCAGGGTCTGGGGCAGCTCCCAGCAGAATCCGAGGACAAAGGCTGCCAGACCGGAGGCGCACAGAGCTTTTCCATCCGACGTTTCGGGCAACCAGAGCGCCCGCACCAGACTGGACAGAAAGACGAGCATCCCCAGCAGCACCCAGACCTGCGCCGTGGGTGAAACGCGGTGCCAGCTGGAGCTGTTCTCCATGAAGCGGCTCAGAACGCACCAGTAGAACACCAGTGTGCCCCAGATGCCGGAGGCCATGCTCTTTGCGGGCGGCTGCCAGTCCTTCCGCAGCCAGCTCTTCGCCAGCCGGGCCAGCCACTGGCCACACAGAATTTCCAGTATCGCGCGAACAAACGAGCCTGCGCCAGTCATTCCAACGGCGAAGCGCAAAAATCCTGCGGCAGTAAAGAATGCCCCTGCCATCGCCGTGACGATGCCGGACGGTTTGCAATGGTTTTGCAAGTTTTTCGGCTCACGGGCCAGTTTCCGGCCTGCAAACAGGCTCACCAGCACCGCGATGCCCAGCGCAGCATACCGCAGCCAGACCGAACCGGCGATGCACAGGCCGCTTTCCAGGTCGGTCCAGAAGCCCAGATCCAGGCCCCGGCCAAGGGCCAGTGCCGTTCCTACAACAAAAACAAGTGTGAGTAATGGATTCATCAGCGTTCCTCGATCGGTTTATATTTCTGGCGCACGCCCAGATACTTGTAGGCGGGCCGGATGATACGGTTGGCGAAGATGACCTCCTCCACGCGGTGAGCGCACCAGCCCGGCACACGGGCAATGGCAAACAGCGGGGTGTAGATGTCCTCGGAGATGCCCAGCATGTTGTAGATCAGCCCGCTGAACAGGTCCACGTTGGCGCAGACGGGCTTCGTGCTGCCCTTTTCCTCGGCGAAGATGCCGGGGGCCAGCCGCTCGATGCTGCACAGCATGTTGTACTCTTCCTCAAAGCCTTTCTCGTAGGCCAGGTGTCTGGCACGGTTCTTCAGGATGACCTCGCGGGGGTCGCTCATGGTATAGACCGCGTGGCCCATGCCGTAGATGAGGCCGGAGCCGTCGCCCGCCTGCTTACGGAGGATGCGGCGGAGATACTCGCGGACCTCGTCATCATCGTCGGGGTGCTCGACATGCTTCAGGATATCCTGCAGCTGGCGGTTGACCATCAGGTTCGCACCGCCGTGCTTGGGGCCTTTCAGTGCGCCGATGGCCGCCGCGATGGCCGAATAGGTGTCGGTGCCCGAAGAGGACAGCACACGGGTGGTGAAGGTGGAGCAGTTGCCGCCGCCGTGGTCCGCGTGGACCAGCAGGCACATATCCAGCAGCTTGGCCTCCTCGTGGGTGAACTTCTGGTCCGGGCGGTAGGTGCTGAGGATGTGCTCCGCCGTGCTCTGGCCGGGCTTGGGCAGATGGAAGAACATGCTCTGCTTATCGTAATAGCGGCGCTTCATCTGGTAGGCGTTGACCATCATGGTGGGCATGCTTGCAATGAGGTTGATGCTCTGGTTCAGGATGTTCTCCAGGCTCAGGTCCTCGGCGTGCTCATCGTAGGAATACAGGCCCAGCACACAGCGCTGCATCTTGTTCATCACGTTGGGCGAAGGCGCGTTCATGGTGTCCATGAAGCCATCGGGCAGTGCGCGGTGCTCGGCCAGCAGCGCACAGAAATCGTCCAGCTGGGTCTGGGTGGGCAGACTGCCGAACAGCAGCAGCCAGATGACCTCCTCAAAGACGAAGCGGTCGTTGCGGTAGGCTTCTTCCACGATCTCCTCGATGTTGACACCGCGGTAGATCAGCTTGCCGGGGATGGGGATGACATGCCCCTCCTGGTCCTTTTTGTAGCCGACGACGTCGCAGACGTTGGTCAGGCCTGCCAGCACACCGGTGCCATCCGGATTGCGCAGGCCGCGCTTGACCCCCAGCCGCTCGCTGGTCTCCGGATCGATGTAGTTGTTGGCAATGTACTCTTCGCAGAGTGTCCGCATCGTCTGCTGGTCCAGCGTTGCCACTTCTGCATGTTGATAGTTCATGCGCAGATTCCCCTTTCTGTTTCGAATTTCTTATACCTTTCCCTGCCATCCGCGCTGATGGCACATGTCTATCATAGCGCTTTTGTGAAATAAATTCAAGAAGAAGATGAAATCTGCGCTTTTTCTCCGCGTGTTCCTGCTACACTGGCCCAAACGAAACTGCCTGTCCGGGAGGGGCTGCTATGAAACGTTCCTTTTTTCTGCTCTGTGCCGTGCTGTTCGTGCTGGGCAGTCTGCTGCCGCTGGCCGGATACCGGCTTGCCAAAACCGTACTGGGGCCTTCGGCACCGGCGTCGTCCGCCGCGGCCCCGGAACCGGAAACGCCCGATGCCGCCTCTCTGCCGCCCTCCGACCGGGACAGCGAGACCTTCCTCATCTCCGACCAGAGCGATGGCGCGGTCGTGTCGGTGTCCCGCCGGGACTACCTCATCGGGGCCGTGGCGGCGGAAATGCCCATCACCTGGCCGGACGAGGCGCTGAAAGCCCAGGCCATCGCGGCCCACAGCTACGCCCTCTACTGCCGGGACCACGCACAGGACCCCGCCGCAGGCTGGCTCACCGCCGACCCGGCCCGGCGGCAGGGCTATCTGACCGATGCCGTCCTCCGCAGCTATTGGGGCACGGCCTATGAGGCCAACTACGCCCGGCTCTCGGCTCTGGTGGATTCGGTCCTGACGCAGGTGCTCTACTATGAGGATGCCCCCGCCGGGACCAGCTATTTCGCCATCTCCAACGGGCAGACCGAAGCCAGCGAGAACGTCTGGGGCACCGCCGTCCCCTATCTCATCCCGGTGGACAGCAGCACCGACCAGAACGCCGACAACTACATCTACACCGTCTCGTTTTCTGCCGCACAGCTGCAGCAGCTCCTGACCGGGCTGGGCCTCACGCCCGACCTCTCCGCGCCGGAGGGCTGGTTTAGGGAGGCTGCCCTCACTCCCTCCGGCTATGTGGCTTCCCTGCCCGTCTGCGGCCAGACCGTGACCGGCCCGGCGCTGCGGAAGGCGCTGGGCCTGCGGAGCGCCTGCTTCACGGTGCAGTATCAGAACGGCAGCTTTTTCTTCACCACCAGAGGCTACGGCCACGGGGTCGGAATGAGCCAGTGGGGAGCCAGAGCGCTGGCCGAGCAGGGGCAGACGGCTTCGCAGATCCTCGCCCACTACTTCCCCGGCACTCAGCTGCGGCAGTGAGCTGCGCCGACAAAAAACCGCCGTGTGCATCTGATCTGCACCCGGCGGTTTTTCGGTATCTTTTACTGGAACAGACTGTCCAGCCAGCTCAACACGCTGCTCTGGGTCGTCGTCTCCGTTGTGGGGGTCTGTTCCACCACGGTGGTCTCGGTGGCCGTCTCCGCAGCCGTCTCCTCGGCCACGACTGCGGCCTCCAGCTCTTCCAGACCGATGCCGTCATCGTTGGCATCGGAAGTGATGTACCAGTAGCAGGACGCCCCAGCGATCGAGATGCTGGCGCTGGACAGCGGCACACGGCCCTTAGAAACGCCGTTCGCCGGGTCTGAGCAGTAGAAGACGCCGTCCGTGTAGTCGGTCAGCAGCACCGCGTGGGGCTGGCTGCGGTCATACAGGACGATGCCCTCCGGGTGCTCCTGCAAGATCCGGATGAGGGCTTCGGTCTTGGCCGCCTTGCCGGAAGGAAGGGTGGCGTAGCCAACGTGCATCGCATTGTATGTAAAACTGTGGGACAGACCGCCGGCCCACGCCGTGCTCTTGATGCTGTTCTCGGTCACATCGACCCAGCCGTCCAGACCATCGAGGTAAGCGCGGCGGCGCAGCATCATCGCGGCCGAAGCCAGTGTGCAGGTGCCGCCCCGGCTCTGCTTGAAGTAGAACCCGGCGTCAACGTTTAAGTCCACAGCCAGAGCCGCAGGCAGAAGCGTCATCATCAGCGCCAGCGTCATGAGCAGCGCCGACAGTTTTTTCCATGCGTGATGCGGTGCAGTTTCCACGTTGTTCCATCTCCCTTGAATCGCGTCGTTATTCACTGCCGTAAAGTATACCAGTCTGTTACTCTTTTGTAAACAGTTGTTCAGCCTTTTTCTCATATTTTACACGATTTGGTCACAATTCAGGAGCAGATTGCACAAAAGGCACTTTTGTCTATTGTGGCTTTCGTACAAAAGTCTGTTGGTTCTTTCCGTTTTCTTTTTGTGCAGATTATGGTATACTTTCAAGTAGGACCAACGAAACCGAAACTTTGCAGGAGCAGGTATTTATGAAAGCAACCATCGTCATCCCCAACATCAACGGCAAGGGCTGGCTCAGGGACTCCATCGAGTCCATCTATGCCCAGACCGAACAGGATTTTGAACTCATCGTCGTGGACAACGGCTCCACCGACGAAAGTCTGGAGCAGGCCCGCAGCTATTGCACCCGCCCGAACTTCACCCTCATCGAGAACGGCCGTAACACTGGCTTCTCCCATGCGGTCAATCAGGGCATCGCCCGCGCCAAGAGCGAGTTCGTGGTGCTCTTCAACAACGACGCCTTCGCTGAGCCGCAGTGGCTGGCGGAGCTTATCCGCACCGCCGAGACCGACTCCCGGATCTTCGCCGTGCAAAGCCTGATGATCCGCCACTTCGACCGCGAACTGGCCGACGACGCCGGGGATTACGTCACCTGGATGGGCTTTGCCTGTAAGACCGGCGACGGCCGCCGGGCCAGCCGCTACACCAAAACGAAGCGCATCTTCTCGGCCTGCGGCGGCGCATCGCTCTACCGCAAGAGTATCCTGGACGAGATCGGCGGCTTCGACGAAAACTTCTTCGCCTACTTTGAGGACGTGGACCTCAGCTGGCGCGCCAACAACGCAGGCTATCAAAATGTGCTCTGCCCTGCGGCCAGATGCTACCACATCTGCGGCGCCAGCACCGGTGCCGTCAAGTACAACGCCTTCAAGAGCCAGCAGAGCGGCCGCAACAGCATCCTGCTCCCGCTCAAGAACGAGCCGCTGCTCATGCTCCTGCTCAACTTCATCCCGCTGGCGCTGGGCTATCTGCTCAAGTGCTACAAATTCCACAAGCAGGGTTTTGGTGAGGCCTGGGACAAAGGGATGCACGAGGCCTTTGCCCTGCTCCGCTCCGGCCAGCTCGGCAAGCGCCCCTTCCGCCTGAAAGACCTGCCCAACTACATCCTGATGGAACTGTGGATGATCTGGAACATGGTGCCGTATCTGTGGTATCGGCTGGTCATCGTCCGGTTCGACCTGAAATAATAAGGTGTTATCGAAAAACTGAAGCTGATGACCGATGAGCAGTTTGCGGAGGTTGAGTTTCCTATGGACTGATTTTTGCCGCCTGCGGGCGGCGTACATGGAATTTTTCATTAAAGAAAAACAGCCGTTTCCGCTTAAATAAAGAGAAACAGCTGCCTTTTTCAAAAATTTGTTGTCACATGGAAATCCAGCCAAGAGTATTGGCCACTGAACTGATCAGAATGATTGCTGCGAAGACAGGGCAAAGATAGCGAATCATAAAGTTGAAAATCTTTTTGCGGCGGAACGGCTTACCGTCCATTGTGACTTCTTCTTCGATTTTTTCTACGCCGATGACACGGGATACCAGCACGCAGGTGGAAATGGCGGCGATGGGCATCATAACAGAGTTTGTCAGGAAATCGAAGAAGTCCAGAAACTGCATCCCGAACACCGTCACACCGGCCAGTGGGCCGTAGCCAAGCGCGGACAGACTGCCTAAGACAACCATGATAATACCAATGCAGGCGGTAGCCATCTGTCGATTCCAGCCGAGTTCATCCTCAAAGGTGGAAACGGCACTCTCTGTCAAGGCAATGGAGCTTGTAACAGCGGCAAAGAGAACCAACAGGAAGAACAGTACGCCTACAACGTGGCCGAACCCCATACTCTCAAATACTTTGGGGATGGTAATGAACATCAGCGAAGGGCCTGCCTGCAGGGTGTTCGGGTCACCGCCAGAGAAGGAAAACACAGCAGGAATAATCATCAGACCTGCCATGATTGCAATGGCAGTATCAAAAATTTCGACATTTTCTGTGGATTCCTCAATGGAAACATCCTTTTTCATATAGGAGCCGAAGGTCACCAGAATGCCCATGGCAATGGACAGAGAGTAGAACATCTGCCCCATGGCGGTGACAACAGTCATCCATGAAAAGTTTGCAACGTTGGGAATCAGGAAATACTTGACACCGGCCAATGCGCCCGGACGGGTGACCGAGTAAATCGCAATGACAACAGACAAAACCACCAAAACGGGCATCATCAGCTTAGACACTCGTTCCACGCCATTACGGACACCGGCAAAAATGATGGAAAGCGTGAAAACCGTAAAGATGAGAAAGCAGACCTCAGCAGACAGGCCGCTGGAAATAAAAGCGGAAAAATAGCCATCCTGTGCTAACTCACTGCCGTGTCCACTGACATAGGCGGAAAGATAACGGATGACCCAGCCACCGATGACCGAATAGTATGGTACAATCAGAATGGGAATGATGGCATTGATCCATCCACCAAACTTCAGCTTGCCGCTCTTGCCAAATGCTCCGAAAGCGCCGACCGGGCTCTTTTTGGTCATGCGGCCCAGCGCGGTTTCTGCCACGATCATGGTGTAACCAAAAGTGACGGCCAGCACAATGTACACCAGCAGAAAAATACCGCCGCCATATTTTGCGGCCAGATACGGGAAACGCCAGATGTTGCCAAGGCCCACGGATGCGCCGGCAGCAGAAAGAACAAAGCCGATCTTACCGGAAAAGGCGCTACGCTTGGGATGCTGTGAATCCATAGTAACACACTCCTATTCTTTTTTTCCTATCCAGAAACAGGATTAGTGTACCATATATCTTAAAGAGATACAATACATCTACCTGCGGGCAATCACAAAACGGTTGCCCGCTGTTTTTATGCTCAAAAACGGAAGGAGGCAACAATGTCAAGCAAAACCGAAGAATATCTCGCCCTTGCCCAGCGCACGGCAAATGGTCTGACGCGGTACTGGGAAAGCTGGACGGACTATGGTGTATCACTCCCCTCTGTTTGCTGTTTCAAAACATTTTTCGACTTTTTTTCAAAAACGTCTTGGCAAGGATTTATTTCTATGGTAAACTTTTTATAAAAGTTCATAGGCAAACCCGGCGCAAGTCGGCGACGCAAAGCTATAGGGACCCACCGGGTCAGCCAGTTGCCAGTAAGAAATTGCTGTTTTCTGCTGTCCGTAAATATCGCTTTATGAAGTCAGATGACGCTTTCAGTCATGGGTTCGCCATGCCTTGAAAGCGTTTATTTATTTTCCAGCGGCAGAGTTATAAAAATGAAGGGGTCATGTTATGAATGTTACAAAACGAGCCAGAACTTGCAGGGGTCTGGCAATTCTAATGACGATGCTTCTGCTGACGGCATTGCTGTCTCTTTCGGCAATTGCAGCAGAAACAGTAAGCCAGCATGAGCGTGTGAGGGTTGGCTTTTTTGCAATGGACGGCTATCACATGATGGACGAGGACGGAAACCGCAGCGGTTATGGCTACGATTTTCTCCGCTTGATGGCGCGCTACTGGGATGTAGACTATGAATACGTCGGCTATGACAAAAGCTGGGAAGAAATGCAGCAGATGCTGATCGACGGCGAGATCGACATGGTGACTTCTGCCCGCAGAACGCCTGAGCGCGAAGAATTATTTGATTTTTCCCGTCCGATCGGAACCAACAATGGTATCCTGACGGTCCGCAGCGATAATAGCACCATCGTGGAGGGAAAATATAGTACCTACGATGGGATGCGTGTTGCACTCCTGCGCGGAAACTCCCGGAACGATGAATTTGCGGAGTATGCACGAACCAAAGGCTTCACTTACAAATCGGTCTATTTCGATTCGGTTGAGGAGATAGCAGAGGCACTTCAGAATGGAACGGTTGATGCCATTGTCACCAGTTCCCTGCGCAAAATGAACAATGAGCGCATCCTTGAAAAATTCGGCAGCAGTGATTTTTATGTGATCGTCAAAAAAGGAAACACTGAACTTCTGAATAAGATAAATTATGCGATTGATCAGATGAACGCTGCCGAAGGCAGCTGGAAAACGACCCTCTATAACAAAAACTACGAAACTACCGATACCAAAAATCTGGAGTACACGGAAGAAGAAAAGCGTATCATTGCCCAATATTCCAAGGAAAATCCCCTTCATGTTCTGTGCGACCCGACCCGGTATCCCTATTCCTATACAGAAAATGGCAAAGTAAAGGGCATTCTCCCGGACTATTTTCGGAAGATAGCAGACTATGCAGGACTCTCGTATGAGTTTCTTGTTCCTGCGACCAGAGATGAGTATATCGCATATCAAAGCAATAAGGATGCGGTAAACATCAGTATTGATGCACGATTGGATACGGATAATTACGCAGAGACCAAAGAATGGGGATTGACCGCTCCCTATATCACGATGCGAATGGCAAAAGTGACGCGGAGAGACTTTGATGGGAAGATCAATGTTGTCACCACAGTCAATCAGACCGCATCCACATCGATCGAAGATGTGCTGGCACCCGGTGCGGAAAAACTGATGTGCAGTACCCGTCAGGAGATGATGGAAGCGGTCCGCGATGGCAAAGCGGATGCAGCCTTTGTCTACTATTACATGGCACAGGCATTCGTCAACAGCGACACAACAGGTACAATGACCTACATGCCGCTGGAACAACCCACATTCAGTTACCGCATGGTGATTTCCTCTACGGAAAACCATGCGCTGGCAGGTATCCTGACAAAAGCAATGTACGCAATGCCGGATAATCTTGTGGAAGACCTTGCAACACAGTACACCACTTATAAAGCAACGAATCTGACACTTGCAGATATGATCCGTCTGAATCCGGTCACAGCTGTCGCCATCACCGTATTTATCTCGTGGATGGCGGTCGCAATGATCATTATCGTGAACCGCTTGCGGACACGCAGAAAATTACAGCTTGCAGCCCAGCAGAAAGCGAAAGAAATGGCTGTCCTTGCAGAGCAGGCGCAAGCAGCCAGCAAAGCCAAAAGCACATTCCTTTCCAATATGTCCCACGACATCCGCACCCCTATGAACGCCATCATCGGCTTTACAAATATTGCATTGCATCAGGACTCTGTGCCGGAAATGCACAACTGTCTGAAGAAGATCGAGGAAAGCTCAGATCATCTGCTGTCCCTGCTGAATGATGTGCTGGATCTGAGCCGCATCGAGAGCGGAAAGGTGGAGTTTTCCCCTGTTCCGGCGAATATCACCGCAGTTACAGACAGTGTGATCGAGATCGTGAAGGGGATGCTTCTGAACCGGGAACTGAACTTTGAAGTGCATCGTGAACCGCTGCAAAATCCCTATGTCATGACGGAACCCGTCCGTATCCGGGAAATTCTGGTCAATATCCTGAATAATGCCGTGAAATTTACCAAGGATGGCGGCACCATCCGTTTTGATGCAGGCAACCGTCCGGGAGCCGATGCACAGCACATCGTAATTTGCTATCGGATCAAAGATACCGGCATCGGTATGAGCGAAGATTTCCAGAAAAAAATCTTTGACGAATTTGCGCAGGAAGAAAATGGCGTACGGACACAGTATAAGGGCACGGGTCTGGGAATGCCCATCTCAAAGAAGTATATTGAACTGATGGGCGGCACGATCACAGTAGACAGCCGGAAGGGCGTCGGTACGACCTTTACCGTAGAGATTCCCATGGAATTGACAAATGCTGAGAAAGTCGAAAAAACAAAGCCGCTTGTACAGCACAATGACCTGAAGGGGATCAAGGTGCTTCTGGCAGAAGATAATGATCTGAACGCCGAACTTGCCACGATTCTGTTGGAAGATTTGGGAATGACAGTAACGCGTGCAGCAGATGGGCAGGAAGTTGTTGATCTGTTCGCAGAGCATCCGGCGGGCACTTATGATATTATCCTGATGGACATTATGATGCCTAAAATGGATGGACATCAGGCGGCAAAGGCGATCCGTGCAATGTATGCTGACCGCCCGGATGCAGAAGAGATTCCCATCATCGCATTGTCGGCAAATGCTTTTTCGGAGGACGTTCAGGCATCTCTGGACGCAGGCATGAACGGTCATGTTTCCAAGCCTCTTAACATGGAAGAAGTAACCAAAGTTATTGAGCGTAACTTGAACAGGCCGTAACTCCAGCGGATTATAGCAGTTTGCGTTTTTAATGCACAAGCAACATCCGCAAACTGCATATCGCAAATATGCC
>OGMV01000964.1_pt1 | contig 11396 bp, 10 predicted proteins | sample 1573341 | NCBI WGS metagenome assembly OGMV01 (sample SAMEA2581994, study PRJEB24529) | metagenome | biome: Human gut stool | place: China | collected 2011 | reverse complement strand
TTCTGGAGCCGGACCAGACCTTCAGCGTGGCGGATTTCACCGCGCTGGCCGGAACGCTGGAAGCCGACCTCTCCGCCCGCGGAAAGCTGCCCATCCTGGTGGGCGGCACCGGGCTGTACGTCCAGAGCTTCCTCTACGGTGTTCGCTTCACGGCCGAAAAAGCCCCGGACGGCCTGCGGGAGCAGCTGGCGGCAGAGCTGGCCGAAAAAGGCCCGGCTGCCCTGTACGAAGAGCTGAAACAGGTGGACCCCGAAGCTGCTGCCGCCATCCACCCGAACAATCAGGTGCGGGTGCTGCGGGCGCTGGAGCATTACCGCGCCACCGGCAAAAAGCTCAGTGAGCAGAAAGCAGACTCACTCCCACCCGAAAAGCCCTACCGTTCTCTGATCCTTGGGCTGGATTTCCCGGAGCGCGCCCAGCTCTACCGCCGCATCGACCTGCGGGTGGACCGGATGATGGACGCGGGCCTTCTGGCCGAAGCCGAAACCGTGTTTGAGAACCGGGCCCGCTTCAAAACGGCAGCGCAGGCCATTGGCTATAAGGAATTCTTTCCCTACTTTATGGGGGAGTCGGAACTGACGCCCTGCGTGGAGAAGCTCAAGCAGGCTTCCCGCAACTATGCCAAGCGTCAGCTGACCTGGTTCCGCCACATGGACGGCGTGGTCTGGCTGGACGCAGCGGCACCGGATCTCAAAGCCCGCGCCGCCGCACTGACGCAGGAATTTATCACGAAAGGATGAACAGGATGCAGGAAGAGAAGGAAAAACGTGAGCTGCCCGGCGCACTGAAGACGCTGGCAGGCGTTGCCATCGTCTTTTTGCTGCTGGCGGCCGTGTATGTCTTCTATCAGGCCATGCAGGTGCTGTTCCCGCCCAACACCTACGAAACGGCCCTTCTGGCTACGGTGGAAGACACGGTGGATGCCGAGGGCGTGCTGCTGTTCAACGAAAGCTATGTGGCCGGGGACGGCACGCTGGGTTACCTTGTGGCCGATGGCGAGCGCGTCTCGGCGGGCACTGCGGTGGCAGAAGTCTACAGCGATGCTTCCCAGGCCGGTCTGCGCCAGCAGCTGACCCAGATCTACGACCAGATCGACCTGCTGCAAAAATCGCAGAACACCACCTCGGCGCAGATGGAGTCCCTGCGCAAAGACCGCTCGGCGGCGCTGTATGATCTGATGGATGCGCTGGATGCCTCCGACTACGAGGATACCGACGCCCAGACGGAGGACTATCTGCTGGCCCAGAACAAGCTCTGGATCATCACCGGTGAGGTCTCCACCTTCTCGGACCAGATCGCCGCGCTGGTGCAGCAGGCGTCCAATGTGCAGGCCCAGCTGGGCAGCCCCACCCAGATCACCGCCCCGCAGACGGGCTATTTCATCCGCTCGGCCAGTTCCGGTCGGCTCAATGCCGGCATGGAGGACATCCTTGCGCTGGGTGCTGCGGATCTGAAAGCCTACATCGAGTCCTCCCCGGAGATCAAACTGGACGGCTGCGCGGGCAAGATCGTCTCCGGCTTCACCTGGTACTACGCGGGCATCTGCTCGGCCAAACAGGGCGAAAAGCTGCTGGGCTCGGACGGAAAACCGCGGAAGACCTCGGTGGAGATCCGCTTCCCCGGTCAGGCGGAAACGCCCCTCAAGGCCACCGTGCAGGAAGTGAATATCGACACCGAGAACGACATGACCCGCTTCGTCCTCTCGTGCGAGGTCATCAACGGCGACGTGCTGCGGCTGAACCGGGCCAATGCGCAGGTCATCGTGGGGCAGAGCACCGGTCTGCGGGTGCCGCAGGCTGCGGTCCATTACCTCAAGGAGGACGGCTCCGAGGCCGAGGGCCAGGGTGAGAACTACATCCCCGGCGTCTATGTCAAGTACGGCAACCTGGCCCGCTTCTGCAAGATCGACCCCGTGGACGACCAGCACCCCCAGGTGCTGGATGGCGATTATCTCATCGTTTTGCCCAGCGGAACGGCCGGTTCGGTCAGTCAGGTTCGCCTTTATGACGAGATTATCGTCTCCGGACAAAATTTGTATGATGGAAAACTTTTGTAGTTATTGACATCTGCGGCAAAAAATCCGATAATAGTAGAAGCTATTTGCATCTCTTTGCAAAATCAGCCAGGCAGCGCAAGCCGCCCGAATGAAAGGAGCAGTTTCTATGTCTTTTGTGGATAGTCTGAAGAAGGGGCTTTTCGGCAGCGAGGACGAGTACGACGATCAGTACATCGACGACGGCCCCCAGATGGTGAACAACAACAACGGTCTGGGCGTCGGGGCAGACGAAGAGGATGAGGAGCCCGCAGAGGGCACCCCCAGAAAGAACAAGGTGGTCAACATCCACGCGACCACCCAGCTCAAGGTCGTTCTGGTCAAGCCGGAGCGCTTTGAGGATGCCAGCACCATCGCCGACCACCTGAACAACAAGCGCACCGTGGTCCTGAACCTGGAGTCTACCAACAAGGAAGTTTCCCGCCGCCTGGTCGATTTCCTCTCCGGCGTCGCCTACGCCAACAACGGCCAGATCAAGCGCGTGGCAAACAGCACCTTCATCATCACCCCCTACAACGTGGATATCATGGGCGATCTGCTGGACGAGCTGGAGAACAATGGCGCGTTCTATTGATCCTGCCCCCAAAGCCGTGCGGGGCTTCGTCCCCGCCCGCAGCGATGAAGAGCGCTATCTGATGCGGCACATCGAGGATCTGGCCCGCACGGCGGAGAGCCGCGGCATCCCGCGCTATTCCGCCTTTCTGAGTGACCGGGAGCAGGATCTTGCCAGAGCAGCGCTCAACCGCGCCGCAGTCCCGGAGAATGTGTATCATTTCGAGGGCGGCTGGCCCGGTGCAGAGCGTCGGCTCCTCTGCCTGGAGCCGGAGGGCAGCTGGCCGGACAGCCCGCTGTGCTGCGTCCGGCTCACCTGCCGAGTGCAGGCCGGGGCTGCTCTTCCGGCGCACAAGGATTACCTCGGCAGCCTGATGGGGCTGGAATTGCGGCGGGAGGCGCTGGGCGACATCGTCCTGCCCTCCGATGCGCCGGGCACGGCCTATGTCTTTGCGCTGGAACCGGCGGCGCAGCTCATCTGTCAGGAACTGCTGCAGGCGGGCCGGGTGGAGGTCACGACTCAGCTTCTGCCGCTGGAGGAGCTTCCGGAGTTCCCGCAGGCGGAGCGGACGCTGCAAACGGCGACCGTTTCTTCCCTGCGGCTGGATGCGGTGCTGGCAGCCATGCTCCACTGCAGCCGCAGCATGGCAGCGGAGCTCATCACGGCAGGCCGGGTGGAGATCAACCACCTTCCGGTGGAGAGCGTCCACGCCCCGGTGTATGAGGGCGATGTCTTCACCGTGCGGGGCAAGGGCCGCTTTGGTCTGACGGCACTGCCCGGAAAAAGCAGAAAAGACCGGGCGATCATCGAGTTTTTTCAATATTAAATGAATTTGGGAGGAAACTACTATGCTGACCTCGCAGGACGTGCGCAGCGTTCAATTTGAAAAAAACCTCCGCGGCTATCGCACCGAAGAGGTGGACCGTTTCCTGGATAAGGTCGAGGAGCAGCTCCGGCAGGACGATGCCCTGGCCGAGGAGCTGCGCAAGCAGATCGCAGACCTGACAGCGGAAAACCAGCGTCTCCACGAAGAGATGAAGAACTACGAGGCGGACGGCGACATGCTCAAGAGTGCGCTCATCAATGCACAGCGCATGGGCGAGAACGTCATCCGCGAAGCAAATCAGAAGTCGGAAGAGATCCTGCACCGTGCAAATCTGCGCGGGGATGATATTATCCGCGATGCCAATGAGCTGCTCCAGAAGGCCAGTGACCGCGCGGATGAGATCATCAACGAAGCAAACGATAAAAAGCTGGCAGAGGAGCGCGAGTATGACCGCGTCCGTCTGGAAGTCACCCGTTTCAAGTCCGACGTGCTCAACCTGTACCGCAGCCATGTCGAGTCTCTGAGCCGCCTGCCGGAGTTCCAGAAGGAGGAGCCGGAGGCTGCCGAGCCCGCTGTGGAGGAAAAAGCAGAGGAGACCACTGCTGCGGCTCTGACCGAGGAGATCGAGCAGGCACAGCCGGAGACCGATGCAGCCCCTGCGGACGAGGAAACCGCAGAGGACGACAAGAGCGAGGATTTCTGGTCCAAGGATGAGAGCCAGCTCAAGATCAAGCTGGACCCGTCTCAGGCACCCGTTGGCGCAGAGGAAGAGGAAGAACCGGCAGATCCGGATTATGCCGCTTTCAAGGGCGTCAAATTCAGCGAGTGACCGGAGCGTTTCAATAAATTAGAGGAGTGTGTAACCATTGGCTAAGAATAAGTCTCAGTACGACAGTACGTTGAATCTGCCCAAGACCCTGTTCGAGATGCGTGCCGGCCTGCCCAAAAAGGAACCGGTCATGCTCAAGGATTGGGACGACAACGACCTGTACAATCAGCTCATGAAGCACAACGAGGGCAAACCTCAGTTCATCCTGCACGACGGCCCTCCGTATGCCAACGGCAATATCCACATGGGTACGGCCCTGAACAAGATCATCAAGGACATCATCATCCGCTATAAGAACATGTCCGGTTTCCAGGCACCCTACGTGCCCGGCTATGACACCCACGGCCTGCCCATCGAGCTGAAGGCGCTGAGCTCCCTCGGCGACAAGAAGGCCGGTGTCTCCAAGCTGGAGCTGCGCCAGATCTGCAAGGAGTTTGCCACCGAGCACATCGGCGTCATGAACGAGCAGTTCAAGCGTCTGGGCGTGCAGGGTGACTTTGAGAACCCCTACCTGACCCTGCGCCCCGAGTTTGAGGCACGCCAGGTCGAGATCTTCGGCGAGATGGCCAAGAAGGGCTACATCTACAAGGGCATGAAGGCCGTGTACTGGTGCCCCGAGGACCGCACCGCCCTGGCCGAGGCTGAGATCGAGTACGCCGAGGACGAGTGCGATTCCATCTATGTCCGCTTCAAGCTGACCGACGACCCCAACGGCGTGCTGGCCAAGCATAACATCCCGCTGGACAAGGCATGGATCGTCATCTGGACGACCACCACCTGGACGCTGCCCGCCAACGTCGCAACCTGCCTGAACCCCAATCTGGAATATGCCTTCGTCAAGATCGGTGACGCCTACCACATCATGGCCCGCGAGCTCGTTGAGTCCACGATGAAGGGCTGCCATATCGATGAGTACGAAGTCCTGCCCGAGACTGTTCTCGGCAGTGAGCTCGAGCTCATGCAGTATCAGCATCCGTTCCTTGACCGCAAGGGTCTGGTCATTCTGGGCGACCACGTCACGCTGGAAGGCGGCACGGGCTGCGTCCACACCGCTCCCGGCCATGGTGTTGAGGACTTTGAGGTCTGCGTCAATCACTATCCGCAGGTTCCCGTTGTCGTTCCCGTGGACGACGCGGGCCGCCTGACCGCCGAGGCGGGCGAGAAGTTTGCCGGTCTCAAGGTCTGGGACGCCAACAAGGTCATTCTGGAGCACATCAAGGAGAGCGGCCATCTGATGGGTGTGCAGCACATCACCCACCAGTACCCGCATTGCTGGCGCTGCCATCATCCCATCATCTTCCGTGCTACCGAGCAGTGGTTCTGCTCCATCGACGCCTTCAAGGAGGACGTCTACAAGGCCATTGACAGCGTGCACTGGCAGCCGGCGTGGGGCCATGACCGCATGGCCGGTATGGTCCGTGACCGCAGTGACTGGTGCATCAGCCGCCAGCGCGTCTGGGGCGTGCCCATCCCGGTATTCTACTGCAAGAAGTGCGGCAAGTACCATATCACCGATGCCTCCATCAAGGCTGTGTCCGACCTGTTCCGCAAGGAGGGCAGCGACGCCTGGTACAAGTACGATGCCAACGACATCCTGCCCAAGACCGAGGTCTGCGAGTGCGGTGCCTCCGACTGGGAGAAGGACCCCGACATCATGGATGTCTGGTTCGACTCCGGCTCCACCTGGAGCGCTGTCTGCCGTGAGCGCCCCGAGCTGCGCTGGCCCGTTGATATGTATATGGAGGGTGCCGACCAGTTCCGCGGCTGGTTCCAGTCCAGTCTGCTGACCAGCGTCGCCACCCAGGGTGTGGCCCCGTACCGCGAAGTCCTGTGCCACGGCTGGGTCGTCGATGCCCAGGGCAAGCAGATGCACAAGTCCGCCGGCAACGGCATGGAGCCCAGTGAGATCATCCGCGACTACGGTGCTGACATCATCCGTCTGTGGGTCGCTTCCAGCGATTACACCGTCGACGTCCGCGCCGGTAAGGAAATTTTCCGCCAGCTGTCCGAGGCGTACCGCAAGATGCGCAACACGGCCCGCTTCATGCTGGGCAATATCAGCGACTTTGATCCCGCGAAGGATATGGTCTATGATGACCAGCTGTTCGAGATCGACCGCTGGGCACTCGAGGCCTGCAACAAGCTGACCGCCACCATGCGCGATGCCTACGAGCACTACGACTTCAGCCGTGCCTACCACGCGCTGTACAACTTCTGCGTCATTGATATGTCCAACTTCTACATGGACGTCATCAAGGATCGTCTGTACTGCGCAGATGACCACGCACGCCGCTGTGCCCAGACCGCGCTGTACCGCATCCTGGTCGACTTTACCAAGCTGCTGGCACCCATCCTGTGCTTCACCAGCCAGGAGATCTGGAGCTATGTGCCCAAGATGCCCGGCATGAAGGACTATGTCGTCTTTGAGCAGATGCCCGAAGCCAAGGCCGCTGCTGACGAAGCCTTCACTGCCAAGTGGGACCGCATCATGGCCATCCGTGACGACGTCAAGAAGGTGCTGGAGCAGGCCCGTGCCGATAAGGTCATCGGCTCTGCGCTGGAGGCCGGTCTGACGCTGTACTGCAGCAAGGAGGTCTACGACTTCCTGAACGCCATCCCGATGGATGAGTTGGCTGACCTGTTCATCGTCTCCCACGTTGACCTTGTCGAGGGTGAGGGCGGCGTCAAGGGCTTGGTCGAGGGTCTCGGCGTCAGCGCTGCCCATGCGGCTGGCAACAAGTGCCTGCGCTGCTGGAAGTACGAGACCACCGTCGGTGAGGACGGCCTCTGCCCGCGCTGCGCTAAGGTCTTGAAGCAGTAAATTTACTCTACCGTCAGCGGTGCTTATACGTTTAAGCACCGCTGATTTTTTCGGATAAGGTGTTGTATGATTTCTGGTTTGTTATCGCTGGCAGGAGCGGCCATTCTGGTCGTCATTGACCAGCTCATCAAGCACTGGGCCACGGCGGCGCTGCTGCCGGTGGGCAGCATGGATGTGCTGCCCGGCGTTGTGGAGCTGCGCTACTGCCTGAATGACGGCATGGCGTTTTCGATGCTGGCCGGTAAGCAGGGACTGCTCATCGGCATGACGTCGGTCATGCTGCTGGCTGTCCTTATCATGCTGTTCGTGCGCAAAATGCCGCTGACAGAGCGCGCAGCCTGGACGCTGGTACTGGGCGGCGGCGTGGGCAACCTCATTGACCGCGTGCTCAACGGTGTGGTCGTGGACTACATCAACGTGCTGTTCATGCGGTTTGCCATCTTCAATTTTGCGGACATCTGCGTCTGTGTCGGCGTCGGACTGCTGATGCTCGCCGTGCTGCTGGACTCTTTCAAAAAGGATAAGACCGCAGAGCCAAAGGCGGACGAAGATGGAGCGGCTTGAGCTTACCGCAGCCCCCGGCGACAGCGGACGCCTGGACGCCTGGCTGGCCGGGCAGTGCCCGACGCTGTCCCGCAGTGCGCTGCAAAATCTGATCGAGCAGGGGCTTGTGACCTGCGGCGGCGTGCCCGTCAACAAAAAGGATAAGGTGGCGCCCGGCAAAGTCTACGCCATCGACCTGCCTGACCCGCAGCCCATCGAGGCCCGGCCCCAGAACATCCCGCTGGACATTGTGTACGAGGACGACGACCTGCTCGTTGTCAACAAGCCTAAGGGCATGGTCGTGCACCCGGCCCCCGGCAACCCGGACGGCACGCTCGTCAACGCGCTGCTTTACCACTGCGCGGGGCAGCTGTCGGGCATCGGCGGGGCCATCCGCCCGGGCATCGTCCACCGCATTGACAAGGACACGAGCGGCCTTCTCGTCGTTGCCAAAAACGATGCCGCCCATCAGGCGCTCAGCGCCCAGATGAGCGTACACAGCATCCACCGCGTCTACCATGCCGTGGTGTACGGTAACCTCAAGGAGGACGAGGGCTTTGTGGAAAAGTGGCTCGGACGCGACCCGCGGGACCGCAAGAAAATGGCCGTCCTGGCCGAGAACGCGGCGGGGGCCAAGTATGCCTACACGGGCTGGCAGGTGCTGGAACGCTGCGGCAATTTCACTTACATTGCGTGCAAATTAAAGACCGGGCGCACCCATCAGATTCGTGTACACATGGCCTCGACGGGGCATCCGTTGGCAGGGGATGCTGTGTACGGCCCCAAAAACTGCATCAAATCGCTGAATGGCCAGTGCCTGCACGCCAAGGAGCTGGGCTTTGTCCACCCGCGGACAGGGGAGTGGATGCAGTTTGATTCGCCCCTGCCGCCCTATTTTACAGAGTTTCTGACACGGTTAAGAAAGGAACATCGCGCATGAAACCACCCCTAAGCGATACCCTTGTGATCTGTGATATGGATAATACGCTGCTGACGGCCAAGGAGGGCATCCCCGCCTGCAACCGCGCGGTCATCCAGCTGTACACCGGCATGGGGGGGCTTTTCACGGTGGCAACGGGCCGCCCGCCGGAGTCCATCCGCGCGGCGCTGGGGAACATCCGCCTGTCGCTGCCGGCCATCTCCTGTAACGGGGCGCTGCTGTATGATTTCTCCGCCGAGTCGGTGCTGCACCGCTCGACGCTGAACCGCGAGCAGGCGACGACGGCCATCCTTGACATCCTGAACAAGTTCCCGCATATAGGCGTGGAGGTCATGGCCGGAAACGGCGAGATGTTCGTCATCCATGCCAATGAGGTGACCCACGCCCATCAGGTGGACGAGCACCTCGGCAGCATTGCCTGCCCGGTGGAGAGCGTGCCTGACGGCTGGGTCAAGGTCGTCTTTGCCTCCGACCCGGAGAGCATCCGCAAGCTGGGCCAGTACGCCAAGACGCGGTACTACGGGCGGGAAAACTACTTCCTGGCCACGAACAGCATTTACTTAGAGATCATGCCCAGCGGCGTCAGCAAGGCCAGCGGTCTGCATGACCTGTGCGCTCTCATGAGCAAATCCATGAAGAACACCGTCGTTATCGGTGATTACTACAATGACCTGGAGATCATGCGGGAGGCCGGCTACGCCGTGGCTGTCGCCAACGCACCGGCAGAGGTCAAGGCTGCCGCCGATCATGTGACGACCTGCACCTGCGCCGAGGGCGCAGTGGGGGAGTATCTGTACAGCCTGATCGGCAGAGCCGAAGGACGTGAGGTTTGACGATGAAGGTCAGCGAACTGATGAACCCCAAGGGCGTACTGCTCTATGCAAAGATCGATAACTCTGCCGACGCGCTCGGCATTCTGGTCGAGCTGCAGGAGGGCATCGGCGTTATCACCAACGGCAATGCCTACTACAATGCGGTCAGCTACCGGGAAACGTTCGGCGGCACAACGGCCATCGGGGGCGGCATTGCGCTGCCCCACGCCTGCAACGCGGGCGTGTCCGCACCGGGCATCTCGGCGCTGCTGCTGCGCCGCGGTGTTGACTGGGGCGCACCGGACGGGAAACCTGTGGATCTTGTGTTCATGATCGCCGTTCCGCCGGGCAGTGAGAGCCTGCATCTGCAGATCCTGGCGCGGCTCGTAAACCTTATGAGCCGCAGCGACCTTGTGGAAAGCCTGCGCACAGCCAGCAACCCCCACCGCTTTGTGGAGCTGATCGCCAAGGCGGAAAACGCCTGCTTTGCGGAATAAAACCGAAAGTTGCCCCAGCTTATTTGCAAGCTGGGGCTTTTTGTTTGCCTCCGCAGGGGCGCATTCTATATGCGCCCGCGCAGCCTGCGGTAACAACCGCGGGCGGATATGGGATCCGCCCCTATGGGGCATCGATTTGAATATTCGTCAATATAACTAAAAAATGCAGTGAATCGCATGACGCATTATACGTATTTGCGCTTGCTTTAAACCGGTGAAGTGTGCTATACTTTAAAGCACTAAACCGGCTGCGCAGGAGGGACCCGCGTGAGGAGACGCGGGTGTACACCTGAAACAAAAAGGTTGCGCAGCAGGTACTATGGAGGAATAGACATGAAAAAAGCAGTTTCCCTTATGATGGCAGCCGCCATGACCATGGGTCTGGCCGCCTGCGGCTCCACCGCATCCACCGATACCGCCGCTTCTGCTGCGGACACCGCCTCCAGCACCGAGGCTGCTGCAAGCACTGCTGACAGCACCGCCGCTGCGGATGGAAAGGTCTATAACATCGGTATCTGCCAGCTTGTCCAGCATGAAGCGCTGGATGCCGCTACTCAGGGCTTCAAGGATGCTCTGGTCGAGAAGTTGGGCGAGGGCAGCGTTAAATTTGACGAGCAAAACGCCTCCGGCGATTCTGCCAACTGCGCCACCATTGTGAATGGCTTTGTCTCCAATGGCGTTGACCTGATCCTTGCCAACGCCACCGCACCGCTGCAGGCCGCCGCACAGGCGACTGCCGACATCCCGGTGCTGGGAACCTCCATCACTGACTACGCCACGGCGCTGGACATCAGCGACTGGACCGGCACTGTCGGCAACAATATTTCCGGCACCTCTGACCTGGCTCCGCTGGACCAGCAGGCGGCCATGATCCAGGAGCTCTTCCCGGATGCCAAGAGCGTCGGTCTGCTCTACTGCAGTGCAGAGCCGAACTCCGTCTACCAGTGCGACGTCATTGAAGGCTACCTGACCGAGGAGGGCTACACCGTTGCCCGCTATGCCTTCACCGATACGAACGACGTCACCTCCGTGGCCCAGACTGCCGCCGATAACTCCGACGTCATCTACATCCCCACTGACAACACCGCAGCCTCCAACACCGAGGCCATCGCAAACGTTGTCATCCCCGCCAAGGTCCCCGTTGTGGCCGGTGAGGAAGGCATCTGCGCCGGCTGCGGCGTTGCAACGCTCTCCATCAGCTATTACGACCTCGGCTACGCCACCGGTGAGATGGCTGCCAAGATCCTAGCGGACGGCGCGGACGTCTCTGCGATGCCCGTTGAGTTCGCTCCGAACGTGACCAAGAAGTACAACGCCGCCAACTGCGAGGCGCTGGGCATCACCCCGCCGTCCGACTACGTGGCTATCGGCTGATTGAACTGAACAGCGACTGAAAATCATCATAACAGCGAGGAGGGGGAGATTACTCTCTTTCCCCGCTGTTTTGGTGCTTTACGAAATGAGGATGTTTTTATGGATTTCCTGACCTCTTTGGTAAACTCCATGCCCGGCGCTGTGGCAC
>OGMV01000963.1_pt1 | contig 11411 bp, 7 predicted proteins | sample 1573341 | NCBI WGS metagenome assembly OGMV01 (sample SAMEA2581994, study PRJEB24529) | metagenome | biome: Human gut stool | place: China | collected 2011 | reverse complement strand
GGAGAAATATTCAGTATCCAGACTTATAGGAGCGCCTCCTGGATATGTAGGATATGATGAAGGAGGTCAGCTTACCGAAGCAGTAAGAAGAAAGCCATATTCAGTCGTGCTTTTTGATGAAGTTGAAAAGGCACATCCTGATGTGTTCAATGTACTTCTTCAGGTACTTGATGATGGACGGATAACTGATTCTCAGGGTCGTACAGTTGACTTTAAGAATACCATAATTATTCTTACAAGTAATATTGGTTCAACATATCTTCTTGATGGTATTGATGATAAAGGCAATATTAAAGAAGGAGTGGAGGAGCTGGTAATGGGCGATTTAAGAAACAGCTTCAGACCGGAATTCCTTAACAGACTTGATGAGATTATCATGTTTAAGCCACTTAATAAGGAGAATATAGGAAGTATTATTAATCTTCTTATTAATGATGTTAACAGAAGACTTGAGGATAAGGAACTTAAGGTTGTGCTTACGGATTCAGCTAAGGATTTCATAGTTGAGCATGGCTTCGATCCAATGTATGGTGCAAGACCACTTAAGAGATATGTACAGAAGTCAGTTGAGACACTTGCAGCTAAGCTTATACTTGCAGGCAATGTATCTACAGGAGATAATATAGTAATCGACTGTGAAAATAATGGACTTGTCGCAAAAGCATCTAAGTAAATATGGAATATAAAGGGAGATTGAGTACTATGTACTCAATCTCCCTATTTAAATTGATTGCTGTTTTCATAATAAAAGATTTTTTCCATTCAATTAATATACTTACTTGAAATTTTATCAACCATAAACGACTTGCAGAATTCATCAAGTGAACTGTAGTTATCACGCAGCTGCATATTTACAAAGCTAAGAAGCATAACGGGGTCTTTTGGTAAAGCGTTCATATATTTGTGTCCTTTCAATAATGTACATTTTAATATGTCAATCAATAATAATATAACCTGATTCAGATATAATGCAAGTTCATAATAGTTCATAATGAAACTATGTAATATGCAGAATGTAGAGAAAAAGTACTAGTAAAAGTACGTGGTTTGTTTACATTTTATAAAAAACGTGATATTATTAATTGAAATAAAGTGCAAAAACAACAAAGCGGACGTGGGGGCATTATGTTAATATCAGATAATATATATAATAATAAATCAAATATGGTATATTGTTCTGCAACATTTACACATAATTATCTGGTTATGGTTGCAGATGATTATTTCTATAACTATGTAGGAAAGTTAATTAATATATCCATAACAGATTATATTCATCCTGATTTTAAGGAAGAGTTTACAAATATATGTGGAAGTCTTAAAGAGGGTGAATCACAGAGAATGATTGCATACATGAAAGGTAAAGATGATACATATACTCTTGTTCATATATTGTTATCTAATACAGGTCATGTGATTGAGGATAACAGTGTTATTGAGGCTGAGGTATACAATGTGTTTAACACAGAAAAGAAATATTTCAAGCTTCATGATGATGCCGATAAATATAAAAAATTCCTTTCTATGTACAATGATTATCTGTTTGATTATGATATAGCTACAGGTTTTCTTTCTATATATGTTTATAGAAGCATGAAAGCAACCATGATTAAAAAAATGCATATTGACGATTTTGAAAAGTATATTATGACATTCTTTAATAATGCCAGACATAAACAGGATTTTCGCGATTTCATGTATAAGCTACGTAACGCAAACGAAGGGTTTAATGCAGAGATTACATGTCCGCTTATAACAGATTCATCGAAGCTTGGATTATATAAAGTGGATTGCCGTATAATATACAAGTACAATCGAAGCAAGGTGGTTATTGGGATTATCAAGTCACTTGGTGCACAGACAGAGGAAGCATATTATGCGACACAGGAAGGCAAGGATTTTTTTACAGGGCTGCTTAACAAAAGAGCATGTAAGGAATATGTATCGGATGCAATATCATCTAACAAAGACATGCATTATGTTGCTATGATTGATATAGATGATTTTAAGAATATTAATGATACATATGGACATTTGTATGGTGACAAGGTTATATTAAAAGTTGCCTCTATTATAAACAGTACATTAAACGGAAGGGGAATAGTTGGCAGGTTTGGTGGAGATGAGTTCTTCATATTTACAAACTGGATTAATACAGAAAGCCAGTTGAGATCTATTCTTACATCTATTAAACAGAAAGTAAGGGATGAAATGAGTCAGGGAGAGAATGGCTGTATAGTTACTCTTTCTATAGGTGTGTGTCAGTATCCGGATAACGGAAGTGATTATGACACGCTTGTAAACAAGGCTGATAAATGTTTATATATAGCTAAGAATAAAGGTAAAAACAGATATATAATATATGACCCTGCTAAACATGGGGATTTTCTTGAGGATATGGGAAGAAAAGGCTTTTCTATGGCTCCTATAAAAAAAGGTGAGAATCTTTCGTTAGAAGTAGCAGATATGGCTATTGATATAATTAGGAATGGAAAAGAGGCGGTAAAAAGAGCACTTCCTCGTGCATGCAAGGCGTTAGAGATAGATGGTATACGCGTATATAACGCGACTAAAGGCGAACTTATAGACTATTATGGAGAATATTCTGGATTGCCAGATATACTTGAACTCATAAAAACTGACAAATTTATGGAAAAATTCGAAAACAGGAATTACGTGACTGTGGTTTATACCTCTAATATAGAGTCGTTCTATAAAGAGATGTACGATGCGGTTATAGCCTGTAATATAGGTGGCATGATATATAGTTATTTTAAGAATGACGAAGGCGATAATATAGTTATGTTCTATGACACTTTCAATAAAAGCTTCAGGTGGAATGAATCTGATAAGAACTATATTATGACACTGACTAAGATAGTTACAAGTGTTCTTTAAAAGCAGGACACCGAAATGTAATAAAATGCTGACTGGTATACATAATAGTTTTATCAGCCAGCATTTTTGCTTTATTTATATTATAAAATGTGTTAAGTTTAATTAGGAAAGAATGGTAAAAGGGTTATGGGCATTAAAAGTGCACAGTTTTTAAGTATATCTGTGCAGGAATGGAGGTTAGTATGTCAGTACAGGATTATATGAGTGCCTTAAAATTAGGAAAAAAAGAATATCATGCATGTGTTAATAAAGGAAAATATCCATACCTTCCTGTTATGGAGAATATGATGGAGGAAAAGAGTATTGATTCTGAGGTGAGTCTTGGGATTGATCAGATACCATTAAGACTTGTGGTAGGAACATGTACAGCTGGAAGAACAAATGCGTTTGCAGATAACTGGATGCCTATATTGGAGTGGGGAAGTGAGTTTTCAGCAAAATGGGCATCACTTAGTGACAGCCAGGTGAATGAAGGTATAAGAGATCCTATAAAGGTATATGAATACATGAATAAGTTCTATGTGCTTGAAGGTAACAAAAGGGTGAGCGTTTTAAAGTACTTTAAGGCAGTTACTGTCAATGCACAGGTTATACGAAAGATTCCTAAAAAATCCGATGATCCAGATGTTAAAATATATTATGAATTCATGGATTTTTATAAAGCAACTAAGCTTAATGATATATATTTCAGTAAAGAAGGCAGTTTTACGACACTTATGGATCTGGTTGGGATAGAACCAGGAAAGGTTATGGATGAAGATGCTAAAAAGGATCTTGTTTCAAGCTATCTTAATTTCAGAACGGCATATGAATCAAGGGGAGGAGACAGATTTGATTTTCCTGTCGGAGATGCGTATCTAAGATTTATTCATATTCATGGATATGATAATGTCAAGCACATGACATCTGATGAGATGGATAAGAATGTGGCTAAGACATGGGAAGAGTTTGAACTTTTATCAGATAACAGCGGGGTTGAATTAAAAATGGACCCGGCAAAGATAGAACCAGCCAAAAAGAATATACTAAGCTATCTGCTTCCAATATCAGGAGGAGATAGCAACAAAAAGCTCAAGGTTGGATTTATATATGAAAAGACACCACAGACATCGGAATGGTGTTATGCACATGAACTTGGAAGACAGTATATAGATGAGACATTTGGAAAACAGATAGAAACAGTAAGTATAACGAATGTAAGACCTAAAATCGATGATTATGATGCTATACAAAAGCTTATAGATGAAAATACAGATCTTATATTTGTGACATCTTCAGCCATGATGTATGCGAGCCTGAAGCAGGCCATAGCACATCCAAAGGCTAAGATACTTAACTGTTCACTGAATATATCGCATAAGTATATAAGAACCTACTATACAAGAATTCATGAAGCAAAGTATCTGACAGGACTTATAGCTGGCGTTATGTCAAAGAGTGACAGAATAGGATATGTTGCAAGTTGTCCTCTTTATGGTGTCATGGCAAATGTTAATGCGTTTGCTATGGGGGTAAAGGCTGTTAATCCTGATGCTAAGGTGTATGTGGAATGGAATGGTATCAAAGACAATGATGTTGAAGCCAGGTTTAAGGAGCTTGGGATTAATTGTATATCGGACCAGGATATGATTACGCCGAAAAAATCATCAAGAAAATTTGGGTTATATATAAATGACGATGGTAATATAAGACACCTTGCTATGCCGGTATGGCACTGGGGTGTGTTCTATGAAAAGCTTATACAAAGCATACTAAGTGGTTCATGGAAGAAAGAAGAGGAAGGCGATAAGGTATCAGCACTTAACTATTGGTGGGGAATGTCATCAGGGGCTGTTGATATTATATATGGTGGAGGCCTGAATAATGAAACTAAAAAAATAGTTGACCTTATCAGAGAATCTATTATAAAAGGTGAATTCCATCCTTTTTCTGGTGAGTTAAGAAATCAGGAAGGAAATATCATGAATAAAGCAGGTGAAACTCTTGATCCAGATGAAATCATAGAGATGGATTGGCTTATGGACAATATTGTTGGAAGGATACCAGAGTATGATGAACTAAGTGAAGAATATAAGCTCCTTGTTATAAATCAGGGAATTATAGATGTTAATGAATAATTGAAATGAGTGAAAATTATGAAAATACTTGTGTTAGCAGATGTTGAGTCGAAATATCTGTGGGACTATTTTGAAAAAGAAAAACTTGATGGTATAGATCTTATATTATCATGTGGTGATTTACGTGCGGAATACCTTTCATTTCTTGCTTCGTTTTCAAAAGTACCTATATTATATGTGCGTGGCAATCATGATGATAATTATGCATTTAAAGAACCAGAAGGATGTATATGCATAGAGGATAAAATATATGTGTACAAAGGAATCCGTATTATGGGACTGGGTGGTTCTATAAGATATAAAGCAGGTGCTAATCAATACACACAGAGTCAGATGAAAAGAAGGATTGCGAGAATGTGGCCAAAGATAAAAATAAAAAAAGGAATAGATATTCTGCTGACACATTCACCAGCGTTTGGAATAGGAGATGGTGAAGATAATCCACATAAAGGGTTTGAAGCATTTGTTGATATACTGGATAAGTATAAACCGAAATATTTTATTCATGGTCATGTACATCTGAATTATTCCGTTGAGAATAAAAGAGAGAGAGAATATAAAGATACAATAATAATCAATGGATATGACAGATATGTGTTTGAGTATCCTGATAAATATATTTTGAAAGGCTCTGGTTCTGATTCATAACAGTGGTTATACAAAGGGATTAAAAAAGAAGTTATAAAGGAAGTTATAAAAGAGATTATGATATATGGTACTATAATACCATATATCATAACATTTATTTTTGGTAGAATTGTGGTAATATTTTCATATATTGATGTTACACTTATGAAAAATGCATAAAACTTGAAGGGAGTTTAAGATGAAAGCTATATTTAAAAAATCATCTAAGAGTATATGGGCATGTTTACTGGCTGTTGTTATGGCAGTAAGCATAATAGTGCCTGTATCAGTTAAATCTGCTAAAGCAGATGTTGTAAAGCCAGAAAAAATAGAAGCAACAGGCTGGCTGGAATCAGCGTATGTAGAATGGTCAACAGATTATAAAGCTGACAGCTATAATGCATATGTTAAAGAAAAGGATGGAGAGTATGTAAAGCTTGATGATGAGCTTATCAGACATTATAAGACTGATAAAGACTATTACAGAGCTGATGCACTTGGTCTTAAAGAGGGAACATATATTATGAAGGTTGTTCCTGTAAAGGATGGAAAAGAAGTAGCTTCAAAGGCTCTTGAAACAGAAGAAATAGCCGTAGCTTCACATGATAGAAGTGGCTTTGCGTTCTCATCTGATTCTAAATATAAGACAGGTTCAGGTGCGTATAATGATGATGGAACATTAAAGCAGGATGCAGTTGTACTATATGTAACAAAAGATACTGCTAAAACTGTTACTATGACAGTAAAGACTGATACGAATAAGACTACTGAATGTGTTGGCATCCAGAATATTATTGATGCTCTTCAGAAAGGCAATGAAACAAGACCTGTTGATATCCGTATTATAGGAACAGTGACAAAGAATGATCTTGATAAGATAAGCAGCAGTTCAGAAGGACTTCAGGTTAAGGGAAAAAGTGCTTATTCTGATATGAAGCTTACAATAGAGGGTGTCGGCAGCGATGCCTGTATAAAAGACTTCGGTATTCTTGTGAGAAATGCAGCAAATGTTGAAATAAGAAATCTTTCAGTGCTTAATTTCATGGATGATGGAATATCAATAGACACAAGCAACTGTAATATATGGGTTCATAATCTTGATATATATTATGGACAGGCTGGCTCAGACAGCGACCAGAAAAAGGGTGATGGCTCTATAGATGTCAAGAAGTCACAGTACTGTACAATAGCATATAATCACTTTTTTGACAGTGGAAAATGTGGACTTGTAGATGCAACACCAGCAGATTCAGGGTATTCAGATTATCTTACATATCACCACAACTGGTTTGATCATTCGGATTCACGTCATCCACGTATAAGAAACGGACATAATATACATGTATACAACAACTACTATGATGGTAATTCAAAGTATGGAGTAGGAGTTACATCAGGTTCATCAGCGTTTGTTGAAGCCAATGTGTTTGAAAACTGCAAATATCCTATGATGTCGTCACTTCAGGGTTCAGATGCCAAGGGTAAAAGCATATTCTCAAACGAAAAAGGTGGAATGATTAAAGCATATAATAATATAATATCTGGTGCTGCCGGAGTTGTGTATGCTAATGCAGATTCATCATATGGTGCTGCCAATGCAGCTAGCTTTGATGCTTATCTTGCAGCTGAAAGAAATGAGCAGGTTGCAGGTTCATATAAGACATTATCAGGTTCAACTACATACAGTAATTTTGATACTGATGTATCTGTTGATATGGGTGTGACTGAAGCTGATATTACAGCTGCAGCAGATGTGAAAAATAAGGTTAAAGCTTTATCTGGAAGCCAGGGTGGCGGCGTTATACCATGGAACTTCACTGATGCAGACAATTCTTCATATGCAATAGATGAAAAGTTAAAAGAGGCGGTTACAGCTTATAAGAATACAGCACTTATCAGTGTTGGAGGAAAAGTGGACAAAACAGGACATACAGAGGAGACAACTAAGTCAGAAGAGAATACAACAGCTTCACAGGAAACATCCAGCTCTGATGAAAAAACAACAGCACAGCCAACTCAGAATACAACAGCTTCTGATGCAACACAGGCTACAACATCACAGCAGCCAACAGCGGTACAACCAACGACAGAACAGCAGTCAACTACAGTGTCAACAACAACAGCACAGCAGTCAACGACAGTTCAGCAAACAACAACATCACAGCAGCCAACAACGGGTACAGCTGGAAAAGTTATTGCTGTTGATTTTGAAAACGGAAGTACCGATAACACATTCTTTAATATCAAAGGAAATATTGCTAAAGATAAGGGTGCTGGGAAATATAAAGGTAAAACATATACTAAGTGTCTTAAGATGGAAACAAGTACTGAGATTTCATTTAATACACAGACAAATGCAAAGATAGTCATGGTGTTTAATGAAGATTTTAACGGCAAAGTGAAGCTTGATGGCAGTAAATGTGCTGTAAAGAATGGAATAATTGAGATGACTGTAAATGCGGGAACTCATAAGATTACAAAGGGCGATAAAGCGAATCTGTATTATCTTGCATATGAACAAGATAACAGCCAGCAGACTACAAAGGATAATGAACAGGCAACAACAGTAACGCAGCCAGCAACTAATGAACAGGCAACAACAGTAACGCAGCCAGCAACTAACGAACAGGCAACAACAGTTACAGAGCCAGCAACTAACGAACAGACAACAACAGTTACACAGTCTGCGACTAAAGAAGATGAAACCAGTTTCTCTGGTAATGATTCAGCATCATCAGAAAATTCAAGTGCAGTACAGAGTGAAGGCGAGTCAGCACAGACATCTGATAACACAGTGATATGGTTTTATGCTGTGATAGCAGTTGCAATGGCTTTAGTTGCATCTGCATATGTATTTTTTGATAAAAAGCGTAAAGCATAATTCATTATTTTTAAGATAAAAATGTTAAAAGAACAGTACATGTAGAAATATGTGTGCTGTTCTTTTGCACAATTTAGTATAATATATAGAAAAGTAGTGAAAAGTGCTTGCAATATATAATTATGTGTGATAGTATGTTCAAAGCACTGAAAAACAAATGTGCGTCACAGAAAGACAAAAAGCGGCATTTGTTTTTAGAAAAAATTAAGAAAAATAAAATGTAAGGTGTAAATGTATATTTTACATAATATGTGATAAGCGTAAGAATGGAGGATTATAATGAGCGAGAAGTTAAAGGTTGGTATTCTTGGTGGTACAGGTATGGTAGGTCAGAGATTTATTACATTACTTGAAAACCATCCATGGTTTGATGTTGTGTTAGTAGCTGCAAGCGGCCGTTCAGCAGGCAGACTTTATGAGGAAGCTGTTGAAGGACGTTGGAAGATGCAGACTCCAATGCCAGAGTTCGTTAAGAAAATGTCTGTTTACGATATGGATAAGGATTTTGATGAAATAGTATCAAAGGTTGATTTCGTATTCTGTGCTGTAAACATGCCAAAGAATGAAATTAAGGCGTTAGAGGAAAGATATGCCAAAGCAGAGGTTCCAGTAGTATCTAACAATAGTGCTAACCGTTGGACACCAGATGTTCCTATGATTCTTCCAGAGGTTAATCCAGAGCATACTAAGGTTATAGAAGCACAGAAGAAGAGACTTGGAACAACAAGAGGATTCATAGCTGTTAAGCCTAACTGTTCTATTCAGAGTTATGCACCAGCTCTTGCAGCTCTTAAGGAGTTTGAACCAAAGCTTGTTGTTGCTACAACATATCAGGCTATTTCAGGTGCTGGTAAGACATTTGAACAGTGGCCAGAAATGGTTGAAAACATTATCCCTTATATTGGCGGTGAAGAAGAAAAGTCTGAAAAGGAACCACTTAGAATTCTTGGTACAGTAGAGAATGGAGAGATAGTTCCAGCTACAGAGCCAGTTATAACATGCCAGTGCTTAAGAGTACCTGTTCTTGATGGACATACAGCAGCTGTATTTGTTAACTTTGGCAAGAAGCCTACAAAGGAACAGATTATAGAGAAGTGGAGAAGCTTCAGGGGAGTACCTCAGGAATTAAATCTTCCATCTGCACCAAAGCAGTTCATCCAGTATCTTGAAGAGGATGACCGTCCACAGGTTAAGCTTGATGTTAACTATGAGCATGGTATGGGTGTTTCACTTGGAAGATTAAGAGAAGACAGCGTATTTGATTATAAGTTTGTCGGACTTTCACATAACACATTAAGAGGAGCAGCAGGTGGAGCAGTTCTTTGTGCAGAGCTTCTTAAGGCACAGGGATATATAACAGCAAAGTAATATGACAGCTTGGATATATCAGCAGGTGGTTAGATTAACGTTGACCTCACATTAAATAAAGGAAAGCAGCAGTGCGTACATCAAAAGATGACGGCGTTGCTGCTTTTTGTGTGTTAGAGCATTTTACTTTTTGCATTTTTTGCATTTGCATTTGGATTTATATTCTTTGCATTTTACTATGATATAATTTATAATATAAAGATATGACAAATTATGATATATAAAAACATGTATATTATAATGACAGATTGGAGAATGATTGTATGGGAAAATCCGTATATATAGCGGAAAAGCCAAGTGTTGCGCAGGAGTTTGCAAAAGCACTTCATGTAAATTTTAAAAGAAAAGATGGATATCTGGAAGCTGATGAGCATATTGTAACATGGTGTGTAGGTCATCTTATAACTATGAGTTATCCTGAGGCATATGATGAGAATCTAAAAAAGTGGCGGTTTGATACATTGCCATTTATTCCGGGACAGTTTAAATATGAAGTTATACCAGCTGTAAAAAAACAGTTTGATATAGTGAAAAATATACTTAACAGGGATGATGTTGAAACAATATATGTATGTACCGATTCGGGACGTGAGGGAGAATATATATACAGACTTGTAAGGCAGGAGGCTCATGTTACTGGTAAGAACGAAAGAAGAGTATGGATAGATTCACAGACTGAGGAAGAGATACTTAAAGGCATAAAGAATGCAAAGGATATATCAGAGTATGATAACCTGAGTTCAGCTGCGTATCTTAGAGCTAAAGAAGATTATCTTATGGGTATTAATTTTTCAAGAGTTCTTACATTAAAATACGGAAGAAATATAGCTAATTATCTTCATGAGGACAGAGCTGTAGTTTCTGTCGGAAGAGTTATGACGTGTGTTCTTGGAATGGTTGTAAGAAGAGAAAGAGAAATACGAAGATTTGTTAAAACACCATTTTTTAAGGTTATTGGAGGTGCATCAATCAACGATAAAACATTTGATGCTGAATGGAGAGTGTGTGAGCAGAGCAGATATTATGGAACGCCTTATCTGTATAAGGATAATGGCTTTAAGGAAAGAAAAAAGGCTGAAGAGCTTGTAAGAATATTATCAGATCCGCTCCCAGCTTGTGGAATTGTAAAGCAGGTTGAAAGAAAGAAGGAAACAAAAAATCCTCCATTATTATATAATCTTGCTGAAATACAGAATGAATGTAGTAAGCTGTTTAAGATAAGTCCGGATCAGACACTGAAAATCATACAGGAATTATATGAAAAAAAGCTTGTTACGTATCCGAGAACAGATGCAAGAGTATTATCAAGTGCAGTATGTAAAGAAATATATAAAAATATAGGCGGGCTAAGGAGTTATGTGCATGTTAAGGATATAGCTTTAGAGGTTATGGAAAATAAGCTTTATGATGGTATAGAAAAAACAAGATATTGTAACGATAAAGCTATAACAGATCATTATGCTATTATTCCAACCGGACAGGGACTTAACAATCTGGCTGCTTTATCAGTTACTGCACAG
>OGMV01000958.1_pt1 | contig 11466 bp, 10 predicted proteins | sample 1573341 | NCBI WGS metagenome assembly OGMV01 (sample SAMEA2581994, study PRJEB24529) | metagenome | biome: Human gut stool | place: China | collected 2011 | reverse complement strand
GTTACGATGGTAGTATTTTCCTATTTGAAAGATGACCGGATCCGCACGAGTATGGACATTTCCCGCTATGTTGGTGTGAAGGTTTTGGGCGTGATTCCTGCAACGGAGAAGGGAAGTAAAAATGTTTAAGAAAAAAGTTCAGACAGCAGAAAAATTACAATTTCCGCGCTTGGATCAGGGCGCACCGAAAGCGTTTGAGGAAGCATACCGCACGTTGCGCGCCAACTTAATGTTCTCCGAGGAGACAAACGGTGCAAAACGGATTGTGTTGGCGGCACCAGCCCGCGATGAGCACATCGGCAATTTTACGTGGAATTTGGCGACTGTGTTGGCAGGCGAAAAGAGCCGTGTGCTGATTGTGGACTGTGATTTGACCGATAGGTGGGTGTCTCGTGAGTTGGCAATCAGCGATACTCTGCCAGGTATTGCGCAAGTGATTTGCGGAGAGTACGGTATGGTTGATTGCCTGGTGACTACACCGAAAGAAAATGTCAGTCTGCTGCCCGCAGGTAACTTTAGTGGGGACTCTGCAGAACTCTTTTCTGGCAAGAGAATCGAAGAATTGCAAGAACTGGTACAGAAAGACTTTGATTATGTGTTGTACGTAGCACCGGCTGTAACGGAAGCAACAGATGCAACAGTGCTGAGCCGCAAGGCTGTGTCTGATGGTATGCTGTTGGTTCTTTGCCCGGAAAGCGCGACGATACAGGCATCGCAGTTCGCAATGGACAAACTTGAGGATGCAGGTGGTCATGTGCTGGGGGCGGTGCTGAACGGCTACGACCCGGAAAAAGGCGTCAAACAAGACGGCTATTATGATATATATACCCGATAAGGGAAAGATGCGTTGATGGTTGAATGGAGAGTAAAGGCAGGATAGCGAATGGTTACGATGCGGAGCATATTTGCATATTTCTGGAAGGCCCCTGAGAGGGTGGTCTTTTTTGTGGCATGCTGTGCGGTAACTTGGTATCTTGTATGGAAATACAAGGATAAAACAGCCATTTTACTGAGAAACAAAATTGTAATTCCGGCATCGATACTGATTGTACTGTTTTTGAATCCAATCTCGACACATTTTCTTGTGTCAAGGGTAGAAGAAACACAGTATCTGCGCTTCTTTTGGCTGATACCGGTAGCAATACTTCTGGCAGCGGTAACCGTTTTGGTGATTTGCAGGTTGCGACAGCGAAAGGCAAAAGTGGTAGTGGCCGCTGCGTTGTCCGTGTTGTTGCTTGCATTTGGTGGGAATTTCGCCAGACTAACGATTACTTGGGAAAATGCGCGTCCGAACTGGTATAAAATACCGCAGTCCGTGATTGAATTATGTGATTATATTGAACAGGATGACGCACAGCCAGAAAAACGGGCGGTTTTTCCCTATCCGATGAATCTTTGGGTGCGCCAGTATTGTCCTGAAATTGAAATGCCTTTCGCATGGGGAAGCATTGACGGGATAGAAAAGATAAATGCGGATTTGTATACGGAAATCTCGAAGCATAATATCGAGCCCATAAATTTGCGCGAAGTGGCACGTATGTCAGCAGAGAAAGGGTATTACTACGTGGTATTATGGGCTGATGGAGATTATTTGAATTCGATGGAAGATGGCGGGTATGAAGAAATTTACAGAGTAAACAAAGGTGCTGCAGAAAATGCAGGACCCTATGATGAGGAATACATCCTGTACCGTATGGCGAAAGGAAAAGTGTCATGATACTGCGCGCGGTTGCTGCGTTTCTTTTGGTTCTGGTTGTGATCCCGTTGGGAATGGGAAAAGCACTTATCACTGGAGAAAGTGGAAGATTGTCGTTTTGGGGGGGCTATTTTGCAAGCCTTTTTATATTTGAAATTCTGCAGCTGGTTTTCCATGTAACAATGGGCAGTTTGCGGCTTATGACCTTGCTTTGGTGTTTGATTTGTGGTGCGATTGCGTTTTTTGGCTTTTGGCGGTATAGAAAAAAAGGTAAGGGAAACAAACCACGCGCAACGGTTATTTACATGAGCCGGGCAGAGTGGATTCTATTGACGCTTGCAGTCGCAATGATAGTTTTGCAAATACTGAATACGGTACTGAATACTTATTATGGGAATTGGGATGATGAGACATACTGCAGCAATGCAGTTACGGCATGGTACACAGATACAATCTGCCGATATTCTCCCCATTCGGGAATGAAACTGGGCTTATTTTACAATACGCGGTATGTAGTTGCGGGGTGGCCGATTTACAGCGCCATGTTGGCTGTACTAAGTGGAATCCACCCGGCCATTGTATATCGAACAATCCTGCCGGTCTTTGAAATTCCGGCAGCATATGTGATTTCGGGAAGTCTGCTGGACCATTTCTTTTTTCATGACAGAAAAAAAACACTATTGGGGCTGATATACTTTCAAATATTTGCGCTTTTAGCGTTTGAAAAAATAGGCGGCAACACAAATGAATGGTGGTTGATCGTAAATTGCTGGACGGGTAAAGCGCTGGCATTTAATATTATGACACCACTGGTCCTCTTATTGTTGTTTTTGTTGGAGGATGAACAACAGGAAAAAAAAGCGGTTTGGAGGACACTTATGGCTGTTAGTGGAGCGTGCTGCTTGATAGCAGGATCTCTGTTTACTACAATCCCGATTCTATTGTTCGTTTGGGGCGGTTGCTATGTCCTGCGGACAAAACGCTGGGAAGATATAGGAAGGGTGTTGCTTTGCATGGCTCCGACAACAGCATGCGCCTTATTCACAATACTGTATTGAAAAAACCTCTGTAGCATTTTCGAAATTTCAGAAAACGCTACAAAGGTTTTTAGCGAGAACATTTTTACAGCAGCTTACTCCCCAGCGCGCGGCTTGTGCGGGAGAGGGAGAGGTTGGCAAGCTCTTGATTGTCCAGCGTGTAACGCAGGACGAGGACGTTCGCCACAAAGAGGACGGCCAGCTTGACCGGCATGCTGCCGGAGTCGAGGGGGCTTTCTTTGGCACCGCACAGAAGCACGACATCGGCCAGCGCTGCGCCGGGGGCGTCGCTGTAGTGGGTGAGCAGGATGACCTTGGCACCGTTTTCCCTGGCCAGATGCAGCGTGTCCATCATATCCCGCGTTGCGCCGGAGTAGGAGACAAAGACCACGACGTCCTCGGGACCCATCAGGCTGGCGGCGATGGCCTGCATGTGGCTGTCGCCTGCCGTGCGGAACTTGGTGGAGAGCATCGAGAACCGCGCCCAGATGTCGCAGGCCAGTATATAGCTGCCGCCCTGCCCGAAAAAGAACACCTGCCGTGCCCGCTGCAAAAGCGTGGCCGCGCGGTCCACCGACTCGGGGTCCAGTGCGCTGCGGGTGCCGTTCAGTGCCTCGATGGCGGTGTTGTAGGCGTGGGTGCAGAGCGTCTGGGTGTCGACGCCCGGCTCCAGCTTGAGCGAGACCGGCATCGCCGTGGCCGTGGCCTTTGCCAGCGCGATCTTCATCTCGTTATAGCCGTCAAAGCCCAGGGCGCGGCAGAAACGGAAAATCGTAGCCTCTGCCACACCGCAGGCTTTTGCCAGCGATGAGATCGACAGGTATTGTGCGTCCTCTGCGTGCTGCATAAGGTAATCCGCAACGATGATGCCGGATTTCGTCAGGCTGTCGCGCTTGGTGCGCAGCATATCCCAAAAACTTTGCTCTGCCATGATGGAGGGTCCTTTCTGCTGTGGTGTGTTGCGGAACTTGGCCCCCTCTGGTGCAAGTGCTACCTCCCCTCTGTGTCGGGGAGGCTGTCTCGCAGAGGGAGGCAAGGAGGCTGGCCGCTGCTATTACTTATAATGTATCCCCGGTCAGCGCCTTTTGCAAGGCTTTGGCCAGGACTTTGTGGGACTGGACGGTCATGTGCATGCCGTCAAGGGGCGAGCAGCCCGCGCCGGGCAGTGTGTTGGCGTCCAGGAACCGCACATTGGCGATGTCCTTCAGCATCGGCTCCAGCTGGGCGGCAATGCCGGCGCAGCGTTCATGGCAGCCGGTGCCCATGGCATCTTTAAAAATCAGGTGGTCGTACTCCGGTGTGATGGACGGCGGAACGATGACGAGCACGTCCGGCCTGGCGTTGTCGCGCCAGCATTCGGTGTGCAGTGCCTTCTTGACGAGCCGCACGATGCCCCGAGAGATCAGATGGGAATTGCAGCCGAACCGCTCCTTGCTGTCGTTCGTGCCCAGCATGATCGTCACGGTGTCCAGCGGCGCGTGGCTCATCAGGATCGGCGTGATGACCCGCAGCCCGTTCATACCTTCTGTAATAGGGTCGTCAAACACGGCGGTGCGCCCGGGCAGCCCCTCCTCGACCACGCTCCAGCCGTCGCCCAGCAGATCCTGCAGCACCATCGGGTAGCGCTCATCGTCGCCGTAGCGCCCGTCGCGGGCAGGGTCATAGCCGTAGGTGTTGGAATCGCCGAAACAGAGCACCCGGCGGCGGGTCATATTTTCATAATTCATAAAAAAGGCTCCCTTTCTTAAAAATGAAAAGTTATTTCGTTCCTTCCATTATATAGGGAAATACCCGCGCTTGCAAGAGGCTTTTTCCCGGAAAAATCGGCCTGTTTTTGTGCAAATGTGCAAAAATTGAGACGAATTGCGTGAAAAGGATGTTTCATTTTGACATATTGTATTTTTTGACAAAAGGAGTATCCTAATACCAAAGCAAAGGCGCTTACCCGTAAATGTAACGGGTGAGCGCCTTTTTGCTTTACAGCACCAAAGCACGCGCGACAGAAAATTTTCAAAGGTAAAAGTTGTTTTCATTTTGTAATAAATCAAAAAAGAGGCGGTTTTCCTATGAAATGCAAGAAAAACCGATAGAAACGCATGTATTTTGCGGCTATGTGGATGGAATTTGTGCAGCATGTACAAAAACGACAGTTTTTCTTGGCTATTTCACCTCTGGACAAAATGAAAAAAGTTTTCTAAAATGGAGACATCACGAGGGACACAGAACGAAGATGCCCCACAAAGGCCGAAAGGCAAAAAAGGAGAACAACCTATGAAGAAGCAAGTTTCCGCGATCCTGGCCGCCAGCATGGCAGCCAGCATGCTCGTCGCCTGCGGCGGCTCCACTTCCAGCGCAGCGACCTCTACCGCGCCTGCTGAGAGCACCTCTACCGCCTCCAGCGAGGCCGCTCCCGCGGAGTCCACCGCCGATGCCGGTCAGGCTGCTGACATTACGCTGTGGACCTACCCCATCGGCAAGTGGGGCGATTCCGCGTCCGTTGATGCGCTGCTGGCAGACTTCAATGCCCAGTATCCTGACATCCACGTCACCGTCGAGTACCTCGACTACACCAACGGCGACGACCAGGTCAACACCGCTATCGAGGGCGGCAGCGCACCTGACATCGTCATGGAAGGACCCGAGCGTCTGGTTGCCAACTGGGGCGCCAAGGGCCTGATGGCCGATCTGAGCGACCTGTGGACCGACGACCAGAAGGCCGACATCAGCGCCAGCGTTGAGGCCGCCTGCAAGGATTCCTCCGGCGCTTACTACGAGTTCCCGCTCTGCATGACCGCGCACTGCATGGCCATCAACAAGACCGTGTTTGAGGCTGCCGGTGCTATGCAGTATGTCGACGCCGAGAACCACACCTGGACCACCGACAACTTCCTGAAGGCTGTGCAGGCCGTCTACGACTCCGGCAAGACCGACGTCGGCGCGATTTACTGCAGCGGCCAGGGCGGCGACCAGGGCACCCGCGCCATCATCAACAACATGTACGGCGGCACCTTCACCGATGCAGCCCACACCAAGTACACTGCTGACTCCCCCGAAAACATCAAGGCCATCCAGGCTCTGTACGATGCAAAGGGCGTCAACTTTGATGCTTCCATCAACGGCGGCGAGGAGATCACCCTGTTCCGCAACGGCACGTTGCAGATGGCATTCTGCTGGAACATCGCACAGCAGCTGAACTCCGACAACAACGACGCCGGTCTGACCAACAGCGGCGACGAGATCTTCCCCATGGCCTTCCCCACCGAGAGCGGTGACCCGAAGCTGTGCGGCGGTATCTGGGGCTTCGGCATCTTTGACAACGGCGACGAGGCCAAGATCGAAGCAGCCAAGACCTTCATCGACTTCATCGCAGCAGATCCCGACCAGGTCGGTGCAAGCGTTCTGGCTTCCACCTACTTCCCCGTTCGTGAGAGCGTTGGCGACATCTACGCCGGCAACGACATCATGAGCGAGTACACCAAGTTCATGTCCTACCTGGGCGACTACTACCAGATCACTCCGGGCTGGGCAACGGCTCGTACCGAGTGGTGGAACATGCTGCAGCGCGTCGGCACCGGCGAGCCTGTCGAGCAGGCCGTTGCGACCTTCGTTCAGAATGCAAACGCTGCCGCTACTGCTGAGGCATAAGCTGCACACTCCATCCTGACCGTCATCTCTTGATAAAACCCTTGCCCCTTCCTCGAAAATCCCGGCGAGGGAGGGGCAATTCTTTTGCAAAAAATCCGTCGGGAGCCGATCAAAACGAAAGGTTTGGTGATTTTCTTGGCTGCAAAGACTGCATCGATCAAAGAGCCGAAGCGCAGCCGCGCACTGGTCCGGCAGGAGACCATCGCATCCTACCTCTTCCTTCTGCCCAGCCTGATCTTCTTCTTGGGATTCGTCATCTACCCCATGATCCTGTGCGTGGTCACGAGCTTCTTCGATTCCACCATGAACCGCGCCGACATCTTCGTCGGCCTGGCGAACTACAAAGAGCTGTTCGCAGACCCCATCTTCATCGGCGCACTGAAAAATACCATCATCATCGTCGTGGTCTCCGTGCCGGTTACCTGTGCATTCTCGCTGTGGGTCAGCTCGGCCATCGTCGATCTGCCGGAGTGGACCACCAGCCTCTTCCGCTGCGTGTTCTATCTCCCCGTCGTCACCGGTTCGGTCGCCGTTACCGTCGTGTGGAAGTGGATGTACAACAACTACTACGGCATCTTCAACTATCTGGGCAAAACGCTCGGCCTCATCGACAAGAACATCAACTGGCTGGGCGATGAGCGGTTCGCTCTGGGCTGCATCATCCTCATCCTGCTGACTACCTCCGTGGGCCAGCCCATCGTTCTGTACGTCTCCGCACTGGGCAATGTGGACCAGTCCATCGTCGAGGCAGCTGAAGTGGACGGTGCCAACGATTTCCAGGCGTTCTGGAAGATCAAGTGGCCCGCCATCATGCCCACCACCCTGTACATCCTGGTCATCACCACCATCAACTCCTTCCAGTGCTTCGCACTGATCCAGCTGCTGACGTCCGGCGGCCCCAACCACAGCACCGACACCATCATGTACTACATCTACTACACCGCATTCAAGCTGTACCGCTACGGCTACGGCAATGCAATGGGCGTTGTGCTGGCGGTCATCATCGCCATCCTGTCGGCGGTCCAGTTCAAACTGGGCAATCAGGACAATTAAGGGAGGTGCCAAACAATGAGTGCAACTGAAAAGAAACAAAAGCCGTTGAAGCGGCACCCCAGCAAGCTCAAGAAAGCCAGCGCCTACACCATCCTGACGCTGATCCTCATCAGCATCGTTGCGGTGACGTTCGCTTTCCCGCTGTATTGGATCATCACCGGTTCGTTCAAGACCGGCGCTGCCATCAACTCCACCACCCCGGAGTGGTGGCCCCATGAGTGGGTGCTGACCAACTACCAGAAGCTGTTCGCGGGCAAGAGCGCTCCGCTGTGGCAGCTGGCCATCCCCTTCAGCGCACGGTTCAGCAGCGACGGCGAGCCCATCTATTTCTCCGTCGGCCCCACGGCTCCGGCTGCGCTGCGCTGGATGATCAACACCGTGTTCATGGCCGTTACCTCCATGATCCTGACCTGCATCACCGCCGCCATGGCGGGCTATGCGCTGGCCAAGAAGCGCTTCGTCGGCCGCAAGGTGCTGTTCACCCTCATCGTCTGCGCCATGGCACTGCCCAAGCAGGTCATCCTGATCCCCCTGCTGCGTGAGATGAGCTCCCTGAACCTGTATAACACCATCTGGGCCGTCATCTTCCCCATCGTCGGCTGGCCATTCGGTGTCTTTTTGATGAAACAGTTCAGTGAGGGCATCCCCACCGAAATGCTGGAAGCGGCCCGCATCGACGGTGCGAGCGAAGCAAAGACCTTTATCAGCATCGTTCTGCCGATGGTCAAACCGGGCGTTGGTGCGCTGGCCATCTTCACCTTCATCAACAGCTGGAACGACTACTTCATGCAGTTGATCATGCTGTCCAGCACCAGCAACCTGACCATTTCGCTGGGCATTGCAAAATTGCAGGCAGAGAACAGCACCGACTTCGGCCTGATCATGGCCGGTGCCGCACTGGCCGCAGTGCCGATCATCATCATCTTCCTCATCTTCCAGAAGTACTTCACCAAGGGCATCGCAATGGGTGCTGTTAAAGGCTAAAGTTGCTCCCGCCGCCCGAACAAACAACGTCTGAACCATGATTCGATAGAGAAGGAGACAAGTATCATGAAAGACATTTCCAAGTATCAGGGTGTCATCCCTGCGTTCTATGCCTGCTATGACAAGGACGGCCACATTTCCGTGGAGGGCGTCAAGGCCCTCACCCGCCACCTGATCGCCAAGGGCGTCAAGGGCGTGTATGTCGGCGGTTCGTCCGGTGAGTGCATCTACCAGCACCCCGACGAGCGCAAGCAGGTCCTGGAGGCCGTGATGAGCGAAGCCAAGGGCAAGATCACCGTCATTGCCCATGTCGGCTGCAACAACACCGCCGACAGCGTCGAGCTGGCAAAGCACGCCGAGAGCGTGGGTGTGGACGCCATTGCTTCCATCCCCCCGATCTACTTCCACCTGCCGGAGTATGCCATCGCCAAGTATTGGAACGCCATGTCCGCTGCTGCTCCCCACACCGATTTCGTCATCTACAACATTCCCCAGCTGGCGGGCACGGCACTGACCATGAGCCTGCTGAAGGAAATGCTGAAGAACCCCAACGTGGTGGCCGTCAAGAACAGCTCCATGCCCACCCAGGACATCCAGATGTTCAAGGATGCCGGCATCGCTGCCCGCGGCGAGGGCAATTTCGTGGTCTTCAACGGCCCGGATGAGCAGTTCGTTTCCGGCCGCGTCATCGGCGCCGACGGCGGCATCGGCGGCACCTATGCCGTCATGCCCGAACTGTATCTGGCCATGAACGAGCATATCAACAAGGGCGAGATCCAGGAAGCTCAGGCCCTCCAGTACGAGGCCGACCGCATCATCTACAAGATGTGCGAGGCACACGGCAACCTGTACGCCGTGCAGAAAGAGATCCTGCGCCGGATGTACGGTCTGGAGCTGGGCGGCGTCCGTGAGCCGATGCCCAGCCTCATCCCCGAAGACGAGCCCATCGTGGCCGAGGCACAGGCCATGATCGAAGCTGCCATTGCGAAACTGTAAATCTGTAAACTGAAAAAGCGCCCCCTCTTCCGTCTCGTTTCTGAGGGGAGAGGGTCGGCGCTCTTTTTGATGGAGGGACCTTATGATCTGCGATACTCTGGAGCACCTGACCCTGTATCAGGGCTTCCACAAGAACCTCGACACGGCCATCACCTTCCTGATGGCCTGCGACCTGAACACCCTGCCGCTGGGCTGCACCGAAGTGGACGGCGACACGGTGTTCATCAACGTGATGGACGCCGAACTCCACCCCAACGAAGGCTCGCATCCGGAATACCACCGCATCTACGCCGATCTGCAGATTGACCTGACCGGCAGCGAGGGCTGGGGCTACGAGACCGCACCCGGCACCGAAGTGAAACCCTATGCCCCGGACATCGGCTTTCAGGACAGCCCGGACGCCGTGTTCGGTACCCTGGGCGGCGGGCGGTTCGTGCTCTTCTTCCCCGGCGAGCTGCACAAGCCCGGCGTTGCACAGCCCGATTGCCGGAATGTGCGCAAAGCAGTCGTAAAGATCAGAATGGAGGATAAATACCATGGATAAGGAAAAACTGTTTGCTCAGATCAAGGGCGGCCTGATCGTCTCCTGCCAGGCGCTGGAGCACGAGCCGCTGTACACCAAGGAGGGCGGCGTGATGCCCCTGATGGCCAAAGCCGCCGCCATGAGCGGGGCCGTCGGCATCCGCGCCAACACCGTGCGCGACATCACCCAGATCAAGGCCGTCGTGGACCTGCCCGTCATCGGCATCATCAAAAAGGACTACCCCGGCACCCCGATGTACATCACCGTGACCATGAAGGAAGTGGACGAGCTGGTGGCCTGCGGTGTGGACATCCTCGCCGTGCAGGGCACCGGTGCGCTCCGCCCGGACGGCTCCACCTCTGCAGAATTCATCCGCGCCATCAAGGCAAAGTATCCCGACCAGCTGCTGATGGCCGACTGCGACAACTTTGAAAATGCCATGGCCTGCGCCGAAGCTGGTGCTGACTTTGTGGGCACCACGATGCGCGGCTACACCCCGGAGACTCAGGGCATCAACGACATCGACTTTGCGTTCGTCCACAAGCTGGCCGCAGAGTGCCCGGCCAAGATCATCGCCGAGGGGCACATCCAGTATCCCGAACAGGCCGTCAAGGCACTGGAAGCCGGTGCGTTCGCCCTCGTGGTCGGCGGTGCCATCACCCGCCCCGCCGAGATCACGGCCCGTTTCACCGGTGCCATCAACGCCATGAACCACTGACGCGGAGACGTTTTTATGAAGACAAAACAGTATCTTGCCATTGATATCGGCGGCACCTCCGTCAAACTGGGCATTGTGGATGAGACCGGTGCCGTGCTGGCCAAAGCCGAGGAGAGCGTCAGCTTTGACGGCTACGAGACGCCCATCCTGACCACGGTGTGCAAGGCAGCCAAAGCCTTTGTAGAAGCGCAGAACCTCTCCCCTGCCGCCCTTGTCGGCGTGGGCGTTTCGGCCACCGGCCAGATCGACAGCCGCGCCGGAACGGTCGTCGGCACCTGCGGCAATCTGCCCCACTACATCGGTTCCCCCATCAAAGCGGAACTCGAATCGCTGTTCAGCCTGCCCGTGACCGTAGCGAACGACGCCAACTGCATGTGCCTGGGCGAAGTCTGGGTCGGCGGTGCAAAGGGCTATACCGACGTCATCGGGGTGACGCTGGGCACCGGCGTCGGCGGCGGCATCCTGACCGGGGGCCGCCTGCTGGAAGGTGCCCGTGGTCTGGGCGGTGAGCTGGGCCACTACCGGCTCCACGCGCTCGATGGTGTGCCGTGCACCTGCGGAGCTGCGGGCTGCTGGGAGCGCTACGCCGCCACCACCGCACTCGTCCGTGCTGCGCAGGAGAAAGACCCCGCCTGGACGAATGGCCGCGCGATTTTCGCCGCCGCGCAGGCAGGCAATGAAACTATCCTTGCCCTGCTGGACCACTGGACGGATGAGATCGCGCAGGGGCTTGCCGGTATGGTGCACATCTTCAACCCCCAGCTGATCCTGATCGGCGGCGGCGTGAGCGCCCAGCAGAAGCTGCTCATCGACC
>OGMV01000941.1_pt1 | contig 11624 bp, 8 predicted proteins | sample 1573341 | NCBI WGS metagenome assembly OGMV01 (sample SAMEA2581994, study PRJEB24529) | metagenome | biome: Human gut stool | place: China | collected 2011 | reverse complement strand
TGGCGCTGTACCAGACCCAGCCTGACCGCAAACTCCGTGCCAAAGCACTGGCAAAGGAGTACGGCATTGGTGGGCACTCCCACGATTTTCTGGACGGAAGCCGAGGCTTCGTCAACCACGACTGGAAGGGATTGGAATTTGACCATTACCCCGACCACCAGAAAATCACCCTGAAATGGGCGCAGGTGGAAAAGTATATCGACCTGATGATCCAATCCGACCGCTACCTGACCGATGAGGAAAAAGAGCAGCGTACCACTGTACAGGAAGAAAACGGCTACAAAGTCGGTGACGATGTAATGGTTGATTTGCCCACTGGAACCATCGAGGGCACCATTGGCTATATCGGCGAAACGGATGTTCGCATCGACACCAGCGCACACGGACAGTCGTGGGATAACGAAGTTATCAACAAACGACAATTCGAGGACGGTCTGCGGCAGAATGAACCTAGCCAGCGTGTGGATGAAATGCTGGAGCAGGCAGAAACCATCTACAAGGAATCCGAGGTGCCGGAATATGAGCGTTTTTCTGTCCGCGAAGTGGTCGGAGGTACGTCCCAGCTTTTTGCTATCTGGGATGATCTCAATGAGGGCTACTATGCAAATGATAACGGAATGGCGCAATTTACAGACAAGGAGCAGGCCGAATCCTATTGCACCGCTTTGAAAAAAGAGACGGATGAACGAACCGCCGCCGATTGGCTTGCAGTGGAAAAGGCAAAGTTTTTGGCAGAAAATGAACCTGTTCCCGCTCTCCCAAAAGAGCGTGATTACCGTGTGGGCGATACAATCCGTCTGGACGGTAAGGATTTTACGGTCGAAACTGTCGGAACTCTGAACATCCAGCTTCGTGACCCGGATGAGGTCTATCCGGTTGCCCGCTCGGAAAGCAAGGAAAATCTGGAACGGCTGCTGCGCCAGCCGGGCAACATCCATCTGCACAACCTGACGGTCAATCTCACTCCTGCGCATGAGCCGGACGAGGACAAACCGCCGCTTACGGACGAAGAACTGGACGAACTCCCCATCTCTACTGTGATGGACGGAAAAGTGCAGACCTTCCCGGATGCCGCTGCCTTGGATGAAGCTCTGAATGCTGAACCTGCGCCGGAGCCTGCCGGGAACTTCCACATCACAGATGACCATCTGGGCGAGGGCGGTGCAAAGCAGAAGTACGCCCGGAACATTGAAGCAATCCGCACCCTGTTCCAGTTGGAACAGGAGCACCGGGGTGCCACCGCCGAGGAACAGCAGTTGCTTTCGCAGTATGTTGGCTGGGGCGGTCTGGCAGATGCCTTTGACCCCAACAAGGACGGTTGGGCAAAGGAATACGCCGAACTGAAAGGGCTGCTTTCCGAGGACGAATATGCCGCTGCCCGTTCCAGCACCCTGAACGCTCACTACACCTCCCCGGTGGTGATTCGTTCGATTTATGATGCAGTCGAAAAGATGGGCTTTAAGTCTGGCAACATCTTGGAGCCGTCCATGGGCGTAGGCAATTTTTTTGGAATGCTACCCACCAGCATGGCAGACAGCCGCCTGTATGGCGTGGAACTGGACGGCATCACCGGGCGCATTGCCAAGATGCTGTATCCGCAGGCTGACATTACTGTTGCCGGCTTTGAGACCACCGACCGCCGTGACTTCTACGATCTGGCGGTGGGCAACGTGCCATTTGGTCAGTATAAAGTCAACGATAAGGCGTACAACAAGTTGGGATTCAGCATCCACAACTACTTTTTCGCCAAGGCCATCGACCAAGTGCGTCCGGGCGGCGTGGTGGCGTTCGTCACCAGCCGCTACACCATGGACAGCAAGGACAGCACCGCCCGCAAACACATGGCGGAGCGTGCCAATCTGCTGGGGGCTATCCGTCTGCCCAACAATGCGTTCAAGGCGAATGCAGGCACCGAAGTGGTTTCGGACATTATCTTTTTGCAGAAACGAGACCGCCCTGCGGACATTGAGCCGGACTGGGTGCAGCTGGGCAAGACCGAGGACGGCTTTGCCATCAACCAGTATTTCGTAGACCACCCGGAGATGGTGCTGGGACAGCTGACACTGGAAAGCACCCAGTACGGTCACGACCTGACTGTTGCACCCATTGAGGGTGCAGTGCTGGCAGACCAGCTTGCCGAGGCGGTGCAGCACATCGAGGGCAATTACACTGCGGTGGAGATTGCTGCCCCGGACGTCGCAGATGCGGAAGCACAGCGCAAAACGCTGCCCGCAGACCCGACTGTGAAGAATTTTAGCTATACGGTTGTTGATGGCGAGATCTACTACCGAGAGAACTCTATCATGACGCAGATCGAACTGTCCGACAACGCCAAAGGCCGTGTAGCTGGTATGGTAGAGTTGCGGCAGATCGTCAACGAACTGATCGACCAGCAGTTGAACGACTTCCCGGACGAGGACATTAAGGCATCGCAGGCCAAGTTGAATGCCGCCTATGATGCCTTTACCGCAAAATACGGCCTGATTAACGACAAGAAAAACGCACGCCTGTTCGATGATGACAGTTCCTACTATCTGCTCTGCTCACTGGAGAATCTGGACGAGAATAAAAATCTCAAGTCCAAGGCAGATATGTTCACCAAGCGGACGATTCGGCCAGAGCGTGTTGTCACCAGCGTGGATACCCCCAGCGAAGCGTTGGCGGTGTCCATCGGGGAGCATAGCAAGGTTGATCTGCCTTATATGGCAGAACTGCTGGGCACACCCGGCGAGTACGGGCGCATCACCGCAGAGCTTTCCGGTGTGATCTTCAAGGACCCTGCCGCCGATGTAGACGACCCCGAAGCAGGCTGGCAGACTGCGGACGAATACCTTTCGGGTAATGTACGCGATAAGCTGCGGATGGCACAGCTTGCTGCGGAAAGTCACCCGGAGTTCAAGGTTAATGTGGACGCACTGACCAAGGCACAGCCCAAAGATCTGGAGGCATCTGAAATTGATGTGCGTTTGGGTGCCACATGGCTTGACCCCTCTATCGTACAACAGTTTATGATGGAAACTTTTCAGCCGCCCTATCGTATCCGCTACAACAATGCCATCACCGTTCGCTACTCCCCTTACACTTCCGAATGGCGAATCAGCAATAAATCTGCTACTGGCTTCGGTGACATTATGGCCACCGAAACCTACGGTACACGCCGAGCCAACGCTTACAAGATTTTGGAGGATACCTTGAATTTGCGTGACAGCCGCGTTTATGATACCATCGAGGAGGATGGGAAAGAAAAGCGTGTGCTGAATCAAAACGAAACCACCCTCGCCCAGCAGAAACAGCAGGCCATCAAGGATGCTTTCGCTGGCTGGGTCTGGAAAGACCCTCAGCGGCGTGCCTTATTGGTGAAGAAGTACAACGAGCTTTTTAACAGCACCCGCCCCCGTGAATACGATGGTTCCCACATTCATTTTGTGGGCATGAACCCGGAGATCAATTTGCGAGAGCATCAGCGCAATGCGGTTGCCCATGTGCTGTATGGGTACAACACCCTTTTGGCACACGAAGTCGGTGCCGGCAAGAGTTTTGAGATGGCGGCTTCCGCTATGGAACTGAAACGTCTGGGCTTGTGCCAGAAAAGTCTTTTTGTCGTGCCAAACCATTTGACGGAACAATGGGCCAGCGAGTTTTTACCCCTGTACCCCAATGCAAAGCTGCTGGTTACCAGCAAGAAAGATTTTGAACCCGGTAATCGAAAAAAATTCTGTGCGCGAATTGCGACCGGTGACTATGATGCGGTTATCATCGGACACAGCCAGTTTGAAAAGATACCCTTGTCCGCAGAACGACAGGAGCGTCTGATTCAGGAACAGATGGATGAAATCGAGGAGGCCATCGAAGAAGCGAAAGCACAGGTTGGTGAGCATTTCACGGTAAAGCAGCTGGAAAAACTGCGTAAGTCTCTGAAACAGAAACTGGAGAAGCTGCAAGGCGCAGACCGTAAAGATGATGTGGTTACGTTTGAACAATTGGGCGTAGACAGGTTGTTTGTGGATGAGAGCCAAGCGTTTAAGAACCTCTACTTGTACACGAAAATGCGTAATGTCGCAGGTTTGAGTACGAGCGAGGCGCAAAAATCCAGCGATATGTTCGGCAAGTGCCGCTATTTAGACGAGATCACCGGAGGGCGTGGCGTGATTTTTGCAACAGGTACGCCCCTGAGCAACAGCATGACCGAGATGTATACCCTCATGCGTTATCTTCAGTACAACACCTTACAGCAGAAAGGGCTGACCCATTTTGATGCGTGGGCATCCACCTTCGGTGAGACGACCACGGCCATTGAACTTGCGCCCGAAGGCTATACTTAATCAGGACAATAAAATTGATTGTCCTAAATTGAAAGATTCCATAAGAAAGGAGGTAGAGCAAATGCCGAAAACACAAAAAATCACCGCACTCTATGAGCGTTTGTCGAGAGATGATGACCTTGCCGGTGAATCCAACTCCATCACCAACCAAAAGAAGTATTTGGAAGATTACGCCAAAAAGAACGGCTTCAAGAACATCTGCCATTTTACAGATGATGGCTTTTCAGGTGTGAACTTCAATCGCCCCGGCTTTCAATCTCTGATAAAAGAAGTAGAAGCAGGAAATGTCGAAACGCTGATTGTGAAGGATATGAGCCGCTTAGGACGAAATTATTTGCAAGTCGCCTTTTATACGGAAGTTCTGTTCCCGCAGAAAAATGTCCGATTCCTTGCAATCAATAACAGCATCGACAGCAACAATGCTTCAGACAATGATTTTGCTCCATTTTTGAATATTATGAACGAATGGTATGCCAAAGACACGAGCAATAAAATCAAGGCTGTGTTCGATGCCCGGATGAAAGACGGAAAACGTTGCAGCGGCTCTATTCCGTATGGATATAACCGTTTGCCGAACGACAAACAGACACTTGTTGTTGATCCGGTGGCATCCGAGGTCATAAAGCGCATTTTTCTTCTTGCGAACGAAGGAAAAAGCCCACGGGCAATCGCAGAACGGTTGACAGAGGAAAAAGTCCTGATTCCTGCTGCATACGCAAAGAAATATCACCCGGAGCAGTACAATGGGACAAAGTTCTCCGATCCGTACCTGTGGGGCACATCCTCCGTAAGAACCATTTTAGGTCGGCAGGAATATCTGGGACACACTGTTTTACGAAAATCTGTAAGCACAAATTTCAAACTTCACAAGAGAAAAGAAACAGATGAAGATGAAGAGTACGTTTTCCAGAACACGCATGAACCAATTATATCGCAAGAACTTTGGGATAGTGTTCAGAAACGCAGATGCCGAGTGAATCGTGCTTCTGCTTGGGGAACGCACACCAACCGTTTAAGCGGGTATCTGTATTGTGCCGATTGCGGCAAAAGATTGACCTTGCAAACACACTACAGTAAAAAGGATGGGTCTACTCAATATTCTTATCGTTGTGGTGGATATGCAAGTCGGGTGAATGGCTGTACTGCCCATTCAATCAGTGCCGATAATGTTGAAGCCTTGATATTGGCATCGGTCAAACGCTTTTCGAGATTTGTTCTAAAAGATGAAGAAACCTTCGCTTTGGAACTGCAATCCCTTTGGAAAGAGAAACGTGAAGAAAAGCCGAAGCAGAATCAATCAGAATTGAAACGTTGCCAAAAACGCTATGATGAGCTTTCTGCCCTTATTCGTAGCCTGTACGAAAATCTTATGTCTGGACTGTTGCCCGAACGACAGTACAAGCAGCTGATGGCACAGTATGATAGCGAGCAGGCAGAATTGGAATCGAAAATGGAAACGATGAAATCCGAAATTGCCGAAGATAAATCAAGTTCTGCTGATATTCAGAATTTTATTTCGCTGATTCGTAAGTGCAAAAATCCAACAGAAATCTCCGATTCAATGTTTAACGAACTTGTCGATAAGATCGTTGTTTATGAAGCCGAGGGTACAGGCAACGCCCGCACACAAAAGGTTGACATTTATTTTAACTATGTAGGTCAAGTCGATATTGCTTATACCGAGGAAATCATTAAAACAAAAACGTGTCCGCACTGCGGGAAGGAGTTTACTCCTACGAGCAACCGACAACTTTTTTGTTCAAGGGAATGCTGGAATCAGGCAAGACAGGAGCAAAAGAAAGCAGATAGAGAAGCTGAAAGAGGAGATCATTACTACCGGCAACGCACCTGTGCCGTGTGCGGTCATTCCTACTGGCCTACACACAGCCAGCAGGAATTTTGTTCCGATGAGTGCAGGAGAATCAACCACAACAAGAAAACCTTGGAATTCTATCACAAGAAAAAAGGAAATCCAAAACCTGACCCAGAAGCAGCCCCAACGCCGAACCCAAAGGAGGATAATGCAGCATGACTACCTTAAAGAATCTGCTCCACGACAGCAACAACGGTCTGGACTACACCCTTGTCAACGACTACTATCTGCCGAACCTGACCGCAGCAGCCCCGGCAGAGCGGAACCCCACCGGGCGGTGGGGCCGCTTACATAAGAGGTACCTGAAGGAGCAGCATCCCGTCCGGTACAACCAGCTTGTCCTGTCCGGGGAGCTGGGTAGCTACCTTGCCAAGCTGGACAAACAGTCCGAAGAGCAGCTTGCATTGACCGTCCGGCAGATGCAGGAAGCCGAGGGCGTGACCGAAGCCCTGAAAGCTGCCAATCAACTGGAATGAGTGCGCAGGATGAACAGCATCCGCAACCGTGCCGAGGAGATCATCAAGTCTGAGCTGATTTTTGTCTAATACACTATCGCATCTCTGACCGCCCTGCACGACTGCAAGGCGGTCTTTTCGTTACATCGGGTCTGTACACGGCAGACCCTTTTTTGATACGGAGGTACACGCCTATGAAACTGACTTTTGATGAAAAGAAGCTGCTCTATGCCTACGGCAACCCCGATCTGGCACTGACCCGCAAGCGGCTCTACGAGGTTGCCGGACTGACGGTTGATCCTGATCTGAACAGGCTGGTGTTCGACTTCGTCCACAAACTGGAGGACGAATCGCTGCATCTGGAACGCTGGTATCCTGTTCAACGAGGGCGAGGACCCGCCCACATCCAGACCTACAATGCCGGACTGCGGAAGCGGCTGACAGCGTTCAGCAAGAAGCACCCCGACCTTTGCCGCTTGGAAAAATCCTTCGCCCATGGCGGCGTGATCTATGAGATGAACCAGTCCAGACTGTCTATCCGACTGCAAGCACCGTACAGCGAGAACGCAAAGCAAACTGGGCTCAAGAGCCGGACGGAATAATGTAATAGTGGGGGTGATATGCGGTCAAAATGTCGGGTTTGCATCCGATGTTTTGACCGTTACATAAAGGAGCAGCATAGGAACATTGCAAACGGGAAGTTGCTTTTGTAATTCACTATGTTGTGAAAAACTCTTTTCTGTGATATAATTACTCGCAGCTTTAAAAGAGTTCTATTTTCAGGGTCAATGGAAAGGGAGGCCGAGAATTATGGCAGTTTCTTATAACAAATTGTGGAAATTATTGATAGACAAAAAAATGAGTAGTGCAGAGCTTAGACGGAAAACCGGAATATCCCCCAACACACTAACAAAACTAAAAAAAGATGAAGAGGTCACGCTCTCTGTTCTTGGTAAAATATGTGGTGTTCTTGGAACGGATTTTGGAGAAATTATCGCATACGTCGATGACGATATAGAGGAATAAACGGAGGAAACTATGGCCAACACCGATACCTACAAGGGTATTTACGCAATGCATAAATACTGGGGGAAAAAACCTTTTAATGAGATATCAAAATTTATAGAAGAATACACCTTACCCGGAGAAGTGGTTTTAGATAGTTTTTGCGGTTCGGGAGTTACATTAATTGAAGCGCTAAAAGCAAAAAGAAAATGTGTCGGGGTGGATCTTAATCCTTTAGCTGTTAAGTTAACAAAAGTATCGATGACAGCTGTTGACATTGATGAGGTCAATCATCAGTTTAAGGATATTACAAAAAAACTTAAAGCAACCATCAACAGCCTATACGAACTTGAATATGATGGAGAACCAACACTTGTAACACATACAATTTGGAAGAATGGTACACCTATTGAAGTGTGGTATTCTACAACTCAAAGCAAAAAGAAAATTCGAGAAGGCACAGATGCTGATATAGCTATGTCGCAGCATCCATCAGTTGAAGCAAAATGGTATCCAACATCCCTAATGTTCGAGAACTCTCGGATTAATGTTGGACAGAATCAAACTGTTGCAGATTTGTTCACACCGAGAGCCTTAGTTGGACTGTCCCTTATCTATGATGAGATCAAAAATATTGAAGACCCGAATATACGAGATGTTTTTGAATTGACACTTACAGGGACACTGTCACAGGCTAGTAACTTGGTTTTTGTCATTCGAGGAAGAAAAAAGAACGAGGGCGCTCCTCCTAAAGCAGAAGTTGGAAGTTGGGTAATTGGTTATTGGGTTCCAGAAGAACATTTTGAAATTAACGTCTGGAATTGTTTTGAAAATCGTTTTAAAAGAATAATCAAAGGCGAGAATGAGATTAACGAATTGTTTTCTAACAGAGAAAATGGTTATTATGAAAATAATGTCTGCCTTATCAATGGTTCTGCTACTCAATTGCAGTTAGCCAATGATAGCGTTGATTATGTTTTCATTGACCCACCCCATGCGAATCGAATTCTTTATTTGGAACAGAGTTTGATGTGGAATGCTTGGCTTGGATTAGATCACGGCATTAGCTGGAATGACGAGGTGATTGTTTCAGAAGCAAAGCAAAGGAAAGAAAAAAACGCACGGAATTATAATCAATTGTTGGATGAGTCGTTTGCCGAAATTTCCCGTGTGTTAAAGCCTGGTAAATATTTTTCGATGGCCTTTAATTGTTTGGATGATAACACCTGGATGGACACGCTCAATTTATTCATTACACATGGATTTGAAATTGCAGATATCGTTCCGTTGGAATATTCAGCGACATCTGTAATTCAAGATAACCGCAAAAACGCCTTAAAAACAGATTTTGTTTTGACATTTAAAAACACAAATAATAAAGTCCAAGAGCCGATAATATTCAAAATGGACGATCTTCAGCTGAAACATAGTATAAAAACAATATTATCTAAACATCCAGAATACGAAGTTTACAATGTAATGAATGCTTTGTTTGAACAAACAATACCACAAGGTTTTATCTACAAGGTTTCCCATATTGTAAAAGTGTGTGCGGATATTATGAAATGAGAACAGCGGGGACTTTTGAAGAATGATCCCCGCTTAAGATTATTCATAATATATTGTTGAGAGAGAAAGTGCTGTATAATCGCCTGCCAAGTCTGCTTGCTTATCGTAATGATAATGGACAGAATGAAAGTCGGTTGCTGACAAATTGTCAAGCAACGAATTGATTTTTTCGCCGATGGCAGCAGTTCGACCTTTTAGTTCTCTTCCATCGACAAATCGACCTAGATATGTAAGGAATACAAAAAGTCGGTTGTTGTTGCAAAAAAGACGTTCACCTTGATATTTGTAATTCCACCACTCAAGAGGGTATAATTCATCATGGGTTGTTGGCACATAGTTAGCATGTCTTGCAGTAAATTCCTCAATAAAGCTCGCCGCACTGGAATCGCCAGTGGCAGTTAGATTGCTCATAAGAGATACTTTATCTTGTCCGCTGATACCGGGCAGATCGAAAGTTCTATGTTCACGCTTGAAGGCTTGATAATATGTCTTTAATTTTTTCAACTCATTAGTTTCACTATTGGAATCAATATGAAAATCATCGAACGCAGAATCATCGTTTCTGAGTATGCCCTGAGACGCCAGGTCAAAATAACTGTCTGAAATATGCGTAAATTTCAAATCAAATGGAATAATTTTTCCATCGATTTTTATGAAGAAATCTATATCATGTATCTTCCTCAATGTAGGAAGAACGACGGGGTGCTGGAGGAAGAATAACTCAATGATGTCGTTAGCGGTTTGGTTATAATATGACCACATGCTGTACTGACGAATTTTGGGAAGCATTACATTATCGAGTTCGTATTCGAGTGCATCCATAGTTTTTAAGGATTTGTTTCGAACGAATCCCTTGACAATATCATCAACCTTGTCATTTCTGACACCGCAGTTCACAACAGGAAATTCAGAAAGCACGTCCTGTAATCCGTCTAATTCCTGAGTGCGCTGGTTAATGAGCTCTTGTCGTTTACTCTCAATATAAGCGATAAGTTGTTCAATTGTAACAGATGAGTTATAGGCTTTCTCTGTAAGTACACGAATAGTTCCGTCTGGAGACTCTGTTGAATAACTTTCAATAATATCTCTTAGATTATTCTTATCAAGGGAACGAACCAAAAGAAAACGAGTAGCAACATTATTCTCTGCGTATTGTTCACAGAAACCACATACATTGTTTGTTTTTTCGTAGTTGTTGTATAGTGTACTAAAATTGGGCATACGGTTCTATCCTCCTATAATCCTTCAAATAATTCACTCAGAGAAATGCCAAGTCCATCAGCAATTTTTTGAATATTCTTTATAGCAATATTTCGCTTGCCAGCTTCAACTGAGGCAAAATAGGTTCTGTCCATATCGATTGATAAGGCAAACTTTTCTTGGCTTAATCCTCTTTCCTTTCGTAGCAGTTGTACCTTTAGTCCGAATGACTTTTGAATGTCCAAATGCACTCACCTCCCCAAATGTACAATACTCTAATTCCATAGTTTAATTCCGATGTTGCAAATAAGGCAACGGACTATAAGCAACAGAAGAAACCAATGCCCAAGCCAAAGGCGATTAACCGTAAAAAGTTGGTCGCTTTTGTTTTGCCCATTATCAGAAAGGAGAAGTTGCCTATGAGCGAAGAATTGGAAAAGCTGAAACACAAACAGTATGTTGCGGAGCGCAAGCTGACCGCATCCAAGCACAAGGAGAAACGATTGCAGAGCGAGCTGAAACGGCTGACCAGAAGCGAGAGAACCCATCGTCTTTGCACTCGTGCCGGAATGTTGGAAAGCTTTCTGGTCTGTCCGGGAGAACTGACCGACGATCAGGTGATGGAGCTATTGAAGATCTCGTTCCGTCAGCCGGAAGTCGTGCTGGCACTTGCAAAGATGGTGTATGACGTTCACGAAAAGCAGAACGTTCCGAACCCCCTATGAAATAGGGCGCAATTATACACCTTGTCGTCACTTGCTGCGTATCGTTCGCATCTGTGCAAAAAGCACAAATGCTCATTCACTCCGCAGTTCCTCCTCTTCCCCATAAAATCATCTTCGATGCTTTTCCGGAGACCCCTTTGTGTGAAAATTACGGTCTTGCAGACGGCTCGATGAAATCGAAGCTGGCGTTTGTGCGCCAGCCCGATTCCATCCCAAGGAAAACTGCATTTTCCTTGCGCTGCTTTGCAGCTATCCTTTTGCGGCTCCCGCCTGAGATCGAAGCGCATGGCACTCCGTTCTAAGGCGGCGAGCAAAACCGAATACAATTCCAGACCGTTCACCAAGAGCAATCTTGCTGGGCGGTCTTTTTGTTTGGGGGTGATGCCTATTCCGTGTCCGCATTTCAAAATTACCATCGTCAAGCGCAGCCAAGGGCAGTCCGCTGTTGCCGGGGCCGCTTACCAGAGCGGCGAAC
>OGMV01000913.1_pt1 | contig 11920 bp, 9 predicted proteins | sample 1573341 | NCBI WGS metagenome assembly OGMV01 (sample SAMEA2581994, study PRJEB24529) | metagenome | biome: Human gut stool | place: China | collected 2011 | reverse complement strand
TATATAGGCAAAGGCATTGCCCAAGACTATGATACAGCGATGTCGTGGCTGCAAAAAGCCAAAGTTCTTTATACCCGTGCCCGGAAAAAAGGCGCAGATGTACAAAAAGAACTGGACAGAATCAATGCTATGTCGAAAAAGCCGACCTTTGCTCAAAACGAAAGTCCGATACCGGCTTCTTTCGTTACCGGTGAAGCCCCTGTCACACCGGCCTCACCGGTCGTGAAAATTATTCCGCCGGAAGGTTTCCCTTATTTCAGTGAAACTCAACTGGAAATCCGTTACAGCGTAGATACTCCGCCGGACAATCCGGTAAAAGAAGTAAAGGTCACAGTCAACGGTGAGATACAGCCGACAGCGCGTGTCGTAAAAAAGGGACGAAGCGTGACGGTGACTCTGCCCAAAGACGATAGCAGCATATCCATCTCCGCCCGTAATAATACGGGATGGAGTGAAACGGAATTCCTCCGGCTCAAATGGGACAAATCGAAAGAAAACCTGATACGGCCTAATCTTTACGTGCTGGCTATCGGAATCAATGATTACGATCAGATTCACCCTCCGTTGAAAATGGCGGTGAAAGACATGAATGACTTCGTTCGGGTGGTGGAGAAGAAAAAGCATGCGCCTTACGAAAACATTTATGTGACCAAGCTCTCAGACAAGGAAGCTACCCGCCAGAAGATTGAAGACGAATTGTGTCAGTTGGCGGCAAGGGCAGAAAGTACCGACTTTACTTTCATCTTCTTCGCCGGACACGGACTAAAAGATAACAAAGACCGATTCTATCTGGCACCGGTCGATGCGAATATAGAAATGATCCGCAGTTCCTGCATCGATGCCGACAGATTCTCGGGCTATCTGGACGATATACGTGGCAAGGTAGTTGTATTTGCCGATGCCTGCTATTCCGGGGCACTGTTACAGGGACGCCGGAGTGTGTCTTCGCTGGATATGCAGAAGGTTGTTTCGGAGATGAACCGTGCCAAACCGGGAAGATATATTTATGCATCGAGCGAGGATGATACCGTTTCCAACGAGTTGCCGGAGTGGAAAAACGGTGCTTTCACCAAAGCATTGATCGAAGCATTCGAAGGGAAAGCAAAGGCAGAAGGACAAAAGGCACTGACCACCGTCGAGCTCATGAATTTCCTGCGCAAGCGAATGAAGGAAATTATTAAAGGCGACAATAACCGGAAACAGATCCCCGGATTTGACGGCTGGAATGAGGAATTCCCATTATTTACTTATTAACAGGCATCCAATGAAAACAATCCTGACAGCAGTTTTTCTTCTGATCGCTATCCTTTCTCCGGCCACAGCGCAACAGGGAGGAGATTCGTACATTGTCTACTCCGTTGCGGGCAGTGTAAAATCGGCAGGACACCCCATACAGCCCAAACAGAAATTGTTTCCGCTGCAAACAATAACGATAGGCAAAGAAAGCCAGTTAACTCTTCTGAATGAGGATGCCAAATTGCTGTATAGCCTGAACCGTACCGGTACATGGACGGTCAAGGAATATATTCACGACATGAAACCTTCTGTACTTCGCCTGTCTGCCAACTATCTCCGATATATCAAGGACCAGCTTTTCAGCAATACCGACGACACAGCGCCAAACCGGAAACTGGGCAAAGTGACCACCACAGGATACAGAGGAGAAGAAGAAAACCAACAGTTTATCCAGGCAATGTGCGCTTGCCTGCAAGTATCGGGCAACGAAACCCTGCAAGAAGTCTTTGTACAGAAAGATCCTTCACAGAAAAGTAATTATCTGCTGACTTTCGAACTGGTTTCACATCAGGACGGCTCGGTTCTGAAACCGGACGGTTCCAACCTGAAGAATCCTTATTACGTACGGGCCACCAATCATTCCCTTGTCACGCTGTTCGTCAATGTGCTGAATATAGACAGTTCCCTGAATACTTATCTGGTACTCCAGCCGGACAAGCAAGGTCATTTTGCCAACTACCTGCTTCCTGCCGAAAGCACGGTTTCATTCCCGCAACAAACCATTGAGTTCAGCAGGATGTCAACTGAGAATTTCGTATTAATGGCAGCTCCTTTCCCTGTCGATTTCTCTTTATTGGAGTCGCCTATACACCGCCAGTCAGAAGAAAGCAAATCAAAAATGAAGATCGGGCTCAGCCGGCTGACGTTTCACTTACACTAATATTTTGTTCTCTTTAAAGTAATGAAACAGACATCAAATAATAAAGCCGGATTTCCCCGGCTTATCTTATGAATTGAAGGTGAGGGTGGTCTACTGACCACCTCCGCCACCGGTACTTCCACCTTCTCCGCCGCCTTTCACGTCATCGTTATTGATGCTTCGGGCTGCTTTCTTCACACTGGCTTTCAGTTCGCCAATCCGGTAGCTGATACTAAATCCAAAGCTACGGCTCGGCCATTTACTGCTACTCTTCGACAGGAAGTTTACGCCCTCCGTATGATTGTTATAGCTTCTGTACTTCTCAAATATATTATTGCAGTACAAGTTCAGGCTCAAACGTTCTTCTTTCATGAAAGAACGGCTGATCCCCAAACCATAATAATAATAACCGGAACCTTTTCCCTGCAGGTTAATGTACGGAGTACTACCGCCACCATTCAGACTTAACCGTATCTTCAATGGAAGAGTGTGCTGGACACCGCCATAGAAAGAACCGTTCCATCCATAATTATGCAATCCCTGCGCCTCACTTTTCAGGTCGCTATAACTTCCGCGTCCGTTGACGTACAAGCGTGTTTTAGGCGATGCGTTCCAGTTAAGGTAAAAGCTTAATCCCGTATTCCGGCTCTTTCCTATATTGGCATACGTACTGTACAAAGCTCCTTCCGGTGCCACATGTTCCGGATTATCGTCAAACATCTCTCCTCCCGGTTCGGTAATCAACCGGCTTATATTCTCTATGCTGTTATTATTGAACGAATGCCGTAACGACAGATTGACATTGAACTTCGCCCCAAAATTACTATAAGACAAGTCAAACGAATGACTTTTCTCACTCTTCAAGTCCGAATTTCCCTGAGTGATAAACATCGGATTCTGATTATTAAAATAAGGATTCAGATTCCAGATGCCCGGACGCCAGATACGCATATTATAACCCGCCCGTATATTTTGAGTCTTGCCCAGTTTCATACCCAGTGAAACAGAAGGTACGAGGTCACTAAAGTTCGTATGGAAATTCTCACCCGGACCAACAATATACTTCACGCGCTGTATGGTTTGCTCATACCGCATACCCGGTTTGAAAGTGAAATCTTTGTATTTCAGTGTATATCCGAGATAAGCCGCCAAAATATGATTCAAATGGCGATAGTCGCTACTGCGGTCTTCATTGTATAAATAATCCTCGCTTCCTCCGGACGCTTCATAAAGTTTATTGTCGCTGGTATTGCGGCGGAAAATATATTTCGCACCCACCTCGATAGTATGTAACTTACCAATCGGCGTGGTATAGTCCACCTGAAACGTTTGTTCCATTGTATTGGTCTTTCCGTCCGAATGATAATTTCTCAACAGCAGCCGCTTGACGAGTTCCTCCATCTCATCTTCGGGATAAATATCCTTATAGGTATTATAAGAATTGCTTGTCTGAGGTTGTGTATTAATCTTATAAGAGAAAGTGATCATCCGCTGCTTGTTCTTTCTGGAGGTACGCTGATAGTCTATGTTTCCATTAATGGAGTACCAGGAACCTTTTCCATGATTGTCCATCCGATAGCTGTAGGCTATATCCTCATGGTTAGCGCCGTACATGTTGGTAAAGCCATCACCATAATTCTTACTGTTGCTGCCATACATTCCCAAAGCTACCGTCAGCAGTCTTAGTGTATCGATTTCATAACTGGCTTCCAGATTTCCATACTGGAAGTTGCCTTTCGACTTGGAACTGCTATTTGATTCAAGATACTTTTCCGTTTCCGACTCGTAATTTTCGCGATAGCTATCCGAATAGCCGCGCGGCCTGTCATTGTAGTTATAGTTATAATTGGCAGAGACGGTCATTTTACCCTGCTTGACCATTGCATAGCCACCGGCACCGGCGCCATAATTGCTGGCATTCGCCCGGAAGGTTGCTGTGTATCCTTCGAATCCACCGCCTACTGTCACGATATTCAGAATACCTCCCACTCCTTCGGCGTCATACTTGGCACCCGGCGAAGTTATCACCTCAATATATTTAATGGAATTGGCAGGCATGCTTTTCAGCACTTCTTTCGGATTGTTGCTCATCATGTTATTGGGCTTTCCATTGACGTGCACCTTAAAGCTGCTGCTACCGTTCACCTGTATATTATCTTCTCCGTCCACCGTCACCAAAGGCACTTTCCGAAGCATCTCCAGTATGCTGTTCGACTTCGAATCGGGATCGTCTTCAATGTTATACTCTATCTTGTCTACATCTACCTTAACCAAAGGTTTTTGCGCCACAACTTCCACTCCCTTCAGTTCATTGGTAGCCTCAGCCGAAAGCATCGTTCCCAGATCAATGACTTTAACCGACGGCTTCAACGTAAACTCTCGGGTGATAACTGCCTTACCGATGGAAGAAATAGTAATCACATAATCTCCTGCCGCTGCATTCAGTTTCTCCTGAAACTTACCGCTGGCACCGGTCACCGCCATCTTGATAGCTTTGTCCGGAGCACCCTTTTTAGTAATCTTAATGGTTGCGTAAGGTTCTCCTTCCTGAGTCAGTGAATCTAAAAGTACACCTTTAATGGTATACGAGGGAGTCGCAGAGTTTTGTGCCCACCCTGTCATCACTGCGGTGAACACGAATAGTAATAGTAGCAATAGTCTGTGTTTCATGCCCCAAATGTTTTAGTTTTTAGTTTATTAGACGAAGATTCCTTCAATTCTTCACAAAATCGGGGGTAAAAGTAGATGGTTTCTTTATCGTTACGAAACTTTCGGAGTTAAGAATAGTAAAAGAAGAGATAAAAAAGATTATACGAAACCTTCAAAACCTTAATAACAACGGCATAATAGAATAATAGTTTTCTCTATAGAAAATAACGTCTGCGCATTCATAAATTAATTCGTCCGCCTATAGGCATCTTTCCGTCCGCCTATAGCCGGACGAAAGGTTGCCTATAGGCAAACGTAACTTTGCCTATAGGCGGACGAATTAATTTATTCACTAAAGGAGATTAAGTTGTGCACTAAAAGATATTATATTTAGAATCCCATATTTTATTTCCTAAAATACAGGAAACAAACGAATTAATATTTCCTTAAAAATAGGACATGTTATAGACGTCAATACATCTCTTTACAGTCATAACACAAAGAAAAGTACCGTGTGCTGTACCATGATCATTGCCAAAGAGAACCTACGTAACTTCTTACGCTGGCACGAACCCCTTCCCATCAAAGACAGATGTTTTTACACGTCACACTATAAGTTTTCAAATAGGTGGATATCCTTCACCTTTTCTTCGAAACCTTTTATCCATAAGCGATAACGGGTGAAGCACATCGCCCTTCACCGATCCTTCATCCAATTTTCATATTGGACCATAAAGAAATCGTTCACTTTGCTATAAGCTAATTTGTTTTTGCTATAATGATATTCGTATTAGCTATAACCTAATCGAAAGATGCTAATAGATTATTTTTTTCTTCCCAATGTTTATTTCAAATCATTGAATAGTTTATTTCAAACATTTACAATGTTTTCTCCACTCACTAGGTGAATAGCCGCCCCTTCACCCGAGACCACTGATGGATAAGAGGTTGGGAGGAAAAAGTGAAGGTGAAAGCGATGCTCGTAACATCTGACGTACGGTTATCTAAAGCTATGCTTTAGCAACCATAAAGCATAGCTTTTGAAGATACAAAGCATTGCTTTACGAAAGAGATAAATGCGCTATGAATAATGGTAGACAACATCTTGAAAACATTATTCAACCAAACACAAAAAAGCCATTCTAAATATCGGACTTCTTTTATTTATTTCCGTTTTTCCATATTATTCCCCAAAAACATATATCTTTGTCATACACTTTCTGCACATCAGCGAGATGTAAAAAGACAGAAAGTGGTTTTATTACTCATATCGGAGTAAGTAACGTATTGTCTCTCGGTTTCGAAACTTAGCAATTTCATTTAGAAGAGAGATGATACAACAGATACTCCACGTGGATAGCTGTATATCAACATATCAGTTAAAGATGTGTTATATATAAACGATTGGCGTGGATGTCTGTTGTTATCATTATCTTTTAGGCGGGTAGCTAAGACCTCAAGGCTAGATAATGGTTCAACAGCATCCATGCCTCTTTTGTACCCGGTCGGTTCCCTTCATAATCCCCATACCCCACAACCCTCCGACTGGAAAGCAAAATGCAGGGATGCTTGTTGCACCACACTTACCAAGACTTATTCACTCTTTTTTGTTAAACACATAAACAAAGAAACACTATGCCGAAATGGATTAGCATAGACAGAGCCATACACAAATACGAAGTCAAGGAAGAAGACCTCTGTTTGTGGGCAGAAACGAAAGCAATCACTGCATCTTTTACAGAGACAACTCTTATCATTGACGAAGAGAGCCTTCAGAAATTCTTGCGCTGGCACGAGACTTTTCGCACGGAAGATTACATTTATACACTGGAACAACTCTGTAACAATCAGGCTGAAATCTGTAAACTTTATCTAGAAGTCATCGAATTGCAAAAACAAGACCTTCAGCATAAGACAAAAACAATCGAACTATTGAAAAAACAACAGGCTGCAATAATCGAACAATACAAGTTGAGTCAGGAGACAATCAAAAAAACGACCGAGATACTCTCCAAAGTAGAAAAAGGGTGGCTGGAGAAGCTATGGTCATTGATCAGCAAGTAGAAACAATAAATCAACGTAAGAAAACAGACTTAAAGCCAAATAAAATCAACAGAGATCAAAAGTTATGATCATCTCAACTGAGAATAAAACAGCTCCAATTGCCCCTGTTTTTTTTCATTTGAAACCCAAAGACATGGAAGAGTATGTGAATAAAAACGCAACATATATTAGTGCATGCGACAGCCTATTAAATAAAAAAGCTCTACCATGACACCTCATTTGCCATCTTCCACATATTAAGAAAAGAAGCCTTAGTGATTTCCACTATCTTATCCCAGTTCAATCGGTCGGCATGATCGGATGGTTGGTGATAATCGGGATGTCCGTCCGTATGATACCAGATAATAGGAATGCCTGCTTTGGCAAAAGTTCCATTATCACTCCCTCCTACCGGATTATCCCAGGCGCGATAGTCCGGTTCTAACTGTAAACTATATTTCTTAATATCCTCTTTCAGCCAGTCGCCAAAAGCGGGATGAGCAGCTGTATAGAAATAGACAACATGTTTCGGTTGTTCCGGTTTATTGTTACGACCTATCATATCAAAGTTCAGGTATCCTTTGATTTGCGAGACAAAAGGACAGGTCTGCACAAAGTACTTAGAACCAAGCAAGCCTTTTTCTTCTCCATCCCAAAAGGCAAAGATTACATTCCGCTCCGGTTGTTGTCCACTGGCAACAAAAGCTCTTGCAATCTGCAGTACCGCTGATACGCCGGAAGCATTGTCATCCGCTCCGTTATAAATCTGATCTCCGTCAAGCGCAGGGTCTATTCCCAAATGATCAAAGTGGGCGCCGACGATCACATACTCCTTCGTATTTTTACCGGGAATCATTCCCAGTACATTTCTCATGGACAGTTTTTGATGAACTTCCTGTTTCAATTTCGCAATAGAGTCCGGATGCACTTCTAAACGCCCTTTCTTCTGACGTTCTTTGCGATAAGCATCAAAAGGCTGGAAATAACTTTCATTCAGAGGTTGTATTCCCATCCATCGCAATAAAGATGCTATATACTCGGAGGAGACATAGGAGCCGTGGAATCCGGCTTCACGTCCCTGCAATTCGTCACTTGCCAAAAAGCCGATAGTCGCTTCGGCGGAAGAACGGCTGATAGTGTTCAAGCCTTTTTCTACAGGAAGTTGGGCACACACGAATGATGTTACGCCACATAACAAAGAAAAAAGTAAAACCTGCTTTTTCATAATATACATGATTTTAAATAGGCAAAAAACAATTCACAATTATCTATTGATCAAATCTTCCGGATTGACGAAAATATTCCATCCTTTATCTTCAACAAGCTTCCGATCACAATTTTCCGATCCCGGGTTACCATTGAAAGTAATGCCATAGCCACTTGGATATTCAGGATAGGGATTCGGAGCAACAGGTAATACACAAAAAATCGCATTCAGTTCTTTCTCATCCAAATAACAAAAACTACAATCCAAATTCTGCAATATTGGATTAACCGAATTTTGCTCCGGTATTTGCAAGTGAACCAATTTTTTATTATCACTGCAATCAACAGATCGTAAGAGTGGAAGTTCCGATAAATCCAGAGAGGTTAAATTATTTGAGCTACAACTCAACTCTTGTAATAAAGGAAAGCTATTTATAAATTCTAAGGACCGGAAAGCACAATCACCTATTGACAGACTTCTCACATTTATCTTTTCACCTGTTTCAATGATTGACAACTGCGGATTAGAACCACATTGTACATCACTCAAGTTAGTTAGCCCCTTGAAGGAAAGAGAAACCAACGCATCATTAAAAATACACTTCAATGATCTCAATGCGGGAAGTTGTCCCAATTTTAGTAATGTTAATTCAGGATTGGAATAAACATCTATTGTTTGAATTTTCACACACTGGCTCAAATCTATACGTTCCAAATCTGCCCAATTTCCAATATTAATGGTTTCCACATTCGGACAAGAAGTACTTAAGTCCAATTCCGGAGTATCCAAGAAGCTATTAAGATTCAGAGTTTTCATCTTTGGTAAATACCCCAAACGAAGATCACTAAAAGGAGTTGCTTCATTTCCGACACTACAAAACTCCAGTTCTTCTGCCCATATTCTCACCCGGTATGTCTTACTATTACCGTATTTATAGTGTATCACAGGGTTGGCATCTGTATTTTCTACTTTTTGCAATCGACCATCTCCCCACTCGACAGCCATCCTTCCACCGCCAACAATTATTTGTAGCGCTTTCCATTCACCAGTAACATCGACCGTAAACTGAATAGTATTCGCATCCGTCAATTCAGGGATTTCAAAATCATCACCGAATACACTCTTATCTTCTCCCTCACAAGAACTGAATCCAAACAGAAGACATATTCCTATTAAGCCCAACAATAACTTACTTTGTTTCATCGTGATGTATCATTTAGAGTCTATGATACAAAAATAGAAAAAAAACGCAGAATCTATCTCTAAACAGATATTTTATTGAGCATCCTTTTCTTCTATAGTCCACCCATTTCTTACGGGCATCTCCTGATTACAAGTATACTCGCCCGGATTATCATAGTAAGAAAGATATGATTTAGAATGAGGATAATCACTGGCCGTACCCAGCATTTCAAATAATTGATTCAATGCTTCTTTGTCCAGCCGGTTGGAATGACAATCGACCCTCGTTAATAACCAGTTTTCCGAAATAGACAAACGAGTCAGCTGATTATTGCTGCAATCCAGATACTTTATCCAAAGAGATTCCGGCAATTCCAGCTCTTTCAATTGATTGTTCCGGCAGACAAACTCCAGCAACAAAGGCAGCCTGTCCAGGAAATCCAGATTCTGAAAGTTGCAATGACCTATAAACAAGGTGCTAATCTCCATTTTCTCATCAAATTCCAACCTGCTCAATTCCGGATTGTAGCTGCAATCGAGACTGTTCAACTGGGGTAAGTCTTTAAGCGAAAGAGAACTCAATTGATTGCCGGAGCAATTCAGATTTTTAAGTTTACATTTATCAGTCACATCGAGTGATGTCAGTTTCGGGTTTCCGCCAATCAATACCGACTTCAGGCTATCACACTGACTTACATCAACATACTCCAGATCAGCACAATTGCCTATGTTCACATTCTCCACATTGGGACAGGAACGACTCAGGTCAATTTTCCGGGTATTGGCAAAACTGGTAAGAGCCAAATCTCTCATTTTAGGCAAGTTCCCTATACGAAGGTCTTTTACGGGAAGCAGCAAACTTCCCAGATTACAATAATCCAGCTCTTCCGCCCATATTCTCACCCGGTAACTTCTTCTGTTGCCATATTTATATGTAATCAGTCCCGCTTCGGGATCTTCGATCTTCTGCAGTCTTCCGTCTCCCCACTCGATAGCCATTCTGCCGCCACCGCCAAATACTTCCAGTTGCGTCCACTCACCGAGAACATCTACAGTAAATTCAATCGTATTTTCGTCTGTCAACTTTGGTATCTCAAAATCATCCCCAATCACACTTCTATCTTCCGCACAAGAAGAAAGTCCACCAATCAAACATATTATAAATATGCAAATCATCCACTTTCTATGCTTCACCATCTATGTATATTTAAGTTAGTAACGCACAAAAGTAAGAAAAGAAATAGATACCATCCATGATAGAATGCAAATTAATAAGTAACTTTGCAGAAATTTGAATCAGTACAGACTATGTGGATACTTATTATAGGTCTAGTGTTGCTAGGTATCATTGCATTGATAGCCGGCTATATCCGCAACAACAGACTGAAAAAGAAAATAGAAAGAGGCGAACTGGATCACATGCCGGAAGTGAAAGAAGTAGATGCAGAATGCTGCGGACAACACGAAGTGTGCGAAAAGGACAGCCTGCTGGCTGCTGTCAGCAAAAAAATAGAGTACTACGATGACGAAGAACTGGATCTGTTCATCGGAAAAGAGGCGGATGCTTATACGGAAGAAGAAACAAACCAATTCAGGGATGTGTTATATACTATGCAGGATATCGATGTAGCAGGCTGGGTACGCAGTTTACAGCTTCGCGGCATTGAACTGCCGGATGACCTCAAAGATGAAGTTTTTCTGATCATCGGAGAAAGAAGAACCGCAGGACACAAAGAGGCCTGACCGCCTGCACATCATCTGTCATCGGTCGATAGTAGCCGCGTGGAATTTGTTATTTATCATATAACTTGTAATCAATAACTAAAGAAGTGGATTTACTACAATATACATTCTTCCAACATGCTCTGCTAGGCAGCTTACTGGCAAGCATCGCCTGCGGGATTATCGGTACTTACATTGTTACCCGCCGTCTGGTATTTATCAGTGGAGGAATCACGCACGCCTCTTTCGGAGGGATAGGACTGGGACTGTTTGCGGGAATTTCTCCCATACTCTCAGCCGCCGTCTTCTCTGTATTGTCCGCATTCGGTGTCGAGTGGCTGAGCCGGCGGAAAGATATGCGCGAAGATTCCGCGATCGCGGTGTTCTGGACATTAGGAATGGCTTTAGGAATCATGTTCAGCTTCCTGTCACCGGGATTTGCTCCGGACTTATCAGCCTATCTTTTCGGTAATATCCTGACCATCAATCAGGCGGACCTGTGGATGCTCGGCACACTGGCATTCATACTGACCGGATTCTTTTATCTGTTTATCCGTCCAATCGTATCTATCGCATTCGACCGTGAGTTTGCCCGTTCTCAAAAGATTCCGGTAGAGGTATTCGAATATGTGCTGATGATGTTTATCGCCCTGACCATCGTTGCTTGTCTGCGCATGGTCGGCATCGTTCTGGCCATTTCACTGCTCACCATTCCGCAAATGACGGCAAACCTCTTCACGTACAGTTTCAAAAAAATCATCTGGCTGTCCATAGGTATCGGTTTTCTGGGATGTCTGGGCGGTCTGTTTATCTCTTATCATTGGAAAGTTCCTTCGGGAGCCTCGATTATATTCTTCTCCATCCTGATTTATGCCGTTTGCAAGATCGGAAAGAGTTGTTGCAAGAAACAGTCATAATAATAGAATAGTATATGGAAATCAAGATTCAATCATTGGAAAGTA
>OGMV01000907.1_pt1 | contig 11944 bp, 9 predicted proteins | sample 1573341 | NCBI WGS metagenome assembly OGMV01 (sample SAMEA2581994, study PRJEB24529) | metagenome | biome: Human gut stool | place: China | collected 2011 | reverse complement strand
GAGAAGATGGCCGACCTGGACCACGAGACCAACAACCGCCGTGGCGGCGGTTATGCCCCGCGCTCCCGCCGCGGCCGCTGAACCCAATGAACTGATCGGGCCTGTCCCCAGCCGGGACGGGCCTGTTTTTGTGAACTGCGCCCCGGCGCAAGAAAGGAACGCTAAATGCCTGCAAAATTTGAACTGATCGCGCCCTGCTTCTTCGGCTGCGAGTCCACGGCCAACTTCGAGCTGCGCCGCATCGGCGCGGAGAACATCCGGGTCAGCGACGGCCGTCTGACCTTTGAGGGCGGTGCGGAGATGATCGCAGCCGCAAACCTCAACCTGCGCACCGTTGAGCGCGTCATGCTGCTGCTGAACACCTACCCGGCCTCCACCTTCGATGAGCTGTTCGATGGCGTGTACGCCATCCCCTGGGAGGAGCTGCTCCCTGCCGATGCGGCCTTCCCCGTCACCGGTTCGTCCCTGAACAGCCAGCTGACCAGTGTGCCCGCCTGCCAGAGCATCATCAAGAAGGCCGTGGTCAAGCGGCTGATGACCAAACACCACACCTCCGTTCTGCCGGAGACCGGTGCGGAGTATAAGATCCGCTTCATGCTGCGCAAGAACGTCTGCGAGATCATGCTGGACACCACCGGCGATGGTCTGCACAAGCGCGGCTACCGCCGCAACGCTATGGAGGCCCCCATCCGCGAGACGCTGGCGGCGACCATCGCCGACCTGGGCCGTGTCCGCCGCGACAGCCTTGTGGAAGACCCCTTCTGCGGCAGCGGCACTCTGCTCATCGAAGCGGCCCAGAAGGCCATGAACATCGCCCCCGGCCTGAAGCGCCGCTTTGCCGCCGAGCGGTACAGCTTCGTGCCCGCGTCCATCTGGGCGGAGCAGCGCCAGAAGGCTCTGGCCGAATCCAAGCTGGATGTTGGTTTTGAGGCCTTTGGCTACGACATCGACCCCGCCGCCGTGGCGCTGGCCAACGCCAACGCCAAGCTGGCCGGTGTGGAAAAGCGCTGCCACTTCGAGGTGGCCGATGTGGCAGCCTTTGAGGCCAGACCCGAAGCCATCGTCCTGACCAACCCCCCGTACGGCGAGCGGATGAGCACCATCGAGGGGGCCGCTCAGCTGGCCCGGACGCTGGGCCGCCAGATGGAAGCCCACCCCTGTGCAGGCGTCTACGCCATCACCGCCGACATGGAGTTCGAGAGCCATTACGGCAAGCGGGCCAACAAGCGCCGCAAGATGTACAACGGCATGATCCCCTGCCAGCTGTATATGTACTACGAGGCCCCGAAGTTTGAGCACAAGGCGAAGCCCATGCCCAAACAGGGCTTTGACGGCAAGCGTTCCACCGGCCGTTTCGAGAAAAAATAAACAAAAGTAATACTTTACAGCTGCACGGAACGGGAAAGCTTGGTGCGGCTGTTGCTTTTCCGGGGCTGACAAGGTGCGAATCTTTTACATTTCGTCAGTTGCATCCAAGACCGAAAAAAGGTATACTTGTACCATTGTAAGAACATGCAGCGCGAGGCTGCTGGAAAGGGAGGACGGCAATGGAAGGGCGCATGAGACCCTATCTTCCGGAGCTTACCATCCGCGATTATAACACATATCTGTGGTATCTGCGGGGGGTGCGCTGGCAGATGAGACGCAGCTACGGGTTCTACTCCTGTCGGCTGCTGCAATACAACGGTGTGCTGTTCGCGCTTCTGGCGGACAGTCTGGCCGGCCGGTCAGCCACCTGCGTCAACCAGCGCCTGCCCGGTACACTCTGCTACAGGCAGATGATGTGCCAGACCCAGGGCATCCGCCTGGCGGCACAGGTGGAAGTGATGATGGGCTGGCATAAGCTGCAGGACCGCCGCTGGGACGAGCTGCCGCTCCGGAGCCAGCTGTTCCGCGCGGTGGACCACGCTCTCCTGCGCCGCGCCTACGAAAAGGCAGTGAACGAAAACCCTGCGCTGGAACGTTTGTTTGGGCAGGAACAGGCACAGGCTGTGGTCCAGATGAACCTGAACGCAAAGAATTACGGCGTGGCAGCGGAGCCGATGAGCAACATCTACGGTGCGCTCTACTCCACCCTCGCCACCGATGACCCCAGCCAGCGCAAGAGCATGCGCTACATCGGCAGCTGCATCGGGCGGGTGTTCTATCTGCTGGATAAGGCCAGCCGGGTGGAAAAGGACCGCAAGGTGGGCCGGTACAATGTGTTTCTGGTCAACGGCATCAACGAGAAGGATGCTGCCATGGAAAATGCCCGGCGGCAGGCGCTGGCCGCAGCGAACGACCTGGTCCGCGCCTACGGGATGCTGGACGTCAAGCTGAACAAGTCACTCATCGACAACATCATGATCCTCGGCCTGCGCCATGCGGTGGACCCGCTGGACGCCGAGAACCAGCCGGTGCGCTGGGAGCTGCCGTGAAGGGCCGCAGCAGCTGGGCTATGGCCTACTGCGGCATGGCGGCGGCGCTGAGCGTCGCGCTGATGCTGCTGGGGGCCGTGGTGCCGGTGCTGATGTTCATCGCACCGGCCACAGCCAGCCTGCTCATCGCTACGGTCTGCATGGAGTGCGGCATGAAGATGGCCCTTACGGCCTACGGCGCGGTGAGCCTGCTCAGCCTGCTGTTCGTGCCGGACAAAGAGGTGGCTCTCGTCTTCGTCTTTCTGCTGGGGTACTACCCGCTGGTCAAGCCGAAGTTCGAACGCATCCGCCCGAAGCTGCTGCGGGGCGTGTGCAAGCTGCTGCTCTGCAATGGGGCACTGGCGGCGATGTACGGGCTGGTGCTGCTGCTCGTTCCGGCGGGCAGCATCTCGCAGGAGCTGCGCACCACAGCGTGGATCGTTTCGCTGAGCACACTGGCCATGGGCAATGTGGCCTTTCTGCTCTACGACCGGGCCATCCATAATCTGTTGCAGGTCTACCGCCTGGTCTGGCAGCCAAGGCTGCATAAGATGCTGGGGAGGTGACCCTCTCAGGCAAAGCCATCAGGCGAGCGCAGCGAGACTGAGAGGGCATCGAAAGAAGGAATGTGGACTTTTTGTTGACACAAAGCGCCGGGCCACGCGGGTGACAGCCGTGAGGGTGACGAGGAGAGGAATCATCGAACGATTCGGCGGATGTTTCTCCGGTCGAACAGGCTATACCGATCGCAGCAAGGGGCAAAAAGCGGCAGCAATACCGTAACAGATCCCCTTTCACGCAAGCCATACAAGAACATAAACTGGAAGAGAAGCTGACAGCTGTTCTGTGCGCATGTTGAGCGCCGGGCTGTCGGTCTGGAGGTATTTTGTATGTGTGGCATTGTTGGTTATGTTGGCAAACGCAACGCGCAGAACGTTCTGCTGGATGGTCTGGAAAAGCTGGAGTACCGCGGTTATGACTCCGCCGGTGTCGCGCTGGCACTGGACGGCGGCATCCGCGTGGTCAAGAGCAAGGGCCGCCTGGCTGAGCTGCGCAAAAAACTGGAATTGCAGGCCCTGGCCGAGAGCGGCTGCGGCATCGGCCATACCCGCTGGGCCACCCACGGCGAACCCAGCGATGTGAACAGCCATCCGCATTCGACGCCGCGTGTGAGCATCGTGCACAACGGCATCATTGAAAATTACGGTATCCTGAAGGAGCGGCTCATCGCGAAGGGCTACACCTTTGAGAGCGAGACCGACACCGAAGTGCTGGTCAAGCTCATCGACAGCTGCTACGAGGGCGAGCCGCTGCAGGCCATCCACGAGGCTTTGAGCATGGTGCGCGGCAGCTACGCGCTGGCCGTGCTCTTCCGGGATTTCCCGGATACCGTCTTTGCCGTCAAGCGGGAGAGCCCGCTCATCGTCGGCTGGGGCGAAGGGGAAAACTTCGTGGCGTCGGATATCCCGGCCCTGCTCAAGTATACCCGCCGCTACAGCGTTCTCGAAGAGGGCGACCTTGCCGTCGTGACGCGGGAGGGCATCCGCTTCTACAACGAGTTCGCCGAGCCGGTGGAGCGGGAGGTCCTGACCGCCGATTGGGACATGGAAGCGGCGGAAAAGGGCGGTTATCCGCACTTTATGCTCAAGGAGATCAACGAACAGCCCGCCGCCATCACGGCAACGGTCAGCCCCCGCGTGGAGAACGGCCTGCCCGACCTGCGCATCCCGGAGCTGTCGGATGAAAAGCTGCGGGGCATCGGCACCATCCATCTGGTGGCCTGCGGCACGGCCATGCACGCGGGCATGGTGGGCAAGTCGGCCATCGAAGCGCTGGCCCGCGTCCCCGCCGAAGTGGACATCGCCAGCGAGTTCCGTTACCGCGACCCCATCCTGAACAAAAACGATCTGGTCATCATCATCAGCCAGTCGGGTGAGACCAGCGACACGCTGGCGGCCCTCAAGCTGGCAAAGAGCCGAGGCGTGCCGGTGCTGGCCATCGTCAACGTGGTGGGCAGCTCCATTGCCCGCGCGGCAGACTATGTGCTCTATACCTACGCCGGGCCGGAGATCGCGGTGGCCTCCACCAAGGCTTACATGGTGCAGATGTGTGTGCTGTACCTCTTTGCGCTGCGGCTGGCCTATGCGCGCGGTGCCCAGACCGAGGCCGAGACCCGCCGCCTGACCGCAGAGCTTCTCCGCGCCAGCGAGGTCATCAAGCCCCGCCTGGCCGACTGCGAACAGATCAAATACCTGGCCAGCCGGTTCGTCAACACCCAGAGCTGCTTTTTCATCGGGCGCGGGTTCGATTACTCCCTCTCGCTGGAAGGCAGCCTGAAGCTGAAGGAGATCAGCTACGTCCACTCGGACGCCTACGCTGCCGGTGAGCTCAAGCACGGCACCATCAGCCTCATCACGGGCGGTGTGCCGGTCATCGCGCTGGCCACCCAGAAAAAGGTCTACGAAAAGACCATCTCCAACGTCAAGGAGACCAAGAGCCGGGGCGCGAAGGTCCTGCTCTTCACGACGAAAGACGCTGTGGTGCCGGACGGCGTGGCAGACTATGTCGTCCGTCTGGACGATTACGACGACCTGCTCATGCCGCTGCAGCTCATCGTGCCGCTGCAGCTGTTCGCCTACTATATGGCTGTGCTGCGTGGCTGCGACGTGGATAAGCCCCGCAACCTGGCCAAGAGCGTGACCGTGGAATAAAACAGACGCCTCCGGATGGAGTGTGCCCCTCCCATGGAATAGGGAGGGCGCGCAGACCGTCCGGAGGCGTTTTGAATGGAGAGCAAACAAGGCCGTTCCCGTGCATTGTGCAGGGGAGCGGCCTTGCGTGTTTATGAGGTCAGACAGCGGCCTTTTTGCTCCGCCGTGCGAGGGCGAGGAAGAAGCAGACGTTCAGCACGATGCCCACCACGGTGGAGGTGGGGGCCGCCAGACCGATCATGGTCAGGCTGGCGTTGGGCTGAATGCTCATGATGTAGGCCATGGGCAGGCGGACGAGCAGGGTCTGCACCAGGCCCTGGACCATGACCCAGACGGTCTTGTCGCTGCCGTTGAAGTAGCCCACCATGCTGAACAGCACGGCGGTGGCAAGCGTTTCGGGTGCAAAGCCCTTCAGGTAGGCAAAGGCGTTTTGGATGACGGCAACGTCGGTGGTGAAGACATTGGAGAGCAGATCGCCCCGGAAGAAAACGAGGGCGAACATCGCGCAGCCGAAGGCCAGACCGATGCCGATGCCGGTGAACATGGCCTTTTTGGCGCGCTTGGGGTTGCCCGCACCCATGTTCTGGGAGACGAAGGATGCCATGGACTGCATGAGCGAGCTGGGGATGAGCATGGCAAAGTTGACGATCTTGCAGGCGACGCCGTAGCCGGAGGAAGCCTCCAGACCCAGCCGGTTGACGAACGCGCAGAGGGCCAGGAAGGAAAGCTGGGTCAGAAACTCCTGCAGCGCCAGCGGCAGGCCGATGCTCAGGAACTTGCGGCTCTGCAGGTTCAGCCGGAAATCAGACTTGCGGATCGTGAAGGGGAGCGTTTTCTTGAGCAGGATGACCACGGCGCAGACGACACTGACGGCCTGCGCCGCTACGGTGGCAATGGCGGCACCGGCGGCATCCAGGTGGAAACCGGCGACCAGAACGAGGTCGCCAATGATGTTGACGACGCAGGCCACCAGAACAAAGAGCAGGGGAGACTTGCTGTCGCCCAGGCCGCGGAAGACTGCGGCCAGCAGGTTGTATGCCACGATGAAGAAGATGCCGGAACCGCAGATGCGGACGTAGCTGGCAGTCAGGGCCACAGCCTCGGCGGGGGCCTGCATCAGCACCGAGATGCTGCGCGCAAAACCGACCATCACAACGAAGAGCACGGCGGAGAGAAGGGTAAACACGACGGCCGCACCGCCGATGACCGAGCCGATGAGCTCCGGCTTTTTCTCACCCAGATACCGGGCAATGAGGACCGTGACGCCCATGGCCAGCTGGGTGACGACGAAGGTGACGAGGTTGAGCACCTGGCTGCCGGTGGAGACCGCCGACAGGCCGATGGTGGAGCCGAACCGGCCCACGACCAGCAGGTCTACCGCGCCATAGGCCGCCTGCAGCACCAGTGCGCCCAGGATGGGGAGCATGAAGGCAGCCAGCTTTTTCAGGATGCTGCCCTGCGTAAAATCGTTTTTCTCAGATCTCAAGGGAAGTTCTCCTTTCGCAAAACACTTGGTGGAATGCTTCGATGGTGCGGATAGTCGTTTCAACGTCCGCTTCCGGGACGCCTTGCAGGCAGGGGACTAGCGCGTCAAAAAACTGCTTGTCGTATGTCTGCGAGAGCTGTGCCCCGGCTTCGGTAATGGAAAGGTAGGTCACCCGGCCGTCCTCTGCCGAGGCGGTCTTTTTCAGGTAGCCTTTGGCCTCCATCTCCTTCACAGTGCGGGTCACGCCGGGGCGGGGCAGGTTCAGTGCGTCGCTCAGGTCGGACACCTTGACCTGCACACCCTGCTGCTCCAGCTTCTGGATGCTGTCCAGATAGTGGATGTAGGACGGCATAACGCCCTTTGGCAGCGGCGGGAGCAGATCCCGCACCCGCTTGGCCTGATAGCATGCGTCCATCATCCGCTTGATGAGTTCGACGGTCATGGCAGTTCCTCCTCAAATAATTACCGAAGTTAATTACCGTAGATAATTATAGGCAGAAATGAGAACTTGTCAAGAGTTTTTTGGCAGAACATAAAAAAGCCGCAGACCCGGCAGGGCTGCGGCTGATAGAGCAAATTCAGAAAACATCTTTTATGGCGACAACGTTAAGATTCCCTGTCTGCGAGGTTTCCTTCCGCAGGTCGTGGGCAGGAAAAGCGGATAGTCCGGATGGGTGAAGCGTTCGAAGTTCGTAAAAGGGTCTCCCATGTGGTGCGGATTTTACAGGGCATCGTAATATTGGTGAATTTTTTCCGCCATCAGGACCCGGCGCTGCGCAAGGAACTGCTGATAGTCATGGATCTCCAGATCTTCAAATCCATCCGGAATGCAGTTCTGCCGGAGATTTTCACGCAGAGCACTCGCTTCGACGATGCCTCCATAGACAGGCTGCTTGGTTTCGCACTGGTGAAAAACCTCGCGCATATAAACAGAAGGGGCATTGTCTCTGATTTTGATATTGATCTCCTGCTGAATGAAAGCATAATTGGCAATCTGGTTATACTGGGCCTGCGGGATGCTGTGCTGGATCAGATACTTCTTGGGGAACAGATGATGGATATCTCCACGATTTTCCAACATGGTTTCAACGTCAATCTGCGTGGACAGGAACCCCTTATCGTGCGCTTTGACCTGTGCGATGAGGAACAGATTGAAATAGGGACTGCTGGCGACCGAGGTGTTGAGACGTTGGACGAGATTCACCGACCAATATGCGTCTGAAAGCTCACCGGCCTCCGTTATGCGCAGATACTCCATGGGGTCATCATAGGAGAAGAACCGCTTGATATCATAATCAAACGAGGATTCCGGAGAAGCAGAGTAGCGCCCGGTCAGAATCGAGAGGGCCAGCCAGCGCCGGACGATCTGTTCGATCTTGCTGTTCTCTACTTTCCGCTCGCGAAGAGCAAGGAAAAGTGCATAGCCGAAGTTCAAAACGTTCTGTGAGCGGATCAGAGAACGCTCATAATTTGTTTGATTGACGGCTTGCAGAACTGCTTCATGAAGCTGGTAAAAAGATTGCTCCTCGATCTCGATTTTGAACTCGCGGTTTTCAAAATCACGGCCGGAAAGAAGACTGACCAGATCGGCCAGCTTGCCGCGGTTGAATTTATAGGTGAATGCTACGCGCAGGATATCGGTATAAGAAGTGCGGTAAATGGGAGAAACTTTGGATGCGGCCCAGCGGATGGCCTCAAATTCTTTCCGTGCAGCAAAGGCAGTGTCGTTTTGCTGGATGTCCCGCAGGTCTTCGGGGGATTCCAGCAGGTGGCAGAAATAGTCAATGGTCTTCCGGGTGATATTGCCATCGTAGACTTCATTGGAAGAAATTTTAGACATGGCAAAATCGGCCTGTGAAAGGACGACGCCTTTGGAGTTGATGCGGATAAAAATATCCGTAACGCTGTCGATATCCAGATCGGCAGCCAGTGTGATAACACCCAAGCTGTTGTTCTGGATGGCCAGGAGGTTGTTGATGACTTTGTTGATCCGGGGCATCTGGTCAGGAATATCATTCTTTTTACAATACTCCATGACAAACGAAAATGAATCAAAACCGTGTACAAAGACGGGCGCGATATCGGGAATCCATTTGCTGCTGCGCTGATTCGCCGAGTTGGAGACCTCAAAGGTCTCATCCATCGGGTTGAATGCAATGCTGATCCGTTTCCATTTGTAATGGTTGTCCAGCACTTCTTGCCCGACAATGGCGGCAGCCATGGCAGTGATGCGCTGTTGTCCATCAATGAGAACTTTTTTCCCAATGGCAATGGAGCCGTCTTTCAGTTTCACATCCGGATTCTGCCAGATGATAATGTAACCGACCGGGAAACCTTTGTACAGAGAATCCATCAGGTCACGGACCTGGGAGGTATCCCAGACAAAGGGACGCTGCATTTCCGGAATGGCAATCGTTCCGGATTTGATGTTGGACAAAAGATCGTCAACGGTATCATTGTTTACGGTGTAGCGCGGCATGGTCAGGCTCCCTTCCCTTTTTCAGACATGTAAACTTATATTCTGTTCCCATCCTACCACATCCTGACTCATCCCGCAAGATTTGCAGCAAAACAAAAAACCAAAAATTACGCCGTTTCTTCTCTGCCTATTTCCACCCTCTCGCGGTGGGGTCCAGCATTTCGGCGGCAGAGTAGACCAGCGCGTTGCAGATGGCGGCGGCGACGTTGCTGCCGCCCTTGCGGCCCATGGCGGCGATGGCGGGGACGCCGTGGGCTTCGCAGGCGGCGAAGAGGATCTCTTTGCTTTCCACCACGTTCACAAAACCGACCGGCACCCCGATGACGAGCGCAGGCCGCAGCCCGGCCTCGATCTCTTCGGCGATGGTCAGAAGCGCCGTGGGGGCATTGCCGACGGCCAGAATGGCACCCGGATGCTCCTGCGCGGCCCGGTGCATGGAGGCCACAGCGCGGGTGGTCCCGGCGGCCTTGGCGGCGGCGGCGACCTCCGGGTCGGCCATGTAGCAGAGCACCGCGCTGCCCACTTTGGCAAGACCGGGCCGCGTGATGCCGGCCAGCGCCATGTTGGTGTCGGTGACGATGGGCGTCCCGGCCCGCAGGGCGGCGACTCCGGCGGCGACGGCGCCCGGCGTGAAGCGCAGATTCCGGGCGTAATCGAAATCCGCCGTGGTGTGGATGACCCGCTTGACCACCGCAGCCGTTTCCGGCGGCGGGGTCAGGCCCAGAGCTTCCAGCTCGGCGGTGATGATGGAAAGGCTCGTCCGCTCGATGTCGGCGGGGAGATGATGCTGCGGTGTCATGTGCGGCTCCTTCCGTTCAGGCCCATTGCGGCGTAAAGGGCATCCAGATCCAGAGCGCTGCGCACCCCGTCGGCCAGCCGGTCGAACTGCTGCTGGCGGTATTGCTCCATCGGGATGAGCGCAGCACTTTCGGGGCGGATGCCCTTTCGTTTGCACAAAAATTCCACGAGTTTTTCGGTCAGTTCGCCGGTGTCAAAAAGGCCGTGCAGATAGGTGCCGAAAACATCGCCCTGCACACAGCCTTCGGGGTGGCCATCGGCCTGGGTGCAGAAGGGGAGGCCCTGCACCTCGGTGCGGCCGGTGTGGATCTCATAGCCCGTCAGTGCGGCCCCGGCAAACGGCCCGGCTGTGGCGGTGGCGCGGGTCTGGGTGCGGCGTTTTTGCGCAGTAAAGACGGTGCGGGTGGGCAGCAGACCCAGCCCGCGCAGGGTCTGCGGACGGCCGCTCTCGCTGCCCATGGGGTCGGCCAGCGTTTCGCCCAGCATCTGATATCCGCCGCAGACGCCGAAGACCGGGGTGTCCCGCGCAGCCAGCTTGAGCAGGGCCGGTTCCAGACCGGACTGCCGCAGCCAGAGCAGGTCGTCGATGGTGTTCTTGGTGCCGGGCAGCAGGATCAGGTCGGGTGTGCCGAGGGTGCGCGCGTTTTGTACATACCGCACACCGAGCAGCGGGTGCTGCTCCAGCGGCATGAAATCGGTGAAGTTCGAGATGTGGGGCAGCCGGACGATGGCGAGGTCCAGCGGCTTGACCGCTTTGTCGGCGTCCAGCCGTTCGGAGAGCGAATCCTCGTCCTCGATGTCCACCTTCAGATAGGGCACGACGCCCAGCACCGGCAGATGGGTCTTCTCTTCCAGCATGGCAAGGCCGGGGCGCAGGATCTCGACGTCGCCCCGGAATTTGTTGATGATGAGCCCCTTGATGCGGGCGCGTTCGTCCGGTTCCAGCAGCGCTACGGTGCCGTACAGCTGGGCAAAAACGCCGCCCCGGTCGATGTCGCCCGCCAGAAGCACCGGTGCGTCCACGAGCCGGGCGAGGCCCATGTTCACGATGTCGTCGGCCTTCAGGTTGATCTCGGCGGGGCTGCCGGCCCCCTCGATGACGATGATGTCCACATCCTCGGCCAGGCTGTTGTAGGCGGCGAGGATATCCGGGATGAGCGATTTTTTCATCTTGAAGTAGGCGGCGGCGGGCATCTGGCCCCGCACCTCGCCGTTCACGATGACCTGACTGCCCACATCGCTGCTGGGCTTGAGGAGGATGGGGTTCATCCGGACATCCGGCTCGATGCCGGCTGCCTGGGCCTGCACCACCTGCGCCCGGCCCATTTCAAGCCCATCGCGGGTGACGAAGCTGTTCAGCGCCATGTTCTGGCTCTTGAAGGGGGCCACGCGGTAGCCGTCCTGCGCAAAAATGCGGCAGAGCGCCGCGCACAGCAGGCTTTTGCCCGCGCCGCTCATCGTGCCCTGGACCATGATGCACCGGGCTTTGCTCATGAAAACACCTCCGAAAGGGTCTGGAGCAGCTGCTCGTTTTCCGCCGCTGTGCGCACGGCGGTGCGGTACCAGCTGCCGTCAAGGCCCGGATAATTTGCGCAGCTGCGCAGAACAACGCCCTTCTGCCGCAGGGTCTCGCCCAGCGTTTCGGGGCCTTGGAACAACAGATAATTGGCGCGCCCATCCAGCACCCGCAGCCCCAGAGCCCGCAGGCCGGAGGCCAGCAGGGGCCGCTGCGCCGCGATGAGGGCGCGGACCTGCTCCACGTAGGCGGTCTCGTCCAGTGCGGCCAGCCCCGCTGCCTGCGCCAGGCTGGAAACAGCCCAGGGCTGGCCGGTGTGCTGCATGGCGTCCAGCAGGGCCGTGTCCGCGCTCAGAGCGTACCCCAGCCGGACGCCTGCCATGCCATACAGTTTGGTGAAGGCTTTCAGGATCAGAAGATCGCCGCTGCCCAGCAGCGGCTTTGCGGTCAGCTGCGCATGGTCGGGCAGAAAATCGAGGAAACATTCGTCCAGCACGAGCAGTGCCCCGCAGGCGGTGCAGCGCTGCAGGATGCGGGCCACGAAGTCCGGTGGGGTGA
>OGMV01000905.1_pt1 | contig 11951 bp, 8 predicted proteins | sample 1573341 | NCBI WGS metagenome assembly OGMV01 (sample SAMEA2581994, study PRJEB24529) | metagenome | biome: Human gut stool | place: China | collected 2011 | reverse complement strand
ACAAAAGACGTTGATATTACCGACATCACCGACGAGGTCATCCAGAACTACTATAAGTACGTGCTGGACAGCACCAAGCCCGCCAAGCCGGGAGAAATCGACGTCAAGGCCAGCCAGGTGCAGGACGCGGACAACAACGTCTATGGCCGTTATGAAGTGACGTGGGGCGAGCCGAACGACACGACAGCCAGCCCCGCCGCTTACTACCGTGTTGAAATTCTGCCCTGCGACGATGCGGGGAATGTCGCACCGGATGCAGTTCCCTATCTGAAAGCGGACGTCTACCAGCGCAGCTATACCTTTGTGGCAGATAAAGCGTGGACGGGTAACTTCGTCGTGCGTGTAACGCCCTACAACACCAACAACGACCCGAATCAGGCTGACAACCCCCGAACCAGTGACGTGCAGACCTTTATGCACGCCCTGCCGACACCGGAGATTGAGTTCCGGCTGGTCAAACGCAAGAACGGCGGCTTTGACTGGAATCAGTGCCAGACGCCGGATGAAACATTGAGAGAATTCAAGTATGAGGTTGTCGCGGTGCTGAAAAACTACACCGAATACCCGACAGACGAGGCATGGACCGTCAAGCTGACCGATGGAAAGCATACTTATTATTTCAGCAGACAGGATGGCAAGCAGTACATCCGTCTGACCAATAATTTGGAACGCACTTTGACGCTTACGGCGTTGGCAACCCCGGGCAACAGCAACAGCACAAAGTATCTGCGCTCGGCCCAGTACAAGTCAGAGACCTATCTCCCGTCCCAGTGGCGTGACAATCCGGGCTCTGCCAAGGACGAGGACGGTCTGCCGCTGGGCACGTTGGAAAAGGACGGCAGCACGGAGTATGTGACCTACACCGGCCAGACAGCGGAGAGCTTTGAAGCAACCGTGAAGTTCAGCTTTACCCCGAAGGTCAAGAGCGACAGCAGCGAGCACGGCAGCCCGACCTACCGCGTCATGCTGCTGGCAAAATATCTGGGTAATGACGAAGTCAACGGCGTATCTTTGAACGGCCAGTACATCACGCTGGCCGCGCGGGAAAGCATTGTGACAGAGTCTCCGGTCACCTTCAATCTGAACAGCCTGCCGTCGGATGCCATGACGAACTACACCGACTTCCTCGTTGTCGCGGTGCCCGTCACCAGCGGCAAGGGCGATATGAAGTATCGCTGGGATGCCACGGCGGAGGAAGTGTCCGCAGCCATCGACAGTCATGCGAACGAGACAAACGACACCAACAAAGAAATCTGGTGGAAGAACGGTTATGAGATCGTCCGCACGGGCGAGCACAGCTATACCTATGCCCATCTGACGCCGCTCTGCTTCTCCGACGTGAACCGCACCGATGACAAGGAATGGGCTGAACAGGCCACGCAGACGACCCCGCAGATCATCTTCAAGCAGCTGAACCTGAATGTCCTGAAAGCCCCGACGCTGGACAAAAACACCGAAGGAAAAGTTGACGAGAAAACCAACGAGTTGACCTATACGTTCAACTGGACGCAAGAGGACATGGGCACGAAAAAGCCGACCTACAGCATCAAGCTCTACGGCCTGTTGACGGACAAGGACGGCAATGTGACCGGTCAGGAGCAAATTGCGCTGAAGGGCGACGTAAATCTGGCCGATAAGGTTCAGAACAGCGGCAACAGCAGCTTTACCCTGCCTGTCAACGTGGATACCATGCTGGCCAACGGCAGCGACAGCTGGCGCTATGACAAGGTCCGGCTCGAGGTCACCCGCGTGGCGGCAGCCGGCACCAATGAAATCGGCGCGTCCGCTGTGGCGGATTACAGCGTTAAGCAGCGCCTGCCCGGCATCAGCGCGCCGAGCTCCATCACCCGCGTCAACGGCGAGACCGACAACGCGGATGCCCTGCTCTACACGGTCAGCTGGTCGCCGTCCGACGACGCGCGCATTGGCCACTATGACCTGTGCGTCGTCGATGCCAACGGCAAAACTGTGCTGACGCTGCCCACCACGGGCAACGTCGGCAGCCTGACGCTGGATCTGGAGCAGTATCAGGACGCCGAGATGCGCTTCCGCGTCATTGCCCGCCGCAAGGCTGATAACAATACCTGCTTTGACGGCCCGGACGGCGCGTTGAGCCAGTCCGAGACCATCGTCCGCCGCGCCGCTGCACCCACGGTTACGGCCAGCAGCTTTGCGCCCGACAGCCCGAATCAGGAGACGTTCCTGAACGACCTCAAGCTCAACATGACGCTGGCGGAAGCCGCACAGGGCAATGTCTATTTTACCGGTTATATCTTCAGCAACGAGAACAATTACAATACAATTGCCGATTTGGCCAGGACATGGCAGAATACCCCCACCGGACAGGCCAAGTACGAGGCCCAGCAGGAGTTGACCAAAAAACTGGACGAAATGCTGAACAATGGCAACGCCGAGCTGGTCATCCCGAAGGACAGCCGCACGGTGGGCGGGAGCGCCAGCGCCGACGGCATCACCGCCAGTTATACCTTTGTGCCCGACGGCAACGGCTTTACGCTGACGCCCGACCATGCAAAACAATACCTGCTGCCCGCGGTGCGCGTTATGCCCACCGACGGCACGACAGCGTCGAACTGGTTCTACTTCCTGCAGGATGCCGCAAAGGCACAGCTGCCGGCCATCACGCTGGACGCCCCCGTGGACGCTGCCGAACCGGAACGCGCGCTTGGCAATGCCGTTTACACGCAGGAGGTCAACCTGTACAACGACCCCGAGTTTAAGAGCAATCGCGGTACGGCCCCGCTGGAACTGCGCCGCTTTACGGTGGAGTGGACCGCGGTGAACAAGTACACCCAGGCCGACGGCACGGTGCGCAACCTGACCGACAGCTATACCTTTACCGTCACGCCGCTGGATAGTAAGACGAAACAGCCCTACAGCATTACGGTGACGACCTACGACAGGGACGTGAAGGACGCAGACGGCACAGTCACGCATAAGCGCGGGGAAATCAAAACCGTCACCAAGACGACCTATAACGGCGAAAAGATGGTGCTTAAAGAGCAGACCGACGTTGTGGACAAGGAGACCGGCGAGACCCGCATCTGGTACGACCTGAGCGTTGAGCCTGTGACCGACGAGAACGGCAACCTGACCGGCTGGAAATCGCAACCCTAAGCCACCTCGAGCTATACGAAAATGTCCGGCGGTACGCTGTACTACAAGGCACAGACGGTTCCCATGCTGGAGCTGGTGCAGGAGGACGGTGCCGAGCCTGTTTACCGCATCACCCTGCCCGAGCTGCAGGAAAAGGTGCAGGACGACTCGCTCAATCTGCAAAAGTTCACCGCAAGTGTAACGCTGCAGACGCTGGCGCACTCGGATGACAACGATAAGACCGTTGCGTCCGGCACAGTCAAGGTCCCCGTCAACGAGACGAACACCGCCGATGCGGCGGAGGATGCCCAGAGTATGGATTCCGCGGAGAGCGTGCGGCACTGCCCATGGCGACCCCGGAGACCGCCGCTGCCCCGGATGAGACGGACGTGGCGGAAACCGCGCCCCCGAAACAGACGGAAACAGGCGACGCATCGTAATTTTATTTCAGGAAAGAAGGTGGCATTATGCACCGCAGGGCACGCAGCATTCTGCGCGGGGAGCAGGGACTTTCGATGATACTGGTCCTCTGCATCGGCGCACTGTTTGTGGCGCTGTCGGCAGCGCTGGTCTATGCGGCCTCCGTGCTGACGGCCAATGCCAACCGCCAGCTGCTGGAACAGGAAGCCTACCAGCTGGCAACCAGCTTTTCCGACGTGCTGGAAGGGGAGCTGAACAATAAGGACAGCAGCTTTGCCAAGTTCGTCAATGAGCAGTTCATGTTCTCCCAAAGCTACGGCAAGGACATCTATGATTTGGAATCCCAGCCATTCGTGTTTGAGTTAATGAAGGGCTCCACCGCGGCGGCTGATGGTGCTGATTCTATCACAATCACATTACGCCGCCGCCCGGGCGAGGATGTAGATGATTTGAACCTAGGCGGACAGGGACAGTATGTTACGACAGACAAAGAATGGCAATCATTCCTGAGAGACTGGCAAAGCACGGACTATAAAGTAATAGATTTGCAACTGGATGTAACTGTTACAGCGAAGAAGGGGGGAGAACAATTCTCCTTTACACGAGTGTATGACAGACACATCCATTACCCGATTGATTACTATACGATAGACGGGCAAACAGCTCATTATAGTTGGACTTTTGGCACGAACCAGTTTACAGTTCCCGGTGGTTCAACACTTGTCATTGATAAAAATGACACAACGGTTCATACAATTGTGCCGCACTATGATACGCTGCAGCAGGACAAAACGACCATTACCTACACCCGCGGTGTTAAACAAAACGCCAGCAAAACACAGGGGTGACCCGCTATGAAACACATTTTCAAAAATCGGCAAGGGGAAACGATTGTGGAAGTGCTTGTGTCGTTCCTGCTGCTGATGATTTTTACTTCGATGTTCGTCGTTTCGCTGCGGTACGCCCGCGCCATGTCCCAAAAGGCCGAAACGCTGCGGGAGACAGCCTATGAGCTCTGCGCAAAGTTATACGGGCCTAATGACAAAGAGCCGAAATGGAACGATGACGGCGCGGCGCAGGATATGACGTTCGGCAACAATGACTTCACGGTTAAAGGTGTGCAGCTACAAAGCACAACGCCAGAAGTGAATGTGAGTCAAAACGGCACAGAAAAGACTGAGAAATACGTGTTCCACCGTTACTGCAACAAGGAGGAAGAAGGGACGGCCAACCCATGAAGCAGCGTTTGAAAAACCAGAACGGCACAACGCTGGTGGAGCTGATCGTCTGCATGGTGCTGCTGGCGATCTTTACGCTGGCGGCGGTCACGCTGATACAGCCCAGTGCACAGGCGTACATGGACATCCAGCAGCAGACGCGCGCGCAAAATCTGGCCGATGCGCTCATTGAGACGATCCGCGGCGAGGTGCTCGAGGCGAACGGCTATATCCGCTTCACCGACGGCGCGACAATCCCCAATGATACTGATGAAGATAAAGGATATGACAGCATATTTAAAGAAAAAACAGGGGTGAGTGACGGTACAGCACTGGAATTTAGTGTTTATCCCAATCACATCGAATTGATTGATAAAGACTATGTACCGCCATTAACAAAAAGTGACGGGACACAGCTGCTGAAACAGGAACAGGCAAATGCGCTGAACGGCTACCTGCACATGCGGTTTTATCAGCAGAGTGGTACAGATAACAGCCCGCAGCACACTGCAACAGATGAAAATACCAAACAAGTGACGCAGAAATACATTGCTTACGCCTATACGACGGCGTACCCCAAGGACGCTTATATGGGGTTGTACATCAAAGACTTGCACTTTTATGCTCGCAGTTATCAAAAACCCAAAAATGGAAGTAAATATGCGCGTGTCACCGCAATTACGGTAGTGCTGACGATAGCTAAAAAGGATGCAAACGGTCAGAGTGTGACGCTTTGTACGCAAAAAGCAATTATTGCACTGCCGGGCGAACCTGTGTATATTGAGAAACCCGGCACCTGGGACGGCAAGGCATCGTCGGAGTCGTGAGCGGTGCCCTCCGGGACGATTTTTGAAAAGTATATTACAATCCCGGCGGATGTACTGGACAAATTCAAATGGACTTGTTATACTTTAAAACATGAATACCTGTGTGCCGGACAAAATGTAGGAACGTCATGGGCATCAGAGCAGAGAGGATGACTAGGATGGCAACAATTGAAATCAAAATGCTGGGCGGCTTTGAGATCCGTGTGAACGGCAAGCCCGTGCTGGCACAGCTGGCGCAGTCCCGCAAGGCAACGGCGCTGGTGCAGTATCTCGTTTTGCGGCGCGGGGAGCGCGTCTCCCACAAGGTACTGACCGATACCCTGTGGGCAGGGGAGCGGTCCACCAACCCGGACATGGCCCTGCGCGCCATCTTGCATCGCTTCCGCCTTATGATCGACGCGGAGGGTCTGGATGAGATGAAGGGCTGCATCGTGACCAGCCGCGGCTACTACCAGTGGAACCCCCATCTGGACTGCAGCGTGGATGTGTTTGAGGTCAATGACCTCTCGGAGCTGGCCCGCAAGGAGAGCGACGCCGAGAAGCGCAGCCGCATTTATGAACAGATCGTCAACCTGTATGACGGGCGCCTGCTGCCGCAGTCTGCGTCCGAGCCGTGGGTCGAAAGCGTCAGCGTGCGTCTGCACGGGCAGTACCGCACAGCCATTTTAAACCTGCTGGAACTCTGCAAAAAATGGGGCGAGAGCACCCGCATCGTTACGCTGTGTACCCGTGCGCTGGAGCTGGACCCCTACGAGGAGCGCCTTTATCTGGAAAAGATCGTCGCGCTGGAGACGCTGGGCCGCCACGAGGAGGCGGAGGATCTGGCACGCCGCGGCAGCGCCATGGGCTGTCTGCATCATGCCATTGAGCCGGGCCGCGCAGGCTCTGCCTACCGCCAGATGCGCCAGGCAGACCGCAATATGGAGAGTGAGGTCTCCAAGCTGATCTCTGCCCTGCCGGATACCGACAACACGGGGGCCTGTATCTGCGACTTTGAGACGTTCAAGGAAATTTACCGCGTACAGCGCGGCGTGCAGGTCCGCTACGGTCTGCAGGTATTCCTGGCGATCCTGACCGTGGCTCCCAGCCAGAACACCGATGCTGCCGAGACCGCTCTGATGGTGGAGCAGCTGGGTGATCTGATCCGCACGAATCTGCGCCAGTGCGATGTGGGCGCCCGCTACACCGATATGCAGTATGTTGTTATGCTGAGCGGCAGCACCGCCGAGAGCGGCACCAGCCCGCTGGAGCGCATCAAGGCCGCGTTCTACCGCATCCCTGCCCATGGCCGCTACCTGTTGAGCTATAGCCTCTATGTTCCCGAGGCCAAGGCCGACAACGGGCGCGCCCGCCGCCGCAAAAAGACGGCGAAGAAGGAAAAATAAGTGAGCCGTTAAGCCGTACAGTGAAAGCTGTGCGGCTTTTTTTTGCTGCACGGACCGGCAAAGAAATGATTGGTAGGGGCGGGCATTGCCCGCCCGTGCCCGTTTGCCCTGTGATATATTTTCCCGAAAAGACGATGCTGCGCCAAGTTGGCGGGCGAGCAATGCTCGCCCCCTACACTCGCTGTATGTAGAGGAACGATTTTTTACACTTTCCACAATCTTTTGCCTAAAAATTTTTACAAAAAATCCGAAAAAACTGTTTAAATTTCCACAACAATGTGGTAAAGTAGTATCAAACAGGCGGGAGTGTTCAAAAATCACTGCGCCGCAATGAAATTCTACGCCGCAGGGCTGCCGGAAGCAGCCCCGGCGCGAAAAGAGGTTTGACGATCCATGGGCTACGCAAGCAAAGACATCCGCAACATTCTGGTGGCCGGCCACGCCGGCTGCGGCAAAACGACGCTGACCGAGGCACTGCTGTACATGAGCGGCGCTTCCGAGCGTATGGGCCGTGTCGAGGACGGCACCACCGCCAGCGACTTTGACCCCGAGGAGATCCGCCGCAAGGCATCGCTCAACTCGAGCGTTGTCCCCGTCGAGTACGAGGGCATCAAGTACAACCTGATCGACGCACCGGGTCTGTTTGATTTTGAGACCGGCGCTGCCGAGGGCATCATGGCCGCCGAGAGCGTGCTGATCTGTGTGTCCGGGCGTTCCGGCGTGACCGTCGGTGCCGAGAAGGCGTACCAGCTGGCGCTGAAAAACAACAAGGCGCGGATGATCTTTGTCACCAAGGCTGATTTGGAAAACGCCGACTACTTTAAGATCCTGGAGCAGATGAAGATCAAATTCGGCCCCAGTGTCTGCCCCTGCGTCGTGCCCGTCCGTCTGGACGACGGCACCGTCGCCTACATCAACCTGTTCAGCCAGAAGGCCTTCAAATACGAAGGCGGCAAGCAGGTCCAGATCGACCTGCCCGACATCGGCCACCGCTTTGAGGGCCTGATCCAGGCCATGAGCGAGGCCATCGCCGAGACCGACGAGGCTTTGATGGAAAAGTTCTTCGAGGGTGAGGCTTTCACCACAGAGGAGATCGTCCAGGGCATGGCCTCCGGCGTGCGCAGCGGCCAGATCACGCCCGTGTTCTGCGGCTCTGCCGTCAACGCGCAGGCGCTGGATATGCTGCTCTACAACATGAACGTGCTGCTGCCCGGCGCGGACACCGCGTCCGCCGTGGGCGAGTCTGGCGGCGAGCCGGTGGAGATCACCGCCGACCCCGCCGCCCCGCTGTGCGCCTACGTCTTTAAGACTGTGGCCGACCCGTTTGTCGGCAAGCTGAGCTTTATTAAGGTGCTGTCCGGCAGGCTGACCGCGACGAGCAACGCCGTCAACGCCCGCACCGGCCAGCCGGAGCGCCTGGGCAAGACGCTGACTGTCTGCGGCAAAAAGCAGACCGACACGCCCGAAATCGCCGCCGGTGACATCGGCGCAGTTGCCAAGCTGGCCACCGCCAAGACCGGCGATACCCTGTGTGACCCCGCCCGCGTCGTGGCGCTGCCCGCACCTGTGTACCCCATCAGCAGCTACCGCATGGCCGTCAAGGTCGCCAAGAAGGGCGACGAGGGTAAGGTCGGCAGCGCGCTGGCCCGCCTGATCGAGGAGGACCCCGCCATCCGGTTCGTGGTCGACCCCGAGACGAAGCAGCAGATCATCAGCGGTCTGGGCACCCAGCATCTGGAGGTCGCGCTGGCCAAGCTGAAGAATAAGTTCGGCGTCGAGATCACGCTCGAGAATCCGCGCGTGCCGTACCGTGAGTCCATCCGCAAGAGCTGCAAGGCGCAGGGCCGCCACAAGAAGCAGACCGGCGGCCACGGCCAGTTCGGCGATGTCGTCATCAACTTCGAGCCCATCGAGGGCGAGGGCATCGAGTTTGCCGAGAACGTGTTCGGCGGCAGCGTGCCGAAGAACTTCTTCCCGGCAGTCGAGAAGGGCGTCCGTCAGGCCGCCGAGCACGGCGTGCTGGCCGGTTACCCGATGGTCGGCATGAAGGCCACACTGCTGGACGGCAGCTACCACCCCGTTGATTCCAGCGAAATGGCGTTCATTATGGCCGCCAAACTCGCGTATAAGGCCGCCATCCCCGAGGCCGGCCCCGTCCTGCTTGAGCCTATCGGCGCATTGAAAGCCCACGTCCCCGCCGACAACACCGGCGATATTATGGGCGAGGTCACGAAGCGCCGCGGCCGCGTGCTGGGCATGAACCCCGATGACGACGGCCTGCAGGTCGTCGAGGCCGAGGTCCCCGTGGCCGAGATGCAGGACTTCACCACCTTCCTGCGCCAGCTGACCCAGGGCCGCGGCTACTTCACCTTCGAGTTCGTCCGGTATGAGACCCTGCCGCAGATGCTCGAGAACAAGGTCATCGAGCAGGCAAAGGCATTGGGCAACTTTGCGGATGAGGATTAAACGAGAGATGTTCTTTCTTTGCAAAGAAAGAACCAAAGAAATTCTGAACAAGTAAAATAAAAGCACCTGCTGACCGGTATGCGTGTGACCGGTCAGCAGGTGCTTTTTGGTTGAGATATTGAAAGCTTCTTTGCTTACTTTCTTCTCGAAGAAAGTAAGAGAAAAGGGAGTCTGCGGAAACTGCCCGGCCCCTACAGCGCAGCAAATGAAAGGCAAGGCCCCCATCACGTGATCTTCAACGCCCGCTGCACGCGGTACACAATGTACTTGAACAGCCCGGCGATCAGACTGAACTCCACCCAGACATAATTGGGCAGGTTCCGCCACTTGAATTTCGGTTTGTTTATCTTCGGCAGCGCCGCCCACGCCTCGCGGAAGCCCTTCGCGTAATCCCCGCCGAAGCCGCGCAGCCGGAACATAAGCACTTTGAGCAGATACCCCAGCAGCATCGGGATAAAATTCAAAACCAACATCAAAATCGGCTGGTTCTTGTAGGGCAGCAGAATGCTGTTGCGCCCGCTCTGGATGCTCTTAAACGGGTTGTAGCGCACCGCGCCGGTGGTCGCGCCGCAGATGTGGCGGCAGCGGGCCGTGGGGCAGTAGACGTTCCTGTAGCCGAAATTGTTCGCACGCCAGCTCAAATCGACGTCCTCGTAATACGCGAAGAACAGCTCGTCAAACACGCCGATCTCGTCCAGAATCGACTTGCGGTAGAGCGCCGCGCCGCCGCACGCGCTGAACACACGGCAGGGCTTTGTATAGCGGCTGGCCTTTAAGCCGTCGCCGCGCTTGCAGGCAAAGCCCAGGATCGTCACGTAGTCGCCCGCGTCGTCGGCCAGCTCCGGCTCATAGTAGCGCAGCATCAGGCTGCTGACCGCAAAAATTTTCGGGTCGGCGTCGGCGGTTTTGATCAGCTCCGCCAGCCAATCCGGCTCCGCAAAGGCGTCGTTGTTGAACAGCGCCATGTATTCGCCTTTGGCAATCGCAATGCCCTGGTTCACCGCATGGGAAAAGCCGGTGTTCCCGGCGTTCTCAATTAAAGTGTAGCGGTCCCGCCCGCAGTAGCTGCGGGCGATGTCCAGGCTCTCGTCGGTGGAGCCGTTGTCAATGACGATCAGCTCAAAATCCTGCTCGGTCTGCGCCCAGACGGACTCGATGGAGTCCCGCAGCCAGCCCGCGCCGTTCAGGTTCGGGATGATGACAGATGCTTTCATGGCGCCTCCTCAACGGTAATAGTAGTAGGCCAGCTGGCTGTGCAGCGCGGCGGTAAACACCATCGCGGCCACAGCCACAAACAGGATGACCAGCCCCGTCACGACCAGCGCACGGATCAGGTACGCCCGGGCCAGCCGCCTGCGGGCCGGGTCCTGCGTGCCGCCAAAGCTCCACACCACCGCCAGCACGAACCCGGCGATGGGGATGGCGAACAGCAGCATGGCCGCCGTCGTCGCGCCCTGGCTCATGGCGTCGATGCGGTCCTCCTCCAGGTCCTGCTCGTACAGCGGCTCGCCGGTCTCAACGGTACCCCCCGGGGACTGACGCATGGACTCCAACAGAGCCTCGCCCATCGGGATATGCGGCAGCGGTGCGCCGCACTTGGGGCACCGCTCGTCGTACGGGGCAGTCAGCAGACCGCAGTTTTTGCAAAAATGTGCCATAAAAACCTCGCTTATTCGTCGAATGCCAGACCGCGGTCCAGCTGGGTGTTCAGGATGATCTGGGTGTTGGTGGAGCCCATCTTCTGCATCTTGGTCAGCAGGTGCTCCAGCGCGTCAATGTCGGTGCAGCTTACCTTAATTATAAAGTTGTAGCTGCCTGTCACGCGGAAGCACTGCAAGACCTGCGGCTCCTGCTCGATCATGGTCAGAAAGCTCGCGCGGGTCGCTGCGTCCACCAGCACCGAGATCAGCGCTTCGACCCGGGCGGGCGCGTCGGGGTGGCGCAGCACGACAGTGTACCCGCCGATGACGCCCTCCTGCTCCAGGCGGTGGATGCGGCTGGATACGGCGGGACTGGTCAGGCTGACCCGCTGGGCGATGTCCTTAACGGGCATACGCGCATTTTCCGCCAGCAGTTGTAGGATTTTGTGGTCCAAATCGTCCATAGATTGACTCCTTGTCGTTGTTTTGTGTAATGCGCACAAAAAAATAAAGTGAAGTATACAATCACTGTTATCTTTAACAAAATTGGAAAAGTATGCTTTTTTGTGTGCTTGCTAAATAAAATTAAGTAAGAATGACTTTATTATAATCTTTTGAAAACCAAAATGCAAGTCTGACATTTGACATTTTAAGAAAACTTGCTATAATAATATTTGTAATCAATCAAGACATTCACTGACCTTTATATACTTTCCCACCCCTCTATGCACAGAGCCCCGCAGGTACCCCCTGCGGGGTTTTGTGTTTGTGTTGGCAGGACACAACGCGGGAAAGTGTGCAAGAATTGGGGGCTTTTTGCCTTCCCCCGCGGGGGAAGGTGGCCCGCAGGGCCGGATGAGGGGCGTGTGCACGGCAACAGCC
>OGMV01000900.1_pt1 | contig 11958 bp, 8 predicted proteins | sample 1573341 | NCBI WGS metagenome assembly OGMV01 (sample SAMEA2581994, study PRJEB24529) | metagenome | biome: Human gut stool | place: China | collected 2011 | reverse complement strand
GCAGGCATCATCCTCGCCGTCTTCTTCACCGCAGGGCTCCTCGCGCCCGTCCTCGCCCCGTACGACCTCGAGGCCATGGACCTCACGGCCCGCCTCCTCATGCCGTTTGAGTCCGCCGCTCACATCCTCGGCACCGACGAGCTCGGGCGCGACATCTTCTCGCGCCTTCTCTACTCGATCCGCATGTCCTTCGTGCTCGCCGTCGTGGGCACGCTGCTCGGCGCCGTCATCGGCACGCTGCTCGGCTTTCTCGCCGCCCGCTTCGGCGGCATCGTCGACGACGCCGTCAACTGCGGCATTGACTTCACGGCCTCGCTCCCCTTCATCATCCTGGCCCTCACGATCATCGCCTTCCTCGGCACCGACGTCACCGTCATCATCGTGATCATGGCCGTCTACGGATGGGACCGCTACGCAAGGCTCACGCGAAACCTCTCGCGCTCCGCCTACACCGAGGGCTACGCCTGCGCACTCGAGGGCCTCGGACTGCCCACGGTCTCGATCGCCCTGAGGCACATCCTGCCCAACATCGCCTCGGCCCTCGTCGTCAACATGACCCTCAACTTCCCCGGCATGATCCTCCTCGAGACCTCGCTCTCCTTCCTCGGCGTCGGCGTTCAGCCTCCGATGAGCTCCCTCGGGACCATGCTGGGCTTCGGGCGCGACTACCTCACGACCGCCTGGTGGATCGCCGTGATCCCCGGCCTCGTGATCGTCGTCTCCACGCTCTCCATGTCCATCCTCGGCGACTGGGTCCAGCAGAAGCTCGAACCCGCCGCACGATAAGGAGACACTCATGACCTCAAATTCCTCCTCATCCGCCGCCGTCCGCTTCGTGATCGTGGGCTTCGACGGCCTTCGCCCCGACAGCGTCGAGGCCGACATGCCCGCGCTCTCGCGCTTCATGGCCTCGAACCACTCGTGGTCGCACTACCTTGCGGACTTTCCGACCGAGACCTACGTCAACCATCCCGGCATCTTCTCGGGCTTTCGCCCGACGGGCCACGGCCTCGTCGCCAACTGCTACTGGCGCCGCGACATGGGAGGCGCCGACGGCGTCTTCTTCGGCTTCGACCTCGAGCACGTGCTGCGCCATCGCCGCGAGGACGGGCTCCTGCTCGTTCCCACCATGGGCGAGCGTCTCGGCGCCGCCGGCAAAACCATGCGCGTCTACTGCGCCAACTCGAAGGGCAGCACGCGCCTTCAGCACCTCTACGCCGACCGTTATCCCGACCACGTCTGCGCCTGCGTGCACGACCTCGTGACGAGCGTTCCGGACAACGAGCGCCGCGAGCTCGTCGAAGATTTCGGCCCGGGCGTTCCGCTTGAATTTCCCGACTTCAGGGGCACGAAGCTCGTCGTCGACCTCTTCTTCGAGCGCGAGCTCCCGAGGGGCCTCGGCGACGTGACGGTCCTCTGGATCGGCGAGCCCGACCACTCCTCGCATGAGTTCGGCATTGACGACGAGCGCACCCGCGAGGCAAGGCGCGACGCAGACCGCCAATTCGCGCGCGTGCTCGAGTGGTGGGAGACGGAAGGCAGGGACGCGGGCGTGCAGCTCGTCGTCATGTCTGATCACGGCCACGGCGTCGTGCGCCGCCACTTCGACATGAAGGGCATTCTTGAAAAAGCGGGTCTGAGCATCCTCATGGGGCGCGAGGTGCTCGAAGGGGCCGACACGGCCTCGGCCGACGCCGTCCTCGTCGGAACCTACTGCGCGGGACTCTGGTTCACGAATCCCGCGGACCTCTCGCTTCAGCTTCGCGCCCGCGACGCGCTCATGACCTCGCCCGACATCGGGCTCCTCTTCTCGCCCTCGGATCCCGAGCAGCCCTGCTCAATCGAGGGCCGAATCCCGGGGACCTTCTCCGAGCGCCTCGTCTTCACCGACGGCCGCCGGTCGCCCGACCTTCGCATCGTCCCGCGCGGAGATCCCGAAACGGGCGGCCTCGTCATGGCGCCCGAGCTGCCTCTTGGCGCAGGAAACCACGGCGGACTCCTGCCTCAGGAGATCAACGCCGTGCTCGCGGTCGGCGGAAGCGCCTTCCCCGGCTCGGCCGTCCACGACGATCCTGCTGGCCACGCCGACCTCGCCGTCACGATCATGACGCTCGAAGGGCTTCTCTCCGGCTCCGACATGGTGAAGCCCACGGGCCGCCTTCTCGACGAGGCGCTTCCCGGCGGTCCTGTCCGCAGGACGCCTGCGGGCGAGGCCTTCGACCTCACCTTCGGCGCCTTCCACCAGCGAATTGAACGACTCTCATCCGGAGGCCGCGCCTACGTCACCTGCGCCCATCGCATCAACAACGACGGCTGGACGCCCGAGCGCGGTCTTCCCGAAGGCGCCCGCACGGACGACGATGACTGATTGAAAGAGGAAAATCGATGAACGACATGCTTCTTGCGGGCGACGACCGTGCGATCCACGGATTTGCAGACCGCCTCAACTTCAGGACGAAGCTCGTCAGACCCGGCTTCATCCGTCTTTCGGGCGTGAGCTCGAAGGGCTTCCCGACGGGGCTTGCGGCCATGGCCGAAGAGAGCGCCGTCGACGTCCTGCTCCTGCCGCCCGATCTTTCCCTCAGGCGCTTTCGCGTCGCCTGCTTCGACATGGACTCGACGCTCATTGAGAGCGAGTGCATCGACGAGATGGCCGCCTTCGCGGGTGCGGGCGAACGGATCTCCCGAATCACCCGCAGGGCGATGGAAGGGCTGATTCCGTTTGACGAGTCGTTGCGCCAGCGCGTAGCCGCACTCGCGGGATCGAGCGCCGAGATCGTGACCCACGCCGTCGAGCGGGCCGTTCCGACGCCCGGCGCCCTTGACTTCGTCGACTTTCTCACGCGGTACGGTCTCGCCACCTACATCATCACGGGCGGCTTCGAGGAGATCGCCACGCACGTCGCCCGCCGCTTCGGCATGACGGGCGTGGTCTGCAACCGCCTCGTCCTTGAGGACGGCAGGCTTACGGGCGGCGTCCGCGGCCCTGCGGGCGGGAAGATCCTTGATGCCGATGGCAAGCGGCGTGCGCTCGAGGTGCTCGCCCAGGTCAACGGCGCCTCGCTCTCCGAGACGATCGCGGGCGGCGACGGCGCAAACGACCTGCAGATGATCGCCGCCGCGGGCTTCGGCTTCGCCTACCACGGCAAGCCAGTCGTCATGAGGGAGGCCCCGAGGGGCGTTCGCTTCGGCGACTTCTCGGTCCTCAAGCACTGCTTCCTCGAAGCCTGGGCATGACGCCCTTGTCTTCCCGCACCGAAAAAACAGAACGCCCGCAGAAGAATCCTCCTGCGGGCGCGTTCAGTCAGACCTGAAGATCAGGCAGCTCAGAACTTGTGGACGAGGCCGAGGGCGAAATCGTAGCCTTCTTCTTCCCAGCTGCCGGTCACGCCTTCGTAGTTGGCGTCGAGCTCACGCTTCGTGTAGCCGAGACCCGTGTAGACGAGCGTGCGCTTGGAGAGCGAGTATTCGTAGCCGAAGGCAGCCGTGTAGACCTTGGAGTCGGCGACCTGGCCGTCGTTGGCGTAGTCGATGTCGGCGTCCATGTAGCCGATGCCGGCCTTCATCGTGCCGCCGAGAACGTCGAACGCCGTGGAGAGATGCACGCCATAGCCGGTGTTGGCAACGGCACCCTTGTTGAACTTGACGTCGCCTTCGTTATTGTTGAAGACGCTGTCTTCGTCGAAGAAGCCCACATAGTCAAGGACGGAACCCGCGTCACGGGCATCCTTGAAGTACTGGGTGGCGAGATAGGTCTTCATGAAGCCGAAGTCATAGGAACCGGCGAGGTTGAACGTCCAGGCATCCTGAAGGTTCATGTCCGCCTGGAATTCGGCGCCGTTGCTGTGGGTGATGGAGGAGTCCTTGTTCGTCCAGTCGACGAGAGCGGCGAGGTCGAGGGCGCCGGCCTTTCATTCAGCACCGAGAGCGGCATAGCGGTCGTTGGAAGCCTTGTTTTCGTTCGTGTCGCCCATGGCGTACTGGGCATAGATCGTCACGTCGGCGAATTCCAGCGAAACGTAGGCGATCGTGTTGTCATAGCGGCTCGAGTAGTTGGCCATGACGGCGTTGTGGCCGGCGATGTTGTCGGACCAGCCCGTGGCCAGAGCGGAGGCCATGGAGCCGTATAAGCCAACGGAGCCCGCGTCGGAGACGAGCGTGCCCATGCGGCCGGCGTAGACCGTACCGAACCCGCCCTTGATGAAGAGCGTGGATTCGCGGTCAAACAGCTTGCTGTCCGTCTTGAGGGCGCCCGTGCCGGACTCGAAGCCGTTTTCAAGCTTGAAGCCCACCGTCATGCCGTTGCCGAGGTCTTCAGAACCCTTGATGCCGAAGCGGGAGGCAGAGTTGCGACCGTTTTCCATGGAGAACGTGTCTTCATCGACCTTGGCCTGGTCGCCGACGGTGACTTCACTGGTCTTGTACTGGAGACCCAGGTCAACCTTGCCGTACATCGTGACTTCAGCGGCCTGAACGGAGAAAGCGGTAGCGCCGAGAACGGCGACAGCGATAAGAGACTTCTTGAACATAATCTTGTCATCCAAATAAAAGGGAAAATTTGGGAGTCACTGCTTTTCGCGTGGCTAGGGAGAATACTGGGACAAGAGGGGGCGATTCGCAAGAAGCTCCCCTTCCGGATGACCTCCGTATTTAGTGCATCGGCCTGCGGGACAGGGAATCCGGCCGGAATGCGGTGATAACCCCTATACTGTTGCGCAAACGCAACAAACGGGCGGAATCGCCCATGGTGCCTGCGTTTGGAGGCGGTCGTCATCCATGCGCGACTTTATGAGAACGGCATCGCCGTTTCCCGAATGTCGTGCGCGGGACGAGATGAAGAGAACAATGAAAAACGGCGCCCTGCCGGATGAAGCGGGACGCCGTTTGGTTCAAGGTTTGTGCGGGGCGTGATGCCTGGAGACTCAGGTTGCGGCGGGGAGCTTCGGGAGCATGCCGCGGAGGTTCTTCGCGTAGAGGGCCGCCACATAGAGGATCACCACGGCGGCGACCGTCACTTCGACGTGGGCGAGGAAGCGGATCTGGTGCGCGTAGTGAAGGGCGCCGGGGAGGCCCGCCACGAGGTTCGAGAGCTTGTAGAGCGCCGTCGCGCCGATGGCCATCGGGAAGGTGAAGGCCGCGTAGCCCGGCGAGAACTGAAGTCTCAGGAGGCGCCAGAAGGCGAAGTAGATCACGACCGTCATGAGGAGCGCGATGCCGAAGAGGAGCGCGACGAGGAGAAGCGACGGATCCTTCTCGACCGTGAGATAGCCGGCAAGCAGCAGGCTCGCGGGCGCGGCCAGAATCGCGATCGTGGGCTTGGCGCCGTTGGGGACTTCGGGGAGGAAGAAGAGGCGGTAGATCATCAGCGGCAGGAGCACGGCATAGGCCGCGGCGCCCATCCAGAAGAGGACCTTCGCGAAGGGAAGCAGCACGGCCACCTCGGGGAAGGTTACGTCGGCCACCACGATGCCGATGGGCGGCACGAACCAGGAGGGCACCATGAGTTCGAGCCTCGGTTCCTGCAGGCGGTTCACGACGAAGATGCCGAGCGCCGCCAGATGAAGGAGCACCGCCGCGCACCAGAGCACGACGCCCGCTTCGGGCATCCAGTGGCCCGCCGTCTTCGAGACCACCATCAGGCACATCGCGAACGTCGGGACGATGCTGCCCACGACGGGATGCTTCAGGTCGGCCCAGAGCGTGTCGTGGTGCGCCGTGAAGCGAAGCACCAGAAAGCCGATCATGACGAGGCCGATCACGGCACCCGTCGTCTGGCCCCAGCCCGCGAGCGGCAGGGCGTTCTCGAGGCACCAGCCCAGACTCGCAATGCCGAGCGCGAGACCAGCGAGCGGCGTGGGCAGGCCACGAACCTTGTAGTGAAGCTTTTTGAACATGGGAATTCTCAAGAAAAGGGCGGGATTGCCCTTGGTTTGCGGGGCTATTTTGGCAGAAAATTCGTTCGGAGGCGTCGTTTTTTTCAGAACCGATCGTTCGGAAAATGCGACTAATCTAACTTCAATCGTTCGGCTTTACCGAAAGTCGGGACATCCTGCGCCCTCACGACTTTTTGCAGGCCTTCCGCAGGGGGAGGCCTTTTTCGGCTTCTTCGAATAGAATGTACCTTCTATAAAACATTTAATATTAAGGATAGGGCCTGCCCGTGGCAGCGCCCGCAACTGCGCGATGGACATGGAAGACAAGGAGACGGCCCCGGGAACGGTGCTTCTGGCGGTGGACGTTGCAAGGCGTCAGGCGGAATTGAGGCGAAGGAGCGTCATCATGACGGAGGATCCCGTCGAGGCGGCCGAGTGGCTTCGCACCTACAGGCATCCGATGACTGAGCTCATCTCGATCGGGCCCTGGGTGTCGTACAGCGCCTTCAATCAAGGTGCCGGCGTCGACCTGCCGAGGCTCCTGCTCTCGGACCGCGTGCGCTCGGCCTGTGCGGTCGAGGTGGCGGGGCTCGACTACGCGGCGCAGCAGGCGAAGTACCTTTTTGCATTTGAGGACGCCGCCGAGTGGATTGAGGCCAATGTTGAGACGGGCGTGATGAGCGTCGTCGTGCCGCTTTCGATTTTCGCGTCCGATCCCGACGCCCTGAGAGCCGAATTCGAGGAAGAGAAGCGCCTGAGGTTCACGAATGTGAAGACGAAGGAAGGTGCCGTGAAGCCCCGCCGCATTCTCGCCCGCTGGAGCGTCGTGAAGAACCTTCCGAAGGAGGCCCGCGAGGCGATCGGAAACTGGTCCTCGGACTATGCGGCCGAGAAGGTCCGCCAACAGGTTGCCTGGCCCGTGCCGCCCTCGATGGAGGTTGATTTTCCCGGATGCGTCTTCGCCCGCTACCGCACTTCGGCCGAGATCGAGCCCACGCGCCAGCGCACGCACAACACGATCCTCTTTACGGGCATGGCTGTTCACCGCGAGATCGGGCGCAACAGACCGTACTGCAGGCGGCACTTCACGCCGGGACTGCTTCTGGGTGGTCCTCGAAACTGGCCCGACTACGAGATCGGACTGGTCGACGTGATGAGCATTCCGAGGGCGGCCGCACTTCTAGGAGAGAGCTTCATCAGGCACGCCGCCTGGCGTCTTTCGCCCGAGGACGTCGTCTGGTGCGGGGACCCTTCGGTCCTGCACGACGTGAAGCTCAGCTCCGACATGCGGATTCTGCTCGGTCTTTCGAGGGAGAGGCGCAGGCCCGTCGTCTGAGCCCGGCGTGTGATTCCCTCGCGGGTTTACCCGCTTGGGGCTTCGGATCACGGAGCGCGCGTGCCATAATCATCGTTAGAGAATGTCGGCTTTCAGACGGTCCCTCGTTCGAGGGAGCCGAACCGTCATTCCGGCCAATCTTCCCACGAGGATCCAGTCATGCAGATTACGCTTCGCCAGATGCAGGTCTTTCTTGCAGTCGCACGCACCGAGAACCTGTCGGTTGCTGCTCAGGATCTTGCGATGAGCAAGAGCGCGGTGAGCCAGGCCCTGACGGAGCTTGAGGGGCGCCTCGGCGTCACGCTCTTCGAGCGCACCCGCGGCCGCCTCCTTCTTTCGGCCGAAGGCAGACGCCTCAAGCCCGCCGCCGACGAGCTCATGGAGCGCACCGACGACATCGAGTCGCTCTTTTCGGGTCGCACGACGGGCCAGCTCAGGCTTGCCTGCACGTTCACGATCGGCTCCTTCATGCTCTCGGACCTGATGCGCGACTTCCAGGCGCACGCGGGCTGGATGCCCGAAATGCGCATCGCCAACACCGCCGAGGTGGCCGAATCGCTTCTCAACTTCTCGACCGACGTCTCGATCGTCGAGGGCCCCGTCACAAATCCGCACCTCATCACCGAGCCGTGGATTTCCGACGAAATGGTCGTGGTGGCGCCCAAGGGGCACCGCCTCACGCAGGGCGTCGCGACCTGGGAGCAGCTCTCTCGCGAGCGCTGGATTCTTCGAGAGGAGGGCTCGAGCACCCGCATCTTCTTCGACGCCCAGATCGGCCTTCACCTCTCCGAGCACAACATCATCGCGAACGTCAACAGCTTCGAGGCGATCGTCGGCATGATCATCAACGGCATGGGCCTCACCTTCATATCCGAGCGCATCCTCCACGATCCGTTCTTCGGCCCGCACCTCAGGCGCGTCAAGTGTCCCGAGACCTTCACAAGGCAGCTCTCCTTCTGCATGCACAAGCAGAAGTACCGCTCCTCCGACCTCCAGGCCTTCCTCGCCTTCTGCCGCCTTTGGGGCGAACGCCTTCTCGAGCGCGAGCACAGCCGCAGGCTCGAGGAGGAACGCGCGGCCATGGTCTTCACGCCTCCCGCCTGACCGTCGCTGCACTACCACAGTCATCACGGTCTTCGGGGCGCCGTTGCAGGGAATTCACTTTCCCGCCCGGCGCCCCTGCTGCATCCGGGCTTCCTGCCTCAGACGCACTCTTCGGAGTGCAAATCCGCCCGCAGATGAGGGGATTGCGCAAGAATCCGACGTTTTGCAGCGCCAGTATTCCTGCGGCCCAGTGTACAATGCCTGCCGCTTCACGTTCGGACGGGCCTCCCTCAGGCTTTCCGCGGAAGTCCCCCAAACCACCAGACCACAAGACCGATTCCATTTCCATGCACGTCACCGTCTATCTCATCTGCGCGCTCGTCACGGCCCTGATGGCCGCCTACGGCATCTGGCGCACGATCCGCATCGCCCATCTCGGCACGACCTCGAAGCTTGCCGTCACGGCCTTCTTTGCGCTTGCGGGCGCCTTGCACTTCGCCTTTCTCGACATGACGGACCTCTTCGAGCGAGCCTTCATCGTCGACACGCTGCCCGTCACGGGGCTCTTCGTGAGCTTTGCCTACTGGTTCTTCCTGCTGGCGCTCGCGCGCGACGTGATCGGCGGCGTGCGCGGACTCGTGCGCAGGAAGATGGGGCTTCCCGTCGAGAAGCGCGACCTCTTCACGATCGTCTCGACGTGCTTCGTGGCCGTCTTCGGCATCTTCTTCGGCATCACCTCGACCTGGAACGCGCTCTCCGAGCCTACGGTCGAGCCGATGACCGTGGCCGTCAGGAACCTGCCGCCCGAGCTCGAGGGCTTCAAGGTCGCCCAGATCACGGACCTGCACGCCTCGAACCTCTTTCCCGCCGCCCGCACCGAAGCCGTGGTGAAGGCCGTCAATGAGGCCAAGCCCGACCTCGTCCTCATCACGGGCGACTTCTCCGACGGTCCGCTCGACAGGGAGGTCGCCGTTCTTCAGCGCGATGCGGACCTCGCGCCTCTTTCCGGCCTCAAGGCCGCCTACGGCATCTTCGGCGTGACGGGCAACCATGAGTACATCCGTCCTGAGCGCGAGAAGCTCCTTGAGATCATCAGGCGCCACGGCGTCGTGATCCTCGAGAACGAGGCCGTCTCCATCGCCGTCAAGGGCCGCCGCGTGACAGTGGCGGGCGTGGACGACCTCGCCGCCGAGCGCACGGGCGCAGGCCGTCACGACCTTGCGGGTACGCTCTCCAATCTCGCCGACGACGACCTCCGCATCCTGATGGACCATCAGCCCCGCACGGCTCCCGAGGCTGCGAACCCTGCCTGGAAGGTGGATCTGCAGCTTTCGGGTCACACCCACGGCGGCCACACGGGTCCCGTCGCGATTCTCGCCTCGCTTGCCAACAACGGCTTCGTCAAGGGCTTTTACGAGCTGGGCGGCATGAAGCTCTACGTCTCCCAGGGCGCGGGCTTCTGGGCGGGCTTCCCCGTGAGAAGCGGTACCTTCAACGAAATCCCGCTCATCACGTTCATGCGCGCCAACTGATCGAGCAGCTTTTCGAGCATTCCCGGCATGAAAAAGCCTCCCGACTTCGGGAGGCTTTTTTGATGAGTTTGGGCAGGTGTCAGTATGTCGTTCGGTCGAAGACGGCCTTCTGCTGCGTGAATTCGAGCAGGCCCGCGAGGCCGCCCTCACGTCCGATGCCGCTCTGCTTGTAGCCGCCGAAGGGTGCGGTGACGTCGCGCGGGGCGTCGTTGATGTAGACGTTGCCCGAGTGGATGCGCTTTGCGACCGCGACCGCCTCGGCCTTCGTCGGGGCGTGCACGTAGCCCGAGAGTCCGTAGGGCGTGTCGTTGGCGATTGAGACGGCCTCCTCGACGGTGTCGTAGGGAATGATGCAGAGCACGGGGCCGAAGATCTCCTCGCGGGCGATGCGCATGTCGTTTCTCACGTCGGAGAAGACGACGGGTCTGACGTAGTAGCCGCGGGACATGTCGGTGGGGACGCCGCCCATGACGAGTCGTGCGCCTTCGTCGATGCCGGCCTGCACGTATTCGGCGATCTTCTCGAACTGGGCCTTCGAGGAGACGGGGCCGATGTCGGTCTTCGGGTCGGTCGGGTCGCCGACGACGAGCTTGGCGGCGAGCTCGCAGAATTCGGACTCGATGCGCGCGAGGTCGCGACGGGGCACGATGAGGCGCGAGAGAGCCGTGCAGGTCTGGCCCGCGTTGAAGAAGATCGAGCTCAGGATCTTGGGGTAGGCGGCCGAGTAGTCGTCGGAGGGCAGGAACACGGCGGGGGACTTGCCGCCGAGCTCGAGGCTGATGTGCTTGACGCTCTCGAGCGCGCGCTGCGCGATGCGGATGCCGACGGTGGTGGAGCCCGTGAAGCTCACCATGTCGACGTCGGGATGCGAGGCGAGGCGGTCGCCGAGTCTGGAGCCGCGGCCGCTCACCATGTTGAAGACCCCCTTGGGGAAGCCCGCGCGGTCGAAGGCGTCGGCGAGCAGGCAGGCCGTGAGCGGCGTGTGCTGGCTGGGCTTGAGGACGACGGTGCAGCCCATCAGGATGGCGGGGACGACCTTCTGGACGACCTGGCCGAGCGGATAGTTCCAGGGCGTGACGCAGGCGACGACGCCGACGGGCTCGCGGTAGACGGTGGAATTCGGGAGCGTTTCCTCGAGGACCATGCGTTCCGCCGCCTCGATGTAGGAGCGTACGCGCACGTACTGGTACTCGCAGTGGGTCCTGGTCGTGAAGCCGACGGGTGCGCCGAGTTCGGCCACTTCGAGCGGGATGATCTCGTCGTGCAGGGCCTCGAAGTTCGCGAGCATGGCCTTCATCAGGCGGATGCGTTCTGCGAGGGGCGTCGTGCGCCAGCCTTCGAGCGCGGCCTTTGCGGCCGCAACGGCGCGGTCCGCGTCGGCGGGCGTGCCGTCGGGGATGCGGGCGAAGCGCTCGAGCGTGGCGGGGGTTTCGACCTCGATCCAGGCGTCGTCCTCCGAAGGCGTCCATTCGCCGTTGATGTAGTGTTTTTCAAAATCCCATGACATTTTGCGAATCCTTCTTCTTCTGTTTCTGTTTTTGCCGGCCTCGGGGCGCGTCAGCATCCGCGTCGGGGCCGGAAGCAGGGCACCAGATGTCCTAACTCTAGCGCAAAGCGAGGGGCTCTGCGGGCCTGCCCATAATGCTACAGCCTCAGGGAAGCCGAAGAGATAAGGCGTTTTGACTAGGCGCATCTCTTGTGCGGGCGGCGGGGCGGGAGGACCTCCCGCAGTTGCGCACGCCGTGCCGCTCCCGGATTTTTCGGCTTATTTCCTGCTGCAACAGCCTCACGCAGTCGGACATGATTTGTTGCGCAAAAGCGGCACGCCGACTGGCAAGATGTCTTCAACGGACGAACGACGGGAACCGAAGCGAAGGAAGCCCCGTCGGGCGGACCGCCATCCGAGAAACAGCATACATATAGGAGAGTGCGCGCAGGAACAGGACCGACACTGCAAGCAACTGCACGCCGACGACATCATGACATTCAACGCCAAGCTTCTCACCGCCACCGCCGCCGCTCTCATCGGTGCCATCGCGCTCACGGGCTGCAACGAAGCCCCGGCTCCGGCCCCCGCCGCCGAACCCGCCGCGCAGACCCAGCCCGCTCCGGCCCCCGAGGCCCAGCAGCAGGCGCCCGAACAGGCTCAGCAGCAGGCTCCGGCGGCGGGGTT
>OGMV01000897.1_pt1 | contig 11991 bp, 9 predicted proteins | sample 1573341 | NCBI WGS metagenome assembly OGMV01 (sample SAMEA2581994, study PRJEB24529) | metagenome | biome: Human gut stool | place: China | collected 2011 | reverse complement strand
TGTCCGGCATCAAGGTCACCCAGATCTTTGGCCGCGAGGACGAGAAGATGGCGGACTTCCGCAAAAAGAGCCAGAATCTGGCACGGGCCAATCAGGAGCAGATCTTCGTGTTCAGTGTGTTCCGTCCGCTGGTGTATATGCTCTACATCAGCTCCATCCTCTGCCTGTTCTATCTGGGCGGCATGGGCCACCTGAACAACATCCGCTTTCTGGGCCAGACCCTTTCCGGCGGAACGGTCGTTACCTTTTATATGTACATCTCCAAGTTCTTCACCCCCATCCAGAATCTGGCCGAGCAGTTCAACTGGCTGCAGTCGGCGCTGGCCTCGTCGGAGAAGGTCTTCTCCATCATGGACTTGCAGCCGAAGATGGTGGATGCCCCCGATGCCATCGAGCTGGACGAGGTGAAGGGCGAGATCGAGTTCCGCGACGTCTGGTTCAGCTATGTCCCCGGCGAGTGGGTGCTACAGGGCGTCTCCTTCCACGTTGACCCCCGCGAGACGGTGGCCTTCGTTGGCTCTACCGGCTCCGGCAAGAGCACGATCCTGTCCCTCATCTGCCGCAACTACGAGTTCCAGAAGGGTGAGATTTTGATTGACGGCATCGACATCCGTAAGATCAAAATTTCCTCGCTGCGCCGCCACTTCGGCCAGATGCTGCAAGATGTGTTCCTCTTCTCCGGCACCATCCGCAGCAACATCGTCCTGCGGGAAGAGGGCATTTCGGACGACGAGATCCTGGAGGTCTGCCGCTACGTCAACGCCGACAAGTTCATCGCAAAGCTCGACCACGGCCTGGACGAGGAAGTCCGCGAGCGCGGCAACAACTTCTCGGCCGGTCAGCGCCAGCTGCTCAGCTTTGCCCGCACCATCATCCACAAGCCCAGCGTGATGATCCTGGACGAGGCCACCGCCAACATCGACACCGAGACCGAGCTGCTCATCCAGGACTCGCTGGAAAAGATGCGCACCGTCGGCACCATGCTCATCGTGGCGCATCGTCTGTCCACCATTCAGCATGCGGACAACATCATCGTCCTCTCCCACGGCAAGATTCTGGAGCAGGGCACCCATCAGCAGCTTCTGGCCAACCACGGCCGGTACTATCAGCTCTATACGCTGCAGTACCACAAAGAGCAGCTGAGCCAGTGACTGCTGCCCCTGCCCGGCAGAGGCTCTGAACAAAACAGGAACCCCCTCTTCTGCGTTTTCGGCGGAAGAGGGGGTTCGTTTCATTGCAGCAGCGTTTTCATTGCTTCGACACACACCGGGTCGAACTCCGTCCCGGCGCGGGCGGTGAGGGCCGCGGCGATCTCGGCGTCCGTTTCGTCCCAGCGACGGTGGCGGTCGGTGAAGTCCGCTACGGCAAGGATGCGGGCCAGCAGGGGGATCTCCTCGCCCCGCAGGCCGGTGCAGTAGCCGGTGCCGTCGTACCACTCCCGGTGGAAGCGTACCGTCTCGGCCACCCGGTCTACGATCTGAAGCTGCAAAATGATGGCATAGCCCCGCTCTACATAGGTCTGATAGAGCTGGAACTGCTCCTCGGTCAGCTGCCGGTTCTGCAGCACAGCGTCCGGCAGGCCGACGGCCCCCACCTCATGCAGCAGGCCCGCATAGTAGCCGTCCCGGCAGGCCGTTTCGTCCAGCCCCATCCGGCGGGCAAGCTCCTGCGTCAACGCGGCCACCTGTTCGCAGTGCAGGTCCACTTCCGGCACTTTGGAGCTGAGGGCGCTGTACATGGCCGTGATGACCTTGAGCGACATCTCCGAGAGCCTGGCCCGCTCGGCATCCATGCGCGCCTGCAGAATGACGTGCTGCTGCAGCTTTTCCACCCAGTAGCGCTGGATGAAGAAGGTGATGATGTAGGCGATGCCCAGAATGCAGAGGAACAGGAAGGGCAGGCGGGGCACAAAATCCGCCCCATAGCGGGCGGCGGGGTCTGCCACAAGGACACCCCGCAGGCAGAGCATGACGCCCGTCAGCCCCAGCAGACTGAAGGGAGCACTGCCCGCGATGCCCAGGATGAACACGTTGCAGAACAGGTAGATGAGCAGGAAAAAGACGCTGAAATATCCGATGGAAGCCTTCCAGAATAGCACAAAACAGCAGACGAGCATCACGGCAGAGGTAACGTAATCGTCCGCGCGGCTGTGTTGGCGGGGGAAGGGTACCAGATCGACGCCGATGGCCAGCAGCATGGCTCCAAGCAGAGCGTAGAACTGGGCTGGGGCTCCATACCACAGCGCCACCGGCAGCTGCACCAGCCAGAGCAGCCCTATGACCCCTTTGGTATAGAGTGCCAGCTCCGGGTCCTGGTAGTGGATGCGGATGGTCTGGAGAAAAAATGGAAAAAACGAGCGTTTCATAGGCAGTTCCTCCGGGGGTCAGGCCAGCGGGATGCCGCCGGTCTGCAGCAGGTCGATGACCGCATCGGCCACTTCGGGCGAAAACTGGGTGCCGCGGCCCCGTTCAAATTCAGAGAGGATGTAGTCGAGGTCGCAGCGCTTGCGGTAGCAGCGATTGGAGCTCATGGCGTCCAGTGCGTCGGCTGCGGCGATGACCCACACCATGCGGGGCAGGTCTTCGCCCATCAGCCCGGCGGGGTAGCCGGTGCCGTCGTACCGCTCGTGGTGGTAGCTGGCCCCCAGGTCGGCCTGGGGCAGAAATTCCAGCCCGGCCAGTATTTTTTTGCCCCACAGGGTATGCTGCCGCATCACATCGATCTCCGCATCCGTCAGGCGGCTGGATTTGTTGAGGATGGCATCCGGCACGGCGATCTTGCCAATGTCGTGGAGCAGGGCGCTCCGGTAAAGCCGCTCCAGCTCCTCTTCGGAGAGAGTGGGGTCCAGATGCTTTGCAATGATGCGGGAATACTGCGCCACCCGGCGGGAGTGCTCGGAGGTGTAGTGGTCCTTCTCGTCGATCATCTGGTTGATGGCGGCCACCGAGCTGAGGATCAGCTTTTGTGCCTTGCCCATGGTGGCCTGCACTTCGGCCTCCATCTCCTGCTCGGTCTGCTCCCGGCGGATGCGGTAGGATTTATAAAACAGGTCGGCCACCACCATGGCCAGCAGGAACTCCCAGTAGAAGACCGGGTAGTAGATGCGGTAATCCCTGGGGTAGGCGTTGGCCAGCCGCTCCGGGGAGCCCCAGAGCAGTACCATGGCGCACAGCCCATAGGCCGAGCAGATCGGCACCGCCTGCTTCAGGCCCAGCTGGATGAGCAGGATGGCGGGCAGCAGGAAGAGCCACAGGGTCTGGAAGCCGTTGTTTTCGTTCGAGACAAAGCAGCACAGACTCATCAGAACGATGAGAACGGCCCCCGCAAGGACGGTGCGCTTCGGGTGCCGCACATGGGAGAGCAGCAGCGATACCCCGAACAGCGTCAGGCAGACGAACAAGGTGGAGACAAAGACGATGGGGCGGTCAAGGCTGTTGCAGCTCAGGTTCAGTATCACCAGCACCACCGCAGACCAGAGCAGGATGCAGCGCATACAGGCACTGTTGATGGGGGCCGTTTCTTCGTAGCGGCAGACATCGGCGACCAGATCGCGGATTCGTTGGAACATGGCGGGCCTCCTTTTGGCGGGCCTCCTTTTGGCGGGGATCATGCGGCATCCAGGAACTCTTCCGGGTCCTCGATGACATCTTCCGCCTCGTCCGAAACTTCTTCGTCCGGGGCAGGGAAGAACCAGCCCTGGATCGCATCGCGGAGCGAGAGCAGGGTGGTATCCATTTCGGCATTCTGGCGCAGCAGCTCATGCACCAGGTAGGGCTTGTCGGTGATGAGGTCGTCTGCGCCCAGCTCCATCATGTGGCGGGCATCGTCTTCCTGGGCGATGGTCCAGGCCGAGATGGTCTTGCCGCGCAGGTGGATCTGATTGACCATGCCGGAGGTGATGAACGTATGCTCCACGCTGAAAAAGTCGGCATCCGGCAGGTCGTAGTAGTTGCCGACGCCCAGCGCCAGAATGTAGCCGGTGGGGATATCCGGGGCCAGCTCCTTGACTTTGTGCAGCGTCTCATAGCTCTGCGAGGTGATGACGCAGTGCCCCTCGAAACCGTACGCCCGAAGCAGGCGGACGGTCTCGGCTTCCAGCGTCGGGGTGGCGGCGCTGGGCTTGATCTCCACGTTCAGGTCGATGCGGCCCTGACAGAGCTGCAGCACTTCCTCAAACGAGGGGATGCGCGTCCCGGCAAAGCGGGCGCTGAACCAGCGGCCTGCGTCCAGCGCTTCGATCTCCGCAAAGGTCAGATCGTACACCTTGGCGTTTTTGCCGGTGCAGCGCTTCAGGCTGGTGTCGTGGGTCACGACCACCACGCCGTCCCGGCTCATCTGGACATCCAGCTCGATGCGGTCGCCGCCCTTCCGGATGGCAGACCGGAAAGCGGGGATGGTGTTTTCCGGGGCAATGGAGCAGTCACCGCGGTGGTAGGTGACAAGGGGCGTCACACCGCCCACCGCCGAGAGCAGCGCATCGTCCTGGGGCAGGCTGAGCAGATAGACCGTGGTGGCGCAGCTCGCGAGGGTGACGCCTGCCACCAGAGCCGTCAGCAGCAGGCGGCCGCTGCGGCGGGCGGGGGTATCGCCCGGCTGCACGTCCGGCTGGGGCAGGCCCTGTATCCGGAAGTAGAGCAGACCGAGGATGGTGCACTGGGCCACAGTGACCCGGCAGTCCAGCAGAAAGCCGAAGAAGGGCAGCTCCACCAGCTGCAGTGCGCGGGAGAGCAGCAGCATGGCGCGGGTGCTTTCCAGCCCCACCAGCGCCGCGATGCCATACAGCAGGGCAGCGGCCAGCGCAAAGAGCAGGCCGGTGCGCAGCAGCACCCCGATGTTCCATCGGGCCAGCGCAGTCAGGACTTCGCAGAACCGCTGCTTCACACAGCGGCAGCTCTCTTTTACGGCGGAGCCGAACGGTTTGCGCTCCAGCATGAACAGGGGCAGTACCAGAGCAAAGAAGACGGTCAGCAGCACAACGGCCAGAATGCCTGCCCCATACAGCGCCAGAATGCCCGGTTTTGCCCGGATGACGCCCAGGATATATTCGGGCACGGCCAGCTGGGTGATGTAGCTGGCGGTGACGTACATGTCCGTGAACGGGATGAGGAGCACACAGTAGAGCAGGATGGGCCAGTTTTTCGGGTGCAGCACGTGGCGGATGTCCGCGAGGGAGATCCGGAACAGGGCGGGCAGACCGGAAGGCTCCCCCCGGCGGGCCCGGTCCAGCCCGTGCAGCACGATGGAAAATTCATACAGGTTCCAGAGCGCCACCAGAATGGCGATGAGCGCAAGGCCGCTCAGGATGCTGGGGGCCGTAAAGATCTGGTGCGCGTTGGTGTTCGTCAGGTAGTTCACCGGCGAAACGCGGAGCGTCAGGCTCCAGATGCCCCGCATGGCGGGGAGGAACACAAGCTCGGTGAGGAGCTTATACAGTACGATGGCGGCGATGAGGGCAGTTTCGGCCCGCCGGACGAGGGCCTGTGTTTCCTGCCGAAGCGCCCGGTAAGCGGCATTTGCCTGCCGCAGGGTGCAGTTGGAACGGCTCAATAAGATCTCACCTCGGTTGAAAGATCCGTTTTTTCAGAACGTTATATATTTATAAGTAGTATACCACAAAAAACGGCAAAAGAAAACGACTCTTCCCGACCGTTTCGCCCAAAATTTGAGGCGATTTTTCTGGCATCTTTTCAGCGGAGCGGAATCATGATACAATAAGAAAAACATCAGCAGGAGGAAAACGGGATGGAATTCCATTATGAGATCAGGCCCGGCCGCTACCGGCATTTCAAGGGCCGGGAATACGAAGTGCTGGGCATGGCACACCACAGCGAGACCGAAGAAGAACTGGTGGTCTACCGCACCCTCTATGGAGACCACGACCTCTGGGTGCGCCCGGCGGCCATGTGGTGCGAGACCGTGGAGCGGGACGGCAGCGTCCAGCCCCGCTTTGCCTACATCGGGGAGTGAGCGGATGAAGATCGTAGACCATTTTGGGAGCCGGCCGGGGGCCGAGCTGGTCCGCCTGCCGCAGGGCGGGGAACGGCAGCTGGCCGTTGAACACGCCGCAGCCCTCCTCGTCAACGAGCAGACGGCGTTCCGGGTGGTGTGTACCCCGGAGCTCCTGCCGCAGCTGGCGCTGGGCCGCCTGCTGACCGAAGGGTGGATCGCCTCCGCCGACGAGGTCGAGCAGGTGGCCGTCTGCGCCGAGGGGCTCAAGGTCAGCGTCCACCTGACCCACCCGCTGGCCGCGGTCTCCGCCGCCGGGCAGGAGGTGCCGAGTTGCTGCACCGACAACCTGACCGTGGCCTCTCCGGTGGCCCTTCGTCCGCTGGCCCCGGTGCCGCAGTTGGAAGTGCCGGAGGCCTGGGTCGGGACGCTGGCCGCAGCCATGGGCGGGGAACTGCCGCTCTACCGCGCCACCCGCGCCGTGCACAGCTGTTTTCTGCTGCGGGCGGGCCGCATCCTGTACCAGTGCGAGGATCTGGGCCGCCACAATGCGCTCGACAAAGTCGTCGGCTGCGCACTGGCGGACGGAGTGCCGCTGGGGGAGTGCGTCCTTTACACCAGCGGCCGGGTGCCGGTGGATATGGTGCGCAAGGCCATCCGCGCCGGTGTTCCCGCCCTCGTCAGCAAGACGATGCCCACCGTTCAGTCGGTGGAGCTGGCGGAAGAATACGGATTGAGGATGTTCATCCAAAAGAAGAACGAATTTCACGCAAGAATTCCGTGAAGCTTCCATAAAAATCTGGAAAATCCAGCGGGTATGCGTTGACTAACCTGCGCGGATGATGTTATTCTTATAACGAAGATACCGTTCGGCACTGTTGCAGCAGGCTGAGCGGCTGTTTTTCGTGCATGGAAGCTCTCCGTGCATGACGATAAGAATAGGCAGGTGAAACAATGAAGCAGGCAAATCATGCGCCGCAGCCGTTGTGGCGCAGACGGCTGCCGGGCTATGCCGCCATGGGCGCGGCCACACTGGCAATGGCGCTGGGTCTGCATGGGTTGATGAGTGCCCGCACCACGGTGGCAGGCACCCTTCTGCCCCTGGCAGATGCCGACGCCGCCACCTATGGCATCCGCGCGGTGTACCAGCTGGACGAGAACACCTATTATGTGGTGGGCGCCCAGAAGGGCTTCCAGAGCGACGTAGAGGCAGGCGTGACCCTTGACAGCACGGGCAATGTGCAGAGCGTTGCCATCCTGGCGCAGGGCGAGACCGACAACCTCGGTGGCCAGTGCGTAGACTCGGAGTTCACGTCCCAGTACCAGGGCGCAGCTCCCTTCGCGCTGGCAGGCAAGGCTTACACGGTGACCGACCCGGCCACCGGCACGAGCTATGCCGCCGCAGGCAGCAGCGAAACAGAAGCCCCCGCAGAGGATTTTGACCCGGCCAACTGGCGGGTCAGCGATGCTTCCCCGGAGGCCGAGGCCACCCGTAAGATGTACGAGGCGGGCCTCACGCTCTCGGCTCTGAACGGCCAGCCGCTGGACGACGAGCTGGCACCTCCGCTGGATTCCAGCGCTGAGGCTGTGGCGCGCCGCAAGCTCTATGCGGCAGGCCTGAGCAAGAGCGCACAGGACGGCGAGGACCAGGCATCGCCCTTTGCAGACTGGTCGGCAGAAAAACAGGCGGCCTACCGTCTGGAACAGGCCGAACTGACGACTTCCGGTGAGGACGCCGGTGCCGCCAGCGCTGACCTGACCGAGGTGGATGCACTGACGGGTGCAACGATCACCTCGACCGCCGTGACGAACATCGTCAACAACAGTTATTTCTATGTGACCGAAGTGCTCAGCGCAGAGTAACTTCACGGAGGAATGGAACCTATGGCAAAAACCGATTTCCTGACAGCGGATATGACCCGCCGTCAATTCATGAAAATTTCGGGCAAAAGCCTTGCAGGGCTGAGCCTTTCCGCATCCATGCTGTCGCTGTTCGGCTGCTCGCAGCAGCAGGTCGATGCCGGCGCAGTGGCGACCTGGGCGCTGCCCCAGGGCCTGCTGGTCGTCAACGCAGACCTGTGCACCGGCTGCCAGCGCTGCGAGATCAACTGCACCCTGACCAACGACGGCGTCTGCTCTTCTTATATCAGCCGCGTCAAGATCCAGCGCCGCCTCAATCTGGATGGCGCCGGCAACGGCCTGCTCTCCGGCACGGACAACTGCTGGGTCTACTTCCCGGACACCTGCCGCCAGTGTGAGGACCCTGCCTGCGGCAACGCCTGCCCGCAGAAGGCCATCACCACCAACGAGCAGGGCATCCGCGTCGTGGATACCGACAAGTGCATCGGATGCGGTGCCTGCCACGAGGCCTGCCCCTGGCACATGCCCACCGTCAACCCGGAGACCGGCAAGTCGTCCAAGTGCATCGCCTGCGGTGCCTGCGTCGCAGGCTGCCCGTCCGGCGCTCTGTCCATCGTGGATTGGGACGCCGTCACCAGCGCAGCACAGGCTGCCTACATGGACCTGTAAGGAGGAAAAACAATGGCTGAATCTTATGGCTGGGCAGGCAAGCTCCTGCGTGTCAATCTGACCACCGGCGAGATCACGACGGAGGATGACACCCAATACCATAAATACATCGGCGGTATGGGCATGGCCTACCGCATCATGTACGACGAGGCTCCCATGGACCTCGACCCCTATGACGAAAAGGCACTGGTCATCTTCGGTGTCGGCCCCCTGACCGGCTCCGGTGTGCCCTGCTCCGGCCGCATGAACGTGACCTTCCGTTCCACCTGGTCCAAGGGCAAGTCCATCATTGACGGCCACATGGGCGGCCACATCGGCCCCATGCTGAAGTATGCCGGCTACGACGGCATCATCATCAGCGGCATCTCTGAAAAGCCCGTCTACCTGCGCATCGAGGACGGCGACGTCTCTCTGGAGGATGCCAGCGCGATCTGGGGCAAGGGCACCTTTGCCTCCAACAAGTGGCTGATCGAGCAGAACGGCCGCGAGTTCGAGTCCGCCTCCATCGGCCCTGCCGGTGAGAACCTGGTGGACTACTCCACCCTGAACACCAGCTTCGGCAACTCCGCCGGTGCAGGCCTGGGCGCTGCGCTGGGCAACAAGAAGCTCAAGGGCCTGGTCATCCGCGGCACCGGCAGCGTCAAGGTCGCAGACCCCAAGAAGGTGCTGGAACTGTCCAACTACATGATGGGCAACCTGATCGGCGGCAACAACAACCACAACGTGCCCGCACAGCCCCAGAGCTGGGCGGAGTACAGCGCCACCTCCGGCAAGAACCGCTGGTCCGGCGCACCTGGCCGCATGTGGAAAAAGGCCCCCGGCGGCCCCGTGGACACCGGCGAGCAGCCCTACAACGACATCAACAAGGTGGCGCTGCGCTGCTTCAAGGGCTACTTTGACTTCGGTGCACCGGCTGCAGAGTACACCGTGAAGAACGGCGGCTGCTCTTCCTGCCCCATCCGCTGCTACACCGAGTACGATGTGGACCCGCTGGCCGATTACGACCTGCCCACCCACAACTCCAACACCTGCATGCCCGTGTTGTACGGCACCCGCGTGTACCCGGACGGCGTCCATGACTTCAAGTACGAGGGCGACGGCACCATGGTCATCAATCTGGCCTGGGCTCACGCTGTGGACGATATGGGCCTGTGGGACAACTACGGCAACCTGAACCGCGATCTGCTGTGGATCCTGCGGATGCCCCGCGAGGAGGCCACCCAGTACATCAGCGAGGAAGAGTACGATTCGCTGCCCTGGTCCTGGGAGAAGGCCGGTGACCCCCGCTGGGAGGTCGAGCTCATCCGCCGCATGGCCTACGGCGAGGGCGACCTGTCGGTCATCGCCAAGGGTACGCTGGCTATGATGGAAAAGTTCGGCCTGCCCAAGAGCTGGCTGGACCGCGACGATGGTGCAACCAACTCCAACCTGATCTACAACGGCTTCCCCAACCACCACGGCCCTGCTGAGGCATGGCAGGTTGGTATGCTGTACAACCTCGTTTACAACCGTGACTGCATGATCCACGAGATCGTCTGCGAGACCGGTTCCGGCGCTCCGTATGAAGTGACCAAGAAGGTCATGGAAGACTTCTTCGGCGAGGGCTGCTACGACAAGGCCAAGAGCTACACCCCCATCAACGAGAACAAGGCAAAGCTGGCGGCTTACTGCGTCAACGATAAGAACTTCCACGACTCTGCTACTCTCTGCAACTGGATGTGGCCCATGACCCAGTCTCCCTCCAAGGAGCGTGAGTACCACGGCGACCTGGATCTGCAGGCAGACTTTATGACTGCTGTTACCGGCGAGACCTACACCCAGGCAGGCCTGCAGGAGGCTGGCGAGCGCATCACCCAGATGCTCCGCGCCATGACCGCCATCAGCTTCCAGAACAACTGCGGCAGTGCAAACCTGCGCCAGGAGCATGATGCGATCTGCGACTGGGTCTTCGACAAGGAGCCGGATTTCAAGGCATTCGAGGCCGGCACCACCAAGCTGGATCGCGCGGATATGGAAAAGGCCAAGGATCTGTTCTACAATGTCTTTGGCTGGGATCTGACCACCGGTGTGCCCACCCGCGAGACGCTGGAGAAGTTCGACCTGGCCGATATGGCCGACGACCTCGAAAAGCGCGGCATTTATGCCCAGACCACCGAGGCCGCTGAGTAAAATCCCACAGAAACGAGGAAATTTGCCATGTTGTTTGGCAGACGCAAACCCGGCTATACCACCACTGTGGATGGTGCAGCCGACCCCGAACAGGTCGTGCTGGATCTGCAGAAGGCGGAGATGGCCGCAAAGAAAAAGCCCAAGGCGGAGGTGTTCAGCATCGACGCCGCCAGCGAGACCGCCCGCCGCCTGAAAGAGACGGGCAGCACCTTCGATGGCAGCGCCGCCAAGGCGGGCGAGGACGTGATGGCTGTGGTGGAGCGCGAGACCAGCGAGCTGGCTGCAAAGCAGCAGGCCGCCGGAGCCGCGCCCGAAGCTGCTGAGGCCCCCGCTGTGCCGGAAGGCACCGACGCGGCCGACGCCAAGCCGGAGCTGCTGGACTTTCTGGCTGCTGCCCCCGATGCGGAGAACGACCCCTACGCAGACCAGCCCACCAAAACGGCTCCGGAACTGCCGGAGCTGACCCCGGCGCAGCAGCTGGCAGGGTTCATCCGCTCCCGCTCGGCGGCCGCTCTGGTCACGGCACATGCCCAGCTGGTCTCGGAGGTGGAAAACGCCGACGAGCTGCTGGCTCAAATGCCGCAGGACCCCCAGTGTGAGGATATCGTCTCCCGCACTGGTGCCAAGGACACCTACTACTATTCCAGCGCCAACATGAGCGACAATTACGCGATGATCGCGCAGCTCATCGAGGACCGGGACCTGTGTGTGATGTTCGCGGAGATGGTGCGGTTCAATGCCCGCATCTACCCCAGCGCCACCCCGCTGCGCTACTTCCAGCGCTCCCCCTACGGCCTTGCGCCGGACGAGATCGAGCAGACCTGGAAGACCATGCAGGGCAGGCCGGAGTTTGCGGACATTGAGGAGCTGACCAACAACCAGAACGAGCGGTTCCTCTTTTCCACCCAGTATCTCACCCGCCGCTACGCCAAAGCCATCAGCGACGTGGATGAGTTCTGCGATTAAACATTCCAGAGCAAAACTGAATAGGGTATAAGAGCTTCTTTGAGCAAAGGCGTCTAAACTCCCACAAAGAGCAGGACACCGCGCCGCAATGCTGCACCCGCAAGGGCGGGCATTCAAGGGTGGCGGGGGAAACCCCACCGCCTTCCCGCAGAAGAAACGCTGCAATTTGAAAAAAAGAACTCCTCCCATCTTCACAGGTGCTTTTTGGCTGTGTGCTGCCGCTGCAAGGGCGGCGCATAGCCAAAGGCTGCCACCGGCGTAGCAGACTGCAAACTGCCGCAGCCGGTTTTGTGGGGATATTCTGCGGAGGCGTTTTGATTTTCCGGTCAAGACGTCTCCGCTTCTTTTTCACCTGCCTTTTTTGAAAAAAGAATACCCCTG
>OGMV01000896.1_pt1 | contig 11999 bp, 10 predicted proteins | sample 1573341 | NCBI WGS metagenome assembly OGMV01 (sample SAMEA2581994, study PRJEB24529) | metagenome | biome: Human gut stool | place: China | collected 2011 | reverse complement strand
AGTACTTAGGAACCATACCACCATCGAAAATCATTGTGAATAATAACATATATGCGAAGAAGTTTCTTCCTGGCATTTCCCACTGAATTAATACATAACCACCTAATGTTACAAGTAACAAACCGAGGAATGTACCAGCGATTGTAACAATACATGAGATACCGAATGGTCTATATAAAGCAACTCGAGTAACGATAGCTCTATAACCACCCCATGTAAACATTGTTGGAACCCACTTAAAACCATAAGCAGATCTTGCATCAAATGAATCGATGATTACCTTCCAGATAGGTAACATGATTGCTAATGAAATCAAAATAAAAATCAAACCATTTACAAGTGGGAAGATTTTGAATTTTTTCTTTTTCTTTGTAACTACAACTGAATTATCACTCATTATCTATCCCTCCTTATACAATACCACGTCCGCGGACTTTCTTACTAGCGTAGTTACAGCTAAGTACGAGAATCATTCCGACAAACGATTTAAATAAACCTACCGCAGTAGTATAACCATAATCCGAGTTACCACTTGAGAATGTCTTACGGTATACATATGTCTGTAATACTTCGGCAACATCCAATACGGCATTATTCATAGTAACGAAAACAGATTCAAAAAGGTTCATAACCTTAGCAAGGTTAAGAATAAATACTGTGATGATTGTGTTAGCTAAAGCAGGAAGAGTTATATATATAAGTCTCTTAAATCTGTTAGCACCATCAATCTGAGCAGCCTCATAAAGATCTGGGCTGATACCTGATAATGTAGCAAGGAAAAGAATAGTTCCCCATCCTGTATCCTTCCATACATTCATCATGAAGAATGTGCCTGTCCAGTACTTAGAACTACCAAGGAAATCGATAGGATTATCGATAAGTCCCATGTTAATTAAAGCACCGTTAACAACACCTGAGCTGTTAACTGAAAGAATCATCTTAAATACAGCAGCAACTACAACCCAAGACATGAAGTGAGGTAAGTAGATGATTGTCTGTACTGATTTCTTGAATGCCATGTTAGTAATCTCGTTAAGAAGAAGTGAGATAATAACTGCGGCACCTGTATTAAGTATTAACTTAACGATTGATAATACAAGTGTATTTCTGAATGCCTGCCAGAAATATGTATCGAATCTTAACATAGTCTGGAAGTGGAAAATACCTATATAATATGGGTTAGCTAATACATATGATGTGAACGCATAACGACATCCTAACATTGGCCAGTAGAAGAATAATATTATCATGATAAATACTGGGAGGAACATAATATAGAATCCTCTGTAGTAGAACATCTTCTGCGTAATACTCTGATTTAATGAGTTAGATAAATACTTGCTATCTACTCCGAGATCCTTCTTGAATAACTTAACAACATCCCAGAATACACCTATGATAGCAACGATAAGTCCAAGTATGATAACATATACACCTGAACCGATTGAATAAGTATTACCACCATATCCGTTTGATAATAAATCAGATACATTATGGTATACATACTTTAATGCACCAGTCTTAGTTTTACCATCTGTACTAGAGAACTGGAATGCAAACATAGATACAAATGCAACAACTGTAGCAAGTACTGATGTTACAATTGATAATTTTTCTTTCTTAGCAACAACTAAAAGAATACCAGCAACGATAAGCAACATAAAAAGATACCACATAAATATAACGCTGATATTCATGAAACCAAATGAGTATGCCTTAGGTGTATAACCATCCATAAGTTCTTCATTTGACTGAACAAATGGAAGCAATCCGCCTAACAACATGATTACCATACCGATAATAGCTAAATATCTGGTATTACCAGCTGGCTTACCATTAAGTGCTCCACACTTAGGGCAAATCTTTGCCTTCTTAGGAAGCTCTGTTCCACAAGACTTACACTGCATCTTTATACCCTTCTTTCCTAATATTATAGTAACAATGCTTATTAAGCAAAATATCGTGCCAGAAGACCAGGTCTCCTGGCACGACCACATGTGATAACAGGTATCACTAATAATACATATTAAGTAGTTTAAATCACTAATTACTTACCAGCGAACTGTTCATTTAATGACTTAAGAGCTGCTTCAACCTTAGAACCAACTGTATCTGTATACTGCTTCATACCTTCATCAACAGACCATTCACCTCTGGCTACCTTATCAACTACTGTATATCTCTGTGTATTGATATCACCGATAAGCTTACCAACTTCTTCTGTCATAGCAGGAGAATCAACTAACTGAGAGTTCTTGAAGAACATTTCTGAACACTCTGTAACGTTAGCTGGCTGTGCTGCCATTCCTGGATCCTTCTTTCCGTCACCGTATCCAGCAAGAACAAGGTTGCAGTCAAGATGAGCCTTAGAGTACTTTGCCTTAGGGTCAGACTTCTTAGGAAGGAATTCGAATGAACCGTCATCCTTTACGTTGTAGTAATATCCCTTAGGACCATATTCCCAAAGTGTCTGGATATCGCCACCATCTAACATCTTATCAAGGAAGTACTTAAAGATTCCTTCTGCCTTTCCTGTTTCACCTGCATGAGATGTAATACACCATGATGGTGAAAGTCTTTCTGCATACTTACCAAGCTCCTTAATTGGAAGGAGAGCAACGAGTGAGCCATCAAGACCAGATGAAGTTATTTCGTCCTTTAACTTATCAATCCATGTTCCAGCCCAGTATGTAAATACACCTGATTCTGTCTTAATATCTGATGACTTGAAGTCGTTACGTGATGTAAATGTTGTCTTTGTACTTGATTCCTTATTGATAAGTCCATCCTTAACAGCGTTCTGGATTCTCTGAAGAGCATCCTTCATTTCCTGTTCTGAGAAACCATCTACATACTTGCCCTGAGCCTTGTCATAGTAGAATGTAAACTGTGCATTCTGATAGAATTCAGGAAGATAGTTTGTATAAGGTGCTTCCTTTGAATAGAAACCAGGAGCTGAGATTACATAATCAACGCCCTTAGCTTCCTTCATCTTCTTAAGCATCGTATAGTATTCATCATATGTCATCTGCTTCTGAAGATCTGCCTTTGTATAACCAGCAGCTGTTGCCCAGGCTTCCTTTACATATGTACAGCATCCGTTACCACGCGCAGGTACGAAACCGTAAAGAGCTTTCTCCCCATCAACGCCTTTAACATAGTTAGCCTCCATGATCTTTTCTGCATCTGAAACAAGTCTTCCTGATGCCTTTGTTGCTGAATTGTTCCAAGCATCTGTCATATCCCAGAGAAGACCCTGGCTGGCATAAAGTGCTAAGTAGTCAGATGAAAGAATGATAACATCTGGCATAGCGCTTGCATCGAGCATTGAGTTAGCTACTGCATCATAGTATGAGTTGTGGTCTGGACGTGTTACTGTGAAGTCAAGGCTTGTTAATTCCTTGAGCTGTTCATCAAACTTGTCACCCCATTCTTCCATCCGAGGAACTGTACCATCAACCATAACAGTGAAAGCTTCTGGCTTTTCTACGCTTGCCCAATCTACTGTTGATTTGCTTTCTGTTGAAGCATTGTTGTTTCCACATGCAACAAGCCCCATTACTGAAGTAAGTGTTAAACCTACAGCAGTAAGTTTTTTAACTGTCTTTCTCATAAACTTATAAACCTCCCTATTGGTTCTTGTGGGGAACGCCCCACTTAATATGTTTCTAACATTGATATATATTACCATTTTTGTAATCTTTTAACAATACTTTATAAACTATTTTTCTGAACTTTGTAAACTATTTTGCTAAAAAAAGAGAATTGTTATGCTTAACACAAAAGATATGCCAGAAGATATTAAAGCAATTACTGGATAGTTTATCAAAGAACATGTGGATCTTAATAAGTGTAAGTTAGCATATTAACTATTATTAGTATAACGCATTTTTAACTGTATACAGAATAAAAAAGAGCCGTGTCACGGCTCTTTTTATATTGGGATTACGACACTTTCTGCAATCATCACATTCTATCGGCTATTTATGAATTCCTTCTTCTTCAATCTGACTATAAGACTTGTGACAAGCAGCATCGCTATACACACAGCTATCGGCATAAGAATATTTTTTCCTAATAATATCCCCTTTTTATATACAGAATAAGTCATCACATACTTACGCCATAGAAGACCAGTGCTTATAGCACCATCGGCATCATAATATTCAACGCTCACTATAACCATAGCTGCAAGATAGCCAGCCCATTTCTTATCCGTTATCCACCATACCGCAAGCATAATCAGTCCCATAACGAATATAACTGCAAATGCCTGTAATATAAAAACTGCACTTATAAGTGCAAATGAAGGTGCTGCCTCACATGGCATATGTATGGCTTTATAACACGTACTTGCCTCATCTTCCCAGTTATATATCTTTCGTTTTATACATATGCCTGCTATAGTTGTTGCTATATATATGTATACAGCGATGACTGCACTAAGTATTGCAAGGTCCTTCACACATCTTTTCCATATACTATATATATGTTTATGCCTCGTAATCATCATTACTGAAAAATTATATCTCTGTACATACAATATATAAAACAATGAACATATTGTAAGCAGCCTGCTCACATAATATATGCCAATGCCTATATACACATCATACAGGCATGCTTCTGTATCAGACGGAATACCCAGCCCTCTTAATATTGTATTAGGCAGCAGTATAGTTATAACAACAAGCATTACTATTGACATTCCCTTGTCATTGACACTCAGTAATTCCCTTATCTTTCTCATACCTTTTCAGCTCCATGTATTATAATCGCCTTATGTACCGGATATAATGCCATATCAAAGTAAAAGTCTGACTTTATAAATCTTGCCCTGCGTTCCTGTCTTACCTGACCATCAGACATACCAAAGCGTATAGCAAATGTTTTAGTTTCCTCTGGTTTTAATATAGTATCTCCTTCTTCATCTACTGCATATATCGCTCCCTGATTATCATATCCTATAGGATATGCCACAATATCTACATTGGGTACAAAATCAGCTGCCAGATTGACATTCTCCTCTTTTTTGTTTGTAACATCAAAAACAATGACCAATCCATCATTATCGCTTCTCATCTTTTCCGGCATATTCTTCTTATCAACAATATCATTCATATTGCCAAAATAAAGATTAGTTACGCATATTTCTAATCCATTATGCTCTACAACATCCCCTGCTTCATAGTACTCCTCAACTGGAGCAGGCAGTCTGGTATTAGCATTTCTGTAAGCTAATATAAACACTATAACCAAAACAAGTGCCACACATAATAATATGCCATACTTTACTTTTTTATTTTTAAAATGTATCATTCTTCAACCCCCGCCATATATACAAAACAACATCAAGTACAACTATCATCACCATAAACAAAACATAACTTTCCCAATAATTAGGAGCCATCTGGCTCATACTAAACAACCTGTATGGAGCAATCGCTCTTACTTTCACATACGGAAACCAGCTTGAAGCTGCATTCATAAATTCACATAGCACTACAGGAAAAAGTAATACTATAAATGTATTATTCACCCATAAAGATACCATAAGTGAAACTGTAGCCAGTAATCCACCACATATAAACTGCAATATGAAGTACAACAGATAATATACATAAGGATGTGTAAAAAATATACTGCTCCACATAGAATTAGCCGAATAACAAAATGTACCATTATTCCATATCATAGAAGGAAGCAGCATAGCTGTTGCTAAAAGATTAACAAGCAATGGAAGAACTGCCACGATTCCACCTGTTGTAAATACTGCGGTAAACTTGGCTATAAGATAATTAATCTTTTTCGTTCTGCAATAATAATTTCTTATAATTCCTGTACGCCTGTCCGTATAATATGTAGCTGCATATGGCAGAACTACCATTATAGGAAGTAATCTTATATACAACGTATAATAAACGTTAAAACTTCCACCTATCCACGTATAAATAACGGTATATGGAAGAGTTAGTCCCCCATATTCAAAAAACTCCAGCGGATTAAGTGCATTATGCAACCCCACTTTGACAAACTGCACTGTAACTATTATCATTCCTATAATAAGCGCAATCTTAAAAGCTGCTCCTTTTAGCGCCCGCTCCATTTCAATCTTTAGCATCTGCTTCATTCTATCAACCTCCCAGCCATATACATTATTACATACAGAATATCAACTACTTACTTAAGCTTGTCTGAATATGTAAAATCAAGCTTTAGTAATTTATCTTCATTCCATATTTCTGGACTACCTGTTTTAGCATCACTTCCGTGATTAGTTCCTATGTATATATCATTATCAAGCATTAATCCATCTGTTTCTACATCCTCATACACATATTTATATCCTGTTACATTCTTCCCTCTATATCTTGTAACTTTATACTTCTCCACAAAACATAATAAAATAATTTCTCTGCTTTCTTTTGCTTTTATTGTTGCCCTGCAAAATTCATGTTCTCCCCATCCATCAGGTTTTATAAAGAACCCCTTAAAATTATTATCATGTATAGTATTATATTGCAGGTTATTATTATCATATTTTATATCATAAAAATTAAAATCACTTGTTAAAAACTGACTATCTTCATTCCCTGTATTAGTTATATTAAGTCTGAATATAATCATTTGCCAATCTATCCCTTTGGGACTACTACATATATTAGCAGCTTCATCTATATACTCATTTTTCTTCATTTTATTTAAGAATATTATTAACTGTTCTATGCTTTCACTATCCTCATATAAATATACATCCGTAAAATCATTTGTAACATATGCTTCCTCTATTTTACATTCAAGTTTATTCTTATTACTAGTTTCATTTATTGTATCATCCATATTTACCATCGGCGGTATATCTACCCCTTCAGGTATAGTATAATACTTATTATCATCATGCCATTTAGACTCCTTATTATCAACAACTACTGTTGTTTTCTTTTCATCCTCTATATCTGCCATTGAATATACATCATCTATATTAGTTAATCTGCATCCAGTAAGTGAAGTTAAGATTGTAATGCTTATCATAATAATTGCGCTTTTTTTCTTCATAAACTCATTCTTCCCCCTATCCTTTTCTCTTTATAATTCAATCGGTTGGGAATTATTATCCCCAACCGATTAAGAAGTAGCTTTACTTCTTTTACTCCTTCAAGCTTCTGATTTAATCATCAGTAACCCATTGTTAATAAGTAACTTTATAGAACCGGTTTCGTTGTATTTATTCTACCACACAAAAACATCTATTTTTTCAATTTGTAATAATTGGTAGGTTTTATTGTAATATTTGGTCAATAAATGTTATTTTTCAGTATATTTAATCCAATTTTATATACTTTATTTCATATTTTTATATGTATAATATATGTAATTAACATAAAAATACCAGCCCTTTCAACATCAGATACTTCCCCTGACATCCCTAGGCTGGTATATAAAATATATCCCTATACTTACATTCTCATATTCCTTACTCCGACCGACACACTTGTTACATACTCATATTCTGTTTTTTTGACATCATACATTCCATCATATTTCTTTATTATCTTCCTGACACTGCCTATACCTCTGCCGTGATTTTTATAATAATCTATGTTTCTGACTTCCGGCGTGTTTATATAATTATTCTTTATAATAAATACTATATTATCTACGTGACATATAAGCTTAATATCTATATATGCATCCATATTATTCTCAAGTACACGGCTTACAGCATGTTTGCTGTTATCTATAAGGTTGCCTATAATCACGCCAAGGTCACTATAATCGACATCCAGCTCCTCTGGCACTTTCACGTCATAGGTTATATTTACACCTTCTGGCACTTCTGATAACTTATACGACAATATACTGTTGACCCTTAAGTTCGTACAGTACTTTGGCTGCCCGGCTGTGTTAATATTATCAAGTATATTATCAAGTTCTTTTTCGGCTTCATCATAATCCCTTAACTGTATGGCATAACTGAGCGTATTCAGTCTGTTCTTAAGGTCGTGTCTTATGTCCTTAAGCTCCTCCTGTGCCTCTTTGATATTACCATACAGCCTGTTATTCGTGTCTATCTGTATCTTAAGAATATCTTCCTCATAGCTATGGCGTGCGCTTGTGTCTATCTCTATCATACTTATGCATACAATATCCTTGGCTATGCATATCACAATCATAAGTATTACATATACTACATACCTGTCATTTATCTGCTGTGGCATTAACTTATACACCATCATAAGAATTATATTCTGTACGACAACCGTCATTATAACAGCTATATCCGTAATCCTGCTTACGCTTACTTTTCTATAATTGTTATATCTGATAAATGCAAACAACATTATTATACTTACAAATATAATAAATGGAATTATATAAATCGATGCTGTTTCCTCAGTATACACTATACTGTTACGTTTTATGCTCCATACAGCTTTTATGACAACTGATATATTAATAAGCATATTTACATATATAAGTACTGCCGATATATTTTTATACAGCAGGGGAATGTCCGATATATTCAATATAATAAGAATAACCGCAAGTACAGCACACACTATATAATCATCATATAATATAAGTCTGTACAGGCTCACACTTATCGCTGCCATTATTATTATGCTTTTTAACAGCTGCTTTGTATCAATGGCTATCAGCCATCTTATGTTGTGATGTATTCCTTCCTGTATACTGTTATCTGTATCATATTCGCCTGTATATTTCAGGGACTTGATAAAGCTTCTATATATTATGTATTCAGTTATTCCAAGAAGTATAAACCAATATTCCCACACCATCAGTACTCTCCACGCTTATATTGCAGACACATATTTATTAAAGCCATCAACGAATTCCCTGCTGTAACGTCTTGCTATCGAAACCGGAACTTCCTCGCTTTCACGCCCTGTCTTATACCATACCATATCTGACTTTATTCTTGATATATACTTATAGTTTATAAGCATTGAACTGCCTGCCATTCCAAACATATCAGAAGGGAATTCTTCTTTGATATCCTTTATCTTTCCATATGTCCTGTATTCTTTACCAGATGTTACGATATTGATATACCGCATATCTGAATATATGCACACTATATCATTATAGTCTATCCTGTATACAGACTTTCCTATATGAAATATGAACTTGCTGCCATCACCTATATACAACTCGTTAATCTCGCTGAGTATCATACTAAGACGTTCTTCACCTGCCGGCTTTACTATGTAGTTAAATGCATGTACATCAAATGCTTTCTGCATATAATCCGTATGGCTTGTTATAAATACTATAACAGCCTTCTTATATCCCGCCTTTATCCACTTTGCAAGACTTATTCCATTATCATCGCCAAGCTCTATATCAAGAAAATACACATCATATGATATATTCTTATCATTAAGTTCTTCTTTCATATCCTCTGCACAGTTATATACATCTGTTTCTGCTTTTATTCCAAGCTTATCCGCTGTCTTATCAAGAAGCCTGACAAACATATCTGCCTGTACACTATCATCTTCGCACAATGCTATCCTCATACAATTCTACTCCTCATCAATGCAGCTTATGCCAGCACTTTAATCAGTACTGACAGACCCGCATTTAACTAACGAGCAAGCCAGCCTCCATCAACTGCAAGTGTGAAACCATTAACATAGTCTGATGCCTTAGAAGCAAGGTATACTACAGCACCTTCCATATCCTCTGGTGTTCCCCATCTTCCAGCAGGTATCCTGTCAAGAATAGCTTCACTTCTGTCTGCATCATCCCTTAACTGGGCCGTATTGTTAGTTGCCATATATCCCGGTGCAATTCCATTTACATTGATGTTATACTTTGCCCATTCATTAGCCATGGCTCTTGTAAGACCTATAACAGCACTCTTACTTGCTGTATATGAAGGTACTCTTATTCCGCCCTGATATGAAAGCATAGAGCATACATTGATAATCTTGCCGCCTTCACCCTGCTTTATAAGCTGCTTTGCAAATGCCTGACTTAAGAAGAATACCATCTTTTCATTTACCTGTATGACTGAATCCCAATTTTCCTCTGTGAAATCTATAGCATCCTGTCTTTTGATAAGACCTGCATTATTAACAAGTATATCAACTCTTCCGTATACATCCATAGCAGCAGTCATAACCTTAGATATAGAATTCATGTCTGAAAGATCAGCTAATACTTCGGTAAATATACCACCATCTGCCTCTATTTTAGCTTTAGTTTCTTCGCATGAACGTCTTGCAACTCCAAGCACCTTAGCTCCTGCCTGTGCAAGCGCAATACTCATTCCCTGTCCAAGTCCTGTATTGGCACCCGTAACAACTGCCACCTTATTATCTAACTTAAATAAATCTAATATCATATACTCTCTCTTTCCTTATATTTCCTGTTATCTGCAGTACTAATTTAGAAATAAATAACAACTAAGCAATGCTCATTGCATTTAGTTAAATCCTATAAGCTTATTCATAACCTTATATCCTGTCTTGGATATTCCTCTTCCTATACGTCCGGGAATATTAACTGTACTTCCTAAAAGACTATATCTTAATTCCTTATAGAGCTGCTTATCTGTGTCTTTAACATACCTCCAGAGTTCCTTCTTTTTGTTAAGATTCTCCTCTGTTCCGGATATTATTAAGAATATTGATGAAACCTCCATCATAATTCTTAAATATGTTCTCATATATTTTCTACATTTCTCATTCTCTGGTTTCTCAGAAAGATATGAATCTATAAGCCTTCTTGTAACTCTTAACTGCTGGTCTATTCTTGATATCATAACCTTTTCGTTAACTGACTGGTCATCACGTCCTATGAAATACCTGTAAAAATTCGTATTAATGTAATACATTTTCTTAACATAAGGTAATGGTTCAAACACAAACACATTATCCACATAAAATGTATGCTTTGGAAGTTCTAATCCACAATCTTTAATAAGCTGTGTCCTATATATAACTGAATGCATAAGTATGTACTGGTCAACTTTAAAATGCCCCATATCATCCCATCCAAACATCTTATCAACTGGGAGTGCGTTCTCATAATGAATAACTTTTTTTCTTTTAGCGCCTACTTTTTCATATACATAGTTAGCTATAACCATATCAGGAAGGTCATCTTTTTCTACGAATTCCTTAAGCTTTGTAAGTATTTTTCTATAACTTTTTATGTCTACCCAGTCATCACTATCAACTACCTTAAAGAACACTCCTGTAGCATTGGCAAGTCCTGTGTTAACAGCCTGACCATGCCCACCATTCTCCTGGTGAACAGCTTTAACGATGCCTGGATACTGTTCTTCATACTTTTTAGCTATTTCTAAAGTGTTATCCTTCGTAGAACCATCATCCACTATGATAACCTCAATATCATCCCCTCCTGCAAGGCATGATTTAATACATTTTTCCATATATTCTGCTGAGTTATAACATGGAATTGCAAATGATAATAACTTCATATAATATCTCCAATCTCTACATTCTGTCAGGACACTGTATACCTAATAAATCAATACAAGTTTCAAGTATCTCTTTAGTAAGTGTGATTAATGCAATATAGCTTTCCTGCTGTTTCTTATCCTCTTCTGCAAGAATCTTTGTGTTATGATAAAATCCGTTAAATGAGTTAGAAACCTCATATATATACTGGCATATCTTGTGAGGTGCATTATCCTTGTATGCTCCATCTATAACATCTGAGAACTTAATAAGTGCAAGTGATAAAGCCTTCTCTGACTGTTCTTTTGAAGGCAGTATTGTAAGATTACCAACACTTACGCCTGTTTCCTTATACTTTGCAAGAATAGACTTTATTCTTACTATTGTATACAAAATATAAGGACCTGTATTACCTTCAAATGAAGCAAATCTATCTACATCAAATACATAATCTTTAGATGCCTGATTAGATAAATCACCATACTTAAGTGCAGCAAGACCCACAATCTTAGATATATTATCAGCTTCTTCATCCGTCATTGAACG
>OGMV01000895.1_pt1 | contig 11999 bp, 9 predicted proteins | sample 1573341 | NCBI WGS metagenome assembly OGMV01 (sample SAMEA2581994, study PRJEB24529) | metagenome | biome: Human gut stool | place: China | collected 2011 | reverse complement strand
AGATACGCAGGTTCTCTGTGCCGGTCAGATTGGGATAAAAGCCGGGGGACTCAATCAGGCTGCCGATACGGGGCAGCAACTTCTTTTCATTCCCCTGCAAAGGCTTTCCCCAGATTTTGACCTCCCCGGAAGTCGGCTTCGTTAAGCCCAACAGCATTTTCATGGTAGTGGTTTTTCCGGCTCCGTTTCTGCCCAGCAGACCATAAATTCTCCCACGCTTCACATGGATATTTAAGTCAGCCACACTCTTTTGTGAGCCGTATTGCTTCGTCAGATTTTTTGTTTCAATGATGTAATTTGTATCCATATTCAAAACCTCCTGTTCTATAAGGTATTCTATCACGCCAGTCTTGCATTAACCTTGCCGCAACCTTGCATTAACCTTGCAATTTGAATTCCGGCAAAATGACAAAGGTTCCCGCCATAAGGACGGGAACCCGCTTAAATCTCCAAGGGAAAAAGCAATATAAATTCAGTTCCTTTTTCCGGTACACTTTCAACTGTTATGCTTCCACCCATCTTTTCTACAAGCTGATGGACAATAGAAAGACCAAGTCCGCTGCCTTTTTCAGAGCGTCCTTTATCACACTTATAAAGCCGTTCAAATATGTGTTTCAAATCTTCTTTCTCAATTCCCACTCCATTATCCGCCAGCAGCAGCTCCATGTTGTTTTCCTTCTTCGATAGGGAAATTTTAATTTTGTCCGCATAACTGTGAGCGATTACATTTTGAATGAGATTATTGATGATCCTCATATAGCTATCCACATCCAGTCTTACCCGGATAGGCTGTTCGGGAATATCAATGTCATAATCGACCTGTTTATCCTCAAAAATAGGTATCCAATCGATCAGGATATTTCTTGTCAGCTCTGCGGCCTCAACGCTCTGGATTTCCAAAGCAAACTCGTTGGAATTTAACTTGAACCAATCAAAGAGTACATCAATATATTCTTTCAGATCGTGGGCTTTCCGACGGGCAGTTTCGATATAGTCCTCCCGGTCTTTTCCTGTGACAAGCCCTTTGTGTGCAGCATCCAGATACCCGATCAGAGTGGTAAGGGGCGTCCGAACATCGTGGGAAAGGCTCGTCATAAGCTGGCGGTTGGTTTCTTCTGTCTGTCGGACAATCGAAAGTTTGATTTCATAGGACACAACAATCTCATTGATTTCATAGGCAAGAGGGGCTACCAGTTCATTTGTTGCAGACAAAATACGCCGATTGCCATTTCCATTTTTTACATCAATCAGAGCATCGGTCATTTCTGCTATTTGCTTTTTTATGCGTCGAATGAGAACGATGGATGTTAGCACAGCCAAAACAGCAATCACAATGGACAAGAAAACGATAATTTCCATACCAGCTATACCTCCTTATTAAAACGGTAGCCAATCCCTTTGACCGTTTGGATATACTTTGGATTTGAAGTATTGACTTCCAATTTTTTACGAAGTCGGCTGATAATCGCCATAATATTACTGTCATCATAGAAATATTCTTCGCCCCATACTTCCTCATAAATCTGCTGTTTTGTCAAAATTTTCCCTTGATGTTTTACACAGTACAAGAGCAGATCAAATTCCTTTGGCGGAAGTTCAAAAGTGCCATTTTCCGTAGTAACAGAACGATTTTCAAGGTCAATTTGCAGCCCATCAAATTCGAGTTTCTGTTGTGCTGTTCCATCCTGCTGATTAAAGCGAGTATAGCGGCGGATCAAAGAAACAATACGGGCAATCAGTTCATCCATATCAAAAGGCTTTGTTAAATAATCATCTGCTCCAGCCCGTAACCCCCGCACTTTTGAAGCACTGTCATTTTTAGAGGTAAACATTAAAATAGGCAGACTGCTCTCTTTCCTAATCTTTTCCAATGTTTCAAAACCATCCATTCCAGGCATCATCACATCTAGTATAACGAGCTGATATTGCTTTTCTTTTAATTTTTGTAATCCTACTTTTCCTGTATTACAAATATCTGCTTCTATATCTTCTAATAGAACACTTCGTTTAATTAGAAGACAAAGTTCTCGATCATCATCGATTATCAAAACATTGTGCATCTATTACTTCTCCTTCCAAAATGAGATTCCATTTCATTATAATTCTATATTTTAAAGGACACAAGAAATAAAATCAGATTGTTAAAAAGCAAGTTCCCATTCAGAAACCTGCTTTTTATGATTCTTTATGAAATTTTTCTATCTTTCCAAATGATATTATACAATTAAAAAATTCGAATTCGTTATTTGGATCAACAAGAAACGGAAAACTTATATTTCTTCGACATCAATAACCTTATATCCCCTTTGTTTTAGTTCTTTTGCAAACAATCCCATTCCCCCAATTAGTTTCCCAGTAAAGCTACCATCATATATCTGATTGACCCCACAAGTCGGACTTCTGGATTGCAATATAACGAGGTCAATATTTTCATTTTGAATTTTCGATAATGCGATTGATACTGCTTTATCATATTCTAAACTAACGTCATTTCCGGTTTCATCAACTACTCTTCCATTCACAATTTCTGCACAAGGTCTAGGAATTTTCATACCTGCTAATACTTCCGGGCAGATAGAAATAACTTCTTTATCTTTCAAGAAATTGATAGCTCTTATATTTACGTTGTTTTTCCCATTGTATTTACAGTTCGATCCCATAATACAGGCACTAACCAATACTTTCATATTTATCCCCACTTTTTTCATCCTGAATTCAGAAACTATCAGTTATTCAACAATGAACAACTTCCTCTTTTTTCCGTTTTTCGTTATATTTATAATTCCTCCACATCATTTTTTGCATAGTCATAAAAAATTCTTTCCGCTTCTTTACAACACCTGAAAAAATATTCGCTGCACTTCACATGAATTATTGCTTCGTCTGGTATAAAATGAGCTTCTTCAAAGCACCTGCTACCATTTATTTCCAATTCCTGTAATTGATGCTCCATAATCCAATAAACATCACCGTATCGGAAAGGTCTGTGCGATATATATGGATAATTAAATTTTTCCTTATCTGCATTTGAATTTAATACCTGATATGCGTATTCTTCATATTCTCCCGGAACTACATTCCAAAGTGGTATTGCAATATCTGTAGTTTCATTTTCTTTTATCACCTTTATAATTTCCTTCATAATAAAGGTAGGCATGATACACATTTCTTTGATCTTATTTCGTGAGATATGGAATTCGCGATTATCTATTGTGTTATTATCAGGCCAGTAAATCGTTTTGTCACAAATTTCATATCCATACGTTGATGGGCTAATCAAAATGATATCCATATATGTTGACATTTCTATAAGCAATTCAGTAGCACATTTCACTTCTGACACCTGCATATTCTGAAATAAATTTTGAAGTAGATATTGTTTTGATGTATCAACAATAAGAGTTATCAATAGTAGTAATTTCTTCTCACCAATTGTCAATTCTTCAATTCGATAATTCTCTTTTGTTTCCAAACCTGCCAGTTCCAACATTGCCTGCATCGAAAATACATCATTTTGAAATATGGGAAGAATAGATAGATAATCTCCTACTGTTCTGCTTCCATTGTAAGTTATCTTATCAAAATCTTTAATTGTACACCCTGTTATTGCTGATAAAAACCTCAGCGTATCGTTTTGTTGAATTGCATCAATAACCAATCCAACAACCTCGTGATTCTTTTTCATAAAGGACACCTACTTTCTATAGTCATATTGTAAAATACAAATGTCACAGAAATGTCCTAAATCACACAAATTATTATATTTATTGATTAATGATCGTTTTTTCAAAAATTTATAGTATTATCTTCTCCTATGCCATATCACAAAAAACTTAAGAATGTAGTCCCCGGTGTCTCGTTACAAAACTCCTCAATAAGTGTATCAAAAAATACTCTGTCTGCATCCTCGTTCAGCGTAGACAAAACTCTGAATGCAGTTATTCCATCGCTCTGATTTGCTCAACAAGAGATTGTTTTTTCAAATTTCCAGTTGTATAAGAAATCAAGATAAACTGTACAATCAGAAGGATTGCCAAATATATCAATATAACCAGCCATGGGAATGAATAATAGAAGTATGGGTTTATTGTTTTCGCAACTGTCTGTACGCATAGGAAACCAAGTCCAGCCCCCAAAACCAATGTTACAAGCGTAGCAAAAACGGAATAAAGCATCCCCTCATAACACAGCATTTTGATCAGTTGCTTTTTACTTAAACCAATCGCCTGTAACATCCCTATTTCCTGCCTCCGGGACAGAAAGTTTGTGATTGTTGTATTGACAAGGTTGATGAAAGAAAAACACACGACAATAATAGCTACTATCAATAATGCTCCAAAGGGAAGTTGCTGATTCCTACTATAATAAGTGATACTTTCTTCTATGGTATCCATAACCAAGTCATTATTTCCGTCTATCAGCTGATTTAAGGAAGCTTCAATCGTATCAGATTTATTCGTTTCGGCCATTACCGATACAGTTCCCGAACAATCCATTCCGCACGCTTCATTCATAAGCTCCATGGGCATAGCAAAACACATATTAAACGCCGGGTGACTGAAATTGCTGATAATTCCCATAATCGTATAGCTCTTGGTTATCATCTGTCCTGATTTCGTTAGAAAATCAACCTCGACATCATCACCGAGTTGTGCAGATAGCGATAGATGTTCCGCTGTATCATTTATAAGAATTATGCCATTTTTGGATACCAATTCATCGTAATCAACGGTTCCGGCAATCAAGTTTTCCTCCAATACGGAAACATCTTCTTTGGCAAATCCGTAGATCCAGTTGTCATCATAATCATTTACACGATATTCTGCATCTGTGTAATACCAGCGTTTCGTTCCTGTAACGCCATCAATAGACTCTACTGCATTTACAAAATCAGGATTTAGTAAATTCTTTTGCTGTAATCCAGCCAAAGAAACATCGGCGGTATCCCAAGATTGATTTGCATTGAGCTGAATGTTAAATTCACCGGTGGGGAAATCCTTTCCTCGTGCCTCTGCAACACCATCATAAGAAACCAACATGGTTGAAATCAATACAACTAACACTCCGCCAAGTGAAAGAGAAAGTATTGTTAAAATGGATTTTGTCTTTTGTCTGGACAGATTCATTTTAGCAAGTGAAGCAGGGGTTATTTTACGGTGCAGCACGGAGCTTTCTTTCATCTTCCCTTTATAATCGGAATATCGCAATGCTTCCATCGGTGAGACAGCCGCAGCTTTTTTTACGGGTGTACGAATGGAAATCATTACAATGATAAAAGCAAAAAGTCCAACTCCAACCGTCACACATAAATCAGTCAGCCAGTACCAGCCAGCAGGAACTAAAAAGTATCCGATTACATTTCCGATAATCAAACCAATAGGAATAGCAATCGCGGCAAGTGATTTTCCTTCGCGGTAAACCATCTTTTTAATCTGTCGTTTTGTAGTTCCGATTGTGCGAAGTTGCCCGTAGTTACGAATACTGCTTGCTACTGAAATATAAAAAATCGAATAGATAACAATACCGGAACCAACGAAAGTTATAAAGCCAATCAAGAAATAAAACAGCATATCACTTCCTCGATTTTCGTCCTTTAAGTTGAAATATGTGGAACGGACAATCACATTCTCATTGGAAATTTCTAATTGTTGTGCCAGAGTATTGGCATAGCTGGCAGCCTCTTCTTCACTCATATTTTTGGCGTTCTTTAAGCCGATATAATAGTCCATCCCTATATTATTTCCATACTGTTGCTCTGCCAGTTCTTTTGATATAATGGCGGTATAGCGTCCAATATCGCCTGTTTTCACATTTAAGATTCCAGTTAACTTGAAATCGTGGGTAGTGCCATCCGAAAACGGAATGTTGATTGTCTGTCCTAATTCATTGGAATATCCCAAGCTATCCAAAAAGGATTCCTGCACTACAATTTCATCTTCCGCAGTTGGCAAATCTCCTGAATAAGGCATACTTTGGGATTTTAGCATAGCTGCATTTGCATAAGTAAAATGAACAGTGGAATGGTTTATTTCTTCAGAAAATGCATTAAAAAACTCTCCCACCCACGCAATTTCTTCTTGATTGTATAATTCCTGTCCCTGTTGTTCAGAAATAGCATGATATACGATCTGCGCTGTCTTTTGATTCAGTTTTTGTGTTTCCTGCGGCACTCCAAAACCATAAAGGACAATGGCAGACAGTAATGCACTGGCAAGTGCAATCGTCAAAATAATAAAGATATTTCTCTTTCGATTTGCCGATATATTCCTGCTCGAAATACGCTTTATTATGGTTCTTGTATCATTTTCAAAAGGTAGTGTCATAGAAATCAACTCCTATCCTACTATTTTCCCATCTTCAATCCTCACAATGCGATCAGCAAGCTGCGCAATAGCATTGTTATGCGTAATCATTACCAACGTCTGATCGAACTCCCTGCTGGTTCTCTGAAGCAATCCCAAAACATCCGCACTGGTTTTCGAGTCAAGATTGCCCGTAGGTTCATCGGCAAGCACAATCGCAGGTTTTGCAACCAAAGCCCTTGCAATTGCCACTCTCTGCTGCTGACCACCGGAAAGATTATTCGGCATACTTTTCAGCTTATCTTCCAATCCCAGCATAGTAACAACTTCATCCATAAATTTCTGATCTACGGTATCTCCATCTAACTCTACCGGAAGAACAATGTTTTCATAAACATTTAAAATCGGAACCAGATTGTAATTTTGGAAGATAAAACCGATATTCCTCCTGCGAAAAATAGTGAGTTGCTCATCATTCATCTTAGCCAGTTCCTTCCCTGCTACGACCACACTTCCTGATGTTGGTGTATCCAATCCTCCCATCATATGAAGCATCGTAGATTTTCCAGAACCCGAAGTTCCTACCACTGCTACAAATTCTCCCTGCTCAACTGAAAAATTTACACCATCTAAAGCACGAGTAATGTTCGGTTCTGTGCCATAATATTTTTTTAAATCCTTTGTCTGTAAAATTGTCATAATCACGACTTCCTTTCTTTGTTCAATGAATAATAGTAAAAGTTAAATGTTTCAGAAAATTAAATAATCCTAAACGGTTTCATCTTTCAAAACTTCAACAATAATATCCCGACGAATTTTCCGGGATGCTACCATATAGATTCCTCTGATGATGGCAAATGTGAGTATGATATATACTACTAGCCCCCAGAACGGAAAAACATTAAGAAATTCTATAACGGTTATATCCTGCATCCAAATTAATATGGTACTGACTAAAATTAGTATTAAGATCCCTATTAACAAAGGTTTACTCACAAGAAGAAATCCTTCTGTATAAAGTAAATGACAGAGTTCTTTTTTATCAAGACCAACAGAGCGCAACATAGCAAACTCTTTTTTTCTTTGATATAAACTGTTCAATATAGCTGCCACTGCCGATGTAATACCAACAATCCCGAAAAGTGCTGTCAAACTATAAACAATTAACATTGTAGCATTTGTCAGTTTATCTCTATCAACTGCTCTTTGTGTTTTACTGGAAGTAAAAAAATCATTCTTGCTCAAATATTGACCACAAAGTTGATCCGCCTGATTTTGTACTGCAAGATCTCTCCCTTGCTCAGTACGAAGATTCATATAGGTTCTATAATTATATACTGCACGATCTTTCCCAAAATTGTTTATAATCTCATAATACTCGTCCATGGGTACAATAATAGGTAACGTATAAAAAGCAACATTCAAACCTATGTCTGGCATCTCTGTAAGGACAGAAGATATTTGAAGATCAAAACTATAATTTCCTTGAACAGAGTCTAAAAATTTTTCTGTTAGTTGTAACTTCTGACCTTCTTTTACATCCAGATATGATACCTGCTCTTTTTTTGCTTCATAACCTCTAGCTTCTGGATTCTTTACAACTGAATTAACAATAACAGCTGATCCGGATTCGTGAGCGGAAATTCCCATATTCTTAAGATAGGCATTATAAGTATCTTCTTCTAAACCTATTAATGTACAAGGAATTCTATATTTACCATCACGTTTAACAACATATTCTCCTGCTGCTTTTGTATTAAATCCTCCATATGAAAGAAATTCTTTAGATAATTCTTTCTCTGAAAGCCAACTTGCGCACATTGCCATTGTATAAGTTGTCTGTGCTTTCACATCAGGAAGATCTTTTAACTTCTGAACAAGCGCTGGTTCTATCCTCTGACCAGATTCTAATGTAATATTTATATCGAAAGGATTATCATGTTCTGCTTTCGTATTATTAACATCTGAAACAGAGAATACAGCCAGAAAACTAAACATGAGTACCATGCATAAGCATAATGTTACAGTACAAGTCCGAAATAATTTCTTATTCGCAATAAGAGAGTTAGCTGAGATTTTCCCTAAAAATCCAAAACACCTTTTTAAAAACGTATGCTTTGCTGATTTTTCTAAAGAAACATTATTCCAATTCTCTTTTATAGCTTCTATCGGACGTATTTTCCCCATTTGTCTTGCAGGTCCAGATGCTGCTAAAAGCACTGTTAAAAATGAAAGCAGTATTGAAATGATTGCAATCCATAGTGAGAAAGAAACCGAAATCTGATTTCCTGTTACTTCTTGTATCAATGCAGAATATGCGGTCAATACTCCGTAAGAAAGCAAATGACCAAGTCCTATAGAAATAACAATTGGAAAGAACGATAACCAACGTGCCTCATATATAACTAGCTTCCGTATCTGCTTTGGTGTCATACCTATTGATTTTAACATTCCAAGTTCCTTTATCTTTCGTTTAGCAGAAATGGAAAAAGCACCACGAATAATATAGGCAAATACCGTCATAGAGGCAACAACAACTATAAAAAGTGAAAGAAAAAGTTTAGGTAAATCGCTGCTCCAGAAGTGTCCCGGTTCATAAATTCCATACATTCCGAGCAGAGCTGTATGATAACGATATGGATAGTCACCATATTCATCTTGCTCCAAACCAATATCCTGTGCAATCTGAGGAACTGTTTCATAGATTTTTCTTTGATTCTCTGCCTGCATATATACAACTACACCGGCATCTTTTGGCGTTTCTGCCAGATTGAGCCAACCATATGCAGGATAACCATTATATGCACTAGAAACAGTCCTATCAATTTCTCCCACAATGGTATATTGTACTTTATCTGTTTTTACAAACACTTCTCCATCTTGAAATGGAGACAGAAAATCAACAATTCTATTGTCTTTTTTACGTTCACCTAATTCTAAATCAATGGTATCACCAATTTTAACGGAAGGATTATCCTCAAAAAATTTTTTTCCAACGACAATTTCACCTGGAGCCTTTGGAACTCTTCCACGCATAATTAAATTTTTTTCGTGCATGGATTCCCAATATTGTTCATCACAGTTTTGGACTAAAAGGTACGAATCATTTTCCTTAAACGATAATAGGAATGTTTGGTTATTTCCTTTTACCATAACATTTTTGATGTTATCATTCTTTTTGATAAGTTCAATCTGATTGGCCTGAACTTCTAATATCTGTGCATCCCAATCCCCTGAGTCAAAAATTTCCTGTTGCACTCTCTGATTCCAATAGCTCTGAGTAAGAGTACATAAGGTACATAAAAAAGTAGCTGCAATTAATATGGCAGACATAATAGAAAGTGCTGTTCTGTGATTTGCTTTTATATTTTGTTTGGCAAGTTTTTTGACAACTGCATTTGTATCATTTTCAAATGGTAAAGTCATATCCATTCACTCCTTTCGCCATTATCCTAACTCCCAAATGTTGCAGAAATGTCCTAAAATTCTTTTTTTCTAAAATTTTTTAAAAAAAGGCAGCCTGAGTAAACAGACCGCCATATTGTTATCGTTGGGGAAGAAATATAGAAAAAGTTGAGCCTTTTCCCACTTCTGATTCAACTGTGATGTAGCCACCCTGCATAGTGATAATCTCACGTGCCAGATATAATCCAATTCCAATCCCATCCACATCATGTACAGCTTCTTCCCGATAAAATCGTTTGAAAATAGTTGCCTGAACACTTTCCGGAATGCCTCTTCCCGTATCCGTTACGGCAATTTCCAAATACATCTCCCAGTCCTGTACTGCTACGTGAATGTCACCGCCTTCCGGAGTATATTTTACTGCATTGTCTAAAAGATTAAACAATGCTTCTGAGGTCCAGCGACTGTCATGTGAAACCGTTAAATTTTCAGGACAATTTACGGATAAATGAAGATGCTTTCTTTCCATAGGAGCAAGAACCCCATTGATCGCATCTACAAGTGTATCCACAATAGCTGTTTCTTTCTTTTCCAAGGTGATCACACCCGTCTCTAATCGTGATGTTTTCACCATTCCCTGAATCAAAAAGTCCAGTTTATCTAACTGACTGGCAGTAGCCTGTAAAAATTCCTTACGTGTCTCATCCGTAATTCTTCTGGTCAACATCGTGTCATTGAGCATTTTTAGATTTGCTATCGGTGTTTTGGTCTGATGTGAAATGTCAGATACCAAAGACTGCAATTCTGCTTTTTCTTCTTCTACTTTATGCCGGGTTTCCTGCATCACATGATATAACCTTTCCAGACGATGGCTGATGCGTGCTAACAATGTTTCTGCTTCATAATTTATTTGCGGACGAACGGTACTATCCATCATTTCATCTAATGTTCTGCACAGTCCATCTGTAAATACCGATAGTTTCTTCTGGAAATAATGCAAAAAGACTGCACCCCAGAAAAACAGAAGGATCATCACACTGAAACCACCAAGTATCATCCTTATATCTTTTGTGAAGGCATAAAGGATGAACAAGAAAAGAATCGATGTCAGCGAAGCACCTCCAACGATCAGCCGCAGAAAAGCTCTAGTGGATAAATTCTGTAATTTCATCGTGATTCACCGCCTATCCATTGATACCCCATTCCATAAGCAGTTTTAATATATTTTCGCTCATCTGTTTCAATCTTTTTGCGAATCCGGCTGATGATGGTAGTAAGCGTATGCTCATCTACAAAATCCCCATCAATATCCCACAGTTTCTCAATCAGTTGCCGCTTTGTTAATATAATGTGCGGATTTTTTACAAATAAAAATAAGGTACGGTATTCTTTTGGTGTAAAATCTATCACTTTTCCTTCCAAAACCGCACTCTGCTCGGAAAAGTCAATTTTCAAAACTTCATCCTCAAATACATCATGCTTTGGTGTCCGCAATTCCATATTTGCAAAAACAGCGGCTACCTTTTTGCAGAGAACCATCACCGAAAATGGTTTTGTAATATAATCTGTGCATCCGGCTTCATAGCCTTTCAGCATATCGCCTTCTTTATCATTTGCTGTGATAAACATAATATAGGTATGCTGCCCTCGTCCTCTGATTTCATCACATAAATGCAGACCGTTCCCATCCGGCAGATTAATATCCAACAGAGCGATATCAAATTCACTCTCTTTCAATCGTTCTACTGCATCCAGAAAACTGTATGCAGAAGTTACTTCATAACCATCCGCAGTAAGATTATAAGCCAGTGTTTTATTTAGTACTTTATCATCTTCTACAATTAAAATTTTCCTCAATCCAGCTTCTTCCTTTCCCATCTTCTAAACTTGTCGCTATTTTAAAACTCAAATGTTACAGAAATGTCCTAAATACAGTTTTTCTGATAATATCATTTCAAAACATAGATTGATTATATCCTATTTTCTTTCAGGAAAAAATGTTTTCCATAAAAAAATGCTTTTGCCAAAATGTTCCACACTTTTCAGCAAAAGCATTTTTCTCTTATTCCATTGCCCGCATTTGTTCAATCAGAGATTGTTTTTTCTGCCTTCGGATTGTCCAAACAGATAAAATCAGTTCCATTCCGAACAACACCAGAATGAACAGCCCCATTTCCAAAACCGGGAATTTGTAAGGCACTACTTTTCCGGCAAAAGCTCCTACACTAAATTTGCTACAAGCAAAGATGGAAGCCGGAAGCCCAACGATCAGCGTCGCCAATGTTGCAAAGA
>OGMV01000881.1_pt1 | contig 12139 bp, 10 predicted proteins | sample 1573341 | NCBI WGS metagenome assembly OGMV01 (sample SAMEA2581994, study PRJEB24529) | metagenome | biome: Human gut stool | place: China | collected 2011 | reverse complement strand
TTTAAGATTTCTCTGGTTGCATATATCAATTTTCTTTCCCTGACATATTCCATAATTGAAACATTCATTTCTTGTTTAAATAGTCTTGAAAAATAAAACTTCGTATATCCTGCATTACTAGCGATTTCATCAATGGTTATTTTATCCTTTATGTTGTTCTCAATATAGTTAAGACTTTCTGCTATTATCTTTTTTTTATCCATATACCTTTGCCTCTTGTAATTAAATGATATATTAAAAATATCATCTTGAATGGATATTTGCTTTTCCAATATTGCTCTAAATTTTCACACTCACAATATCAGTATACATATTATTTTTAATATTCTATCTCTTCTTTAATTTTATACATATAATCCTTTATTTTTGTATTTAACTCTACCCAATTTTTTTCAAAATTGCTTAAAATTTTATACGCTTTATCTCTTAAATTTTCCTTTAATTCTATTTCGTGCCTATTTGCATTATACTTATCCATCGCACAAATAAATTTCTTGGCATCCTCTAAAAGCATTTCATATTGCTCTACAATGCTTTGGGGAATGAATATCATACCCACATTAATTTCAATTTCTAATTCTTCTATTTTACTAGAAAGATCATACAAATTTGGAATTCCCTCATTGTTATTGATTTCATATGTACTTATTCCAATAGGGAGCATCCTTTTCATTATCTTATTAAGCTCTCCACACCTAAGGTTAATTTTCCCAAATATTTCAAATTCTAAATCTACCCTTTTAGATGAAATATAGAATTTTTCCTGTAGATACACTTCATGTTTTTTTAGTTCCTTTTTCATATTTCGAGTCGCTTTTCCTGTAGAAAAAAAGCAGGAAAAGAACACACCAACTAAGGTTAGCACAGCCTACAATAAATTATCGCTACTTAATAAATGTTCCATAATTTTTATCCTCCTTCGTATATAAATATTCACAATATTAATATGCTATTTTTTTTGCCTAAAATCTCCATTTTCAGTTAATTTTTTTATTTTCTCTATTTTCAACAACTTTCATTGTTTATTCACAGTCATTTTTTGTCACTATTGTACACCCCCAATGACTACAATTCTCCAATCATCCCCTTTCCCGTTATCGCAAGTAGACAACATCAATATCTGCTCACCATACTTAAGCTTATCCCCCTGTCTCCACAAACTATGCTCTTCCACCTTGTCAACGAACTCGTCATACTCCTTCGCATCCCTTGCCATTACAAATTTCCAGTATTCAAACTCATGTATGTTAACACTCATCACTGCAAACACTTCATACTCTCTCTTTTTATCAGTTGTAAAATACATCTTCCTGTGCTTATTAAAAAACTTCTTATCCTTATACTGTTCCAATGCTCCAAACATTTTTCCACCGTTTATGTTATGTCCGTAAATAATCAGATTGTCCGATTTGTTCACATCACAGTATGCACTTAAATATGGTGTTCCATAAAAACTGTAATTCCTGTTAAAATCATGATTTAAATAAAAATCCGGTTTGTCCTTTGTCTGCATCACAGGATAACTTATGGTTGTTCCCGGTATTTCCACATAACCTATGCATTCCTTGTTTTTCTTTACAAGACCATTTACATCAGACTTCTTTTCTGTCACACTTTCCTGTATGTTCTTAAATTCATTCTCATACTTTCTCTCTGCTCTTTTTTCCTTTAAAAAAAGGACAGCTGCAATCACAGCCATCCCCAATAAAAGAAGTATCAGAGATATTTTAATTATTTTCTTCATCGTCCTTCTCCTTTTTGAAATTGTATTTTGATTTATCCTTTGCTCTCACGCATGCAAAACATCCAATTACCATTAATAATGAGATAAGTGAAATCATCATTCCTGCAGTCTTTCCCTTTATTCCTGTCTGTGGTGTGTCAGGTACTTCCGGTATTCTTTCATCAACCACTGTAAGCTTCTGAAGCTTTCCTGTGTCCCTTATCCTGATTTTCTTATCCTTTGCAACCTTGTAATGCTTTGGTGCGCTTACTTCCTTAAAGGTATATGTTTCTCCTGCCTTTAGAATTCCTTCAATGAGTTCAGAATTCTTGCCGGTTGTAAATTCATAAACCTTTCTGCCCTTGCTGTCATACACCTTGTACTTTGCACCGCTAAGCTGCTTCTTTGTGTCTGATGCAGTCTTGTTAAACTGAACCTTTATTGTGTCATCAGTCATGTTTACCTTCTGAACCTTGCCGTCATCTGCAACGGTAAACTCAACACTTTCTGCTGTTGCATAACCGTCTCTTGGCTGTTTTTCAGTTAAAATGTATGTCTTTCCAACGGCATATTTACCTTCAATCACGTGGCTTTCTTCCGTTGAAACCCATTCGTCCATTACAACTCCTGTGTCCTTATCAGTTACCTGCATGCGACATCCTGAAAGTTCCCTTCCGTTTGTAATGTCCTTCTTTGAAAATTCAACCTTTGTTGTGTCATCATACATTGCCACCTGATTATCAATATTTTCCTTGAAGCTGTCTCCACTCTTAACATAAACCTTTGTCCTACAATTATTGCTACCACTTTCAACAAGCTTGAATGTAATGGCATCTGCAGTTACAAATCCATCTGCAGGTCTTGTTTCAGCCAATGTGTATTCCTTATCCTTAAGAAGTCCATTGATTTTTAATGCATAATCGTTGTCTTTTTCGACATGAACGTTGGAATATCCCATTTCCTTAAGATTTTCATTTAACTTAACTGATGAAATGTCACCTGAAACCCAGCTTATGATTTCATTTCCCTTGTCATCATTTATCCTTAAATGACAGTCCTTGATTTCCACTGATGATGCAATCATTCTCTTGCTGATTACTGTTTCAGTCTGGTCTTCCTTAACCATTACCCTTGCTGAAACTGTTGTTGTTTCCTGATTCTTGTATTCAAGGTGAACTTCGTGCATTTCCCTGTCAATGTAATAGCTGCCACTTACACTCTCCTCTAGGAAATAGTAATTACCTGAATTTAATGCCTCATTAATGAGTTTTCCCTGCTCATTAACCTTGCCATAACCTTCATCCATTACCGGCACATTAAATGGTATCTTTGCCACACCATTTTCATCTGTTGTGACTGTAGTGATTTTTTCGCCTGCATTTACAATCACGTTTCCCTTTCGGTCATAAATGTTGTCTCTTGAATAAAATCCAAACACTGCATCAGCAACAGGTTCTCCTGTTCTTGAATCCTGCTTTTCAAGGGTGATGTCAGTCTTTACAAGTTCATTGTAAACATCAAGTTTTCCTTCCTTGGAATTTTCAGAAACATCAAGAACATATTCATCATCCTTGTTATTCCACTTAAAGCTTAAGTCCCATGATGCCTGTTTCGGAAGAACGTAACCATACTTTGTCTTTACTTCCTTTAATGTGTATTCACCAAGCGGTACGTTTAATGTCATTGTGCCATCATCATTTACTGTGTAGTTACAAATACCGTTACAGTCATTTGTAAACTCAGCCTTTTCACCTGTTGTAATTGTTGCCACAACTGAATCCTTATTAAACAGCACAGTTCCCTGATTGTCCTGTGACATGATGTCTTTTTTTGCAGTAAGCTCAAATACAACACCGTTAAGCTTTACATCCTCATAATCAAAAGGACGAATCTTAACCTCTGTTGTTTTATCATCGTTGCTTTCATCATTTCTGCCACATAACTCCGGTCCCATCTTGTCTAATGTAAACTTTCCATATGTCACGTCATTGTAATACTCGCACTCTGCATAAAGGTATTCATTTCCAAGCTCATCCTTCATTGTCTTGTATGAATTGCTGTTTATTACAACTGTTACAGGACTCTTGTTTACCTTGTATCCTTCCGGTCCCTCGATTTCGTATACCTTGTATGTTCCTGCCTTAAGTTTCTCATAAGTAATGATTTCTCCTGTTTCATCTGTTACAAATCTGTCAACGACCACCATTTTGTTTCCATTGCTGTACTTCTGTGTCACAAGTGTCTCATTGCCATCTTCCTCCACCTTGTAAATCTGATATGTTGTGCCTTTCTTTAATACTGTCTGATGTGTTTTTGAATCCTTCTTCACGATTTTTAAGTATGCCGTAAATTCAGAATTGTTTAATAAGTACTGATAAGTCTTACCGTTTTCAGTTACATTCACATAAAAGTCAGGACATTTTTCAGTATTGTCTGCTCCAATGGTCTGATGTACAACATATGTACCATATGGTAACTGCTTTGACTTGGCATAACCGTTTAAGTCTGTTGTTAAGATGTCTCTTTCAGTTGCCTTTGCCTTGTCATAAGAGCCTGCACTTGCAAGATAAATCTGAAACTGTGCACTTTTTTCAAATGGTACAATGCCTGCAGTTCCGTTACCCATGCCCTTGATGATTGCCACATCACCCTTGATTGGCTTTTCTGAAACCTGCTTTTCAACTGAATTGTATTCTGCAGTGAACTTGGCACCGTCAGCTACAATGTCATACACCTTGTCATTCTTAAGATATCCCCTTGGTGGTGTGATTTCCTTTAGATAATAAGTCTTTCCACATCTTATGTAGTCTGTTTCAAACTGGTAATTCTTGTCTGTTGTATATGACTTAATTAACTTTGTGCAGGCTGCATCTGAATATACACCATACACTGCACCTTCAAGTGTTGCATCACCCTGAGCAGTCTTGCCTGTTTCTTCATCAATCTTTACGGCTGTTAATTTTACCTTCTTGTACTTGTCCTTAAGAACAGGCTTGTATGCAAGCTTATAGTTGCTATAAGTTCCTTCTGCTGTTTCAGGCCACTTGCCATCACTGTTTCTTGTCCAGGAATCAGCCTTCTTAAGTGTAACAGTTACCTTGCCATCAGACTGACTTGTCATCTTGTTTGAACCTGAATCAACTACAAAGGAATTTAAGATGTTGTCATTACCTGATGAAATTTCCTCAATTATGTAATTGTTTGAAATGTCATCCATCTGGTCCTCAATATCTTTCTTAATTAACTTTTCGGCTCCTGATTTAGATAAGTCTGATGCATAATCATATCCTTGATCATCCATCTCATCTTTTATTTTCTTTTTATTATCCGATGTCATTTCATCTAATAACTTCTTTTCAACATAAGCATAAGATTTCGCATAAATTTTGTAAGTAAATCTAAAAGTAATCTTTCCATTTTCATCTGTTTTTACTTCCTGACTAAACTTGGAAGCACCATCTTCAACATCGCCTGTCACTGTGTCTCCTTCACCGTTATAGTTATAAGAATACAGTTCTTTTACATTCTTGGCCGTAAATTTAAAAGTTACTCCCGAAAGCCCCTTGCCATCTTCATCATTCTTCTGTAATGTAATTCTTTGTCTATAGTAATCACTATCAGATGTAGTTTTAAATGGAATGTCTTTCTTGTCAGATACAATTTCCAATAATTCCTGAACTTCATCTTCATCTGTCTTATTACTATATTTCCATTTGATAATGTTGCATGTTACTGTCGCTGAAATGTCAAAAATATCTGAATAAATATTGTCATTTGCATAATATCCTGTATTATTTTTAACCTGCTTTATGACATTCTTTAAATCTGATTCGTCTGATTTTCCTTCTTCAACGCTCCATATGAGACACTGTGCATAAACCCATGCTTTATTGCTTGATTTCTTTTTTGAGTGATACCAGTACCCAATCTTTGCTTTTAAAGCATCAGACTTATTTTTGCTATCACTTGAAATAGTAGCGTTAGATGCAACATAAATGTAACCGGTATGACATGCTTTACCAAGGTCTAAGCAGAAAACGTCATTATCTCCTACTTTTGTTTTTACCCACGTTCCACCTTCACTTTTATTTCCAATGTTTACAGTTCCAAGTTTTCCTAAGCTTTCAATACTTGCTGTTCTTTTTTCTCCATCACTTGCAGCATTTACATATGTGATTGGTATTGCAGTCATTAACGTAATCATTGCTAATGCTCCTGCAATAATTCTTTTTACTCTCTTTATCATTTTCCTAACCTCCAAAAAAATAACGCCAAGAATGAAATCTACATTTTGCCTTGTAGATTTTTCTTGGCGTTTGTTTATTTTTATTAAATTGTCTTTCCTAGGTCTGACACGTTTAGTTTAACATAAAGGTTGATTAACTCCTAAAACCATAAGTGTTAAAGTAACATATTTTTTACACTGTGACTGCGAAAATAATGTTTGAACATAAAAACACTTCCTGACATAATGTCGGGAAGTGTTTAATATAATCTTTGCTAATCAATTAAATAAATATCAATATATTCATTATTTTTTATATACATTGTAATTTATACAAACATTAACTATCAAACAAGTTAAATTCACGCTGTAAAAAAGATTCTAAAAATAATGCTTGTCTCTCATCTTTTTTTCTTTCAAGAAAAGGAGCATGATTAACAATAATTACTTTCCTACTCCATTTTAATTTATTATCTTTCAAAAATTTTCTTGCTATTCTGTTATCTCTTTTTTTCAAATAATCAAAAGCTATATCTGGACTTGGATAATTTGTCTTTCCTCCAACAAGTCCATATTCTTTTTCGTCATACTCAAAAAATTTAATATAAGAAAAAAAATGATATTTTTCATTACCTTGTTCATCTGTATATTCTTTCTTAATTTCAGAAAAACGAGTTCTTTTATCAGGAATATTAACACATCTAAATGAAGAAATTTTTTTATCCTCTTTTAACTCTTCTAATTTCTTTTGTATAAATTCTTTAGTATAGAATTCAAATTCTAAAGTCATGCTATTATATGTAATGTCAAACTTTTTACTTTTTTCTGAGAATACCAATCTATATATACCTCCTAATATTTAAATTTACCTCTATTTATTTTGTCTTCATCTCTTGCACCAGCTGGTCCAAATCCTCAACTTCCCCAAACAATGATACCCAGTTTAGCATCTTTCCATCATAATAACAGGCTATTGCTCCACTTTTATAATTGTCCCCAAGAAGATTTAAGTAATGACCTTTGCTTCCTTTCCAGCCTTCACATGCATCTTTTGCGGTTCTATATCCATCTGCAATATTTTCTCCATTTATGAATAGATATGTTTCTACACCTAGATTATTATATTCTGTAGAATTATCAACTCGAAGTTCTGTTTTCAATATTCCGTATTTGTCTTTAAAATAATTATTTGTTGTAGACATAAACCCATCATGGCTGAAATTCTTTGCTATTGCTTTTGCTCTTATCATTGCCACCTGATAGATTTCTTCTGACCATTTGAGTTCAGGAATACCTCTTGTCTTTCGATACTGATTCTGAATTACAAATGCCTGCTCTGCAGCATATCTTTCGTAGAATTTTGCATCATGCTGTGCATTCTTTTTTATCTTTATCAGTAATTTGGGACTCTTTATTGTCTTTGCCTTTGACCAGACTCCATAAACTTTCTTACCATTAACCTTTTTATATGCTCTAATCTTAAACTTAACCTTTGTTTTCTCTGCTAAATGAGTAAATGTGTACTTATTCTTTTTAGTGTCTTTTTTCTTATTCCACTTTTTAGTTGCAACACCGTATGTATATATCTCATAGCCACTTGCCCCTTTTACCTTTTCCCAAGTTACTTTAATTCCGTATTTATACTTTATGTTTTTAAAGCGCATATTCTTTGCACTTACCAGGCCTTTATAATATCTATAGTCGGTTTTCGACTTGACTGATTTAACTTTTCCAACACTGACTTCTTTGGCGTTTATTGTTGTTGGAATCGAAAAAACTAATGCTACAAACAGTAACATTATAATGGCTTTCTTAAAATGCTTAATCATAGGGCATTCCTCCTTGATGTCTTTAGTTGTATTCTGCTACTCTTATTAAACATAATGTTATTTTGAACATTGTAAAGGTTAACATTAATATTAGTTTTGCCACTAACAACATAATCGCAACTAATATTTTCACTACTATCATTAACAATTTTACCATAAAACCAAATACATTTTTAATCATTTCCATAATTTTGTTTCTCCTTTACGAATACATATCATGATTTACTCTTGACGCATAATAACCTTGAATTGTTGATGGTGCATTGAATAATGATGCCAGCAAATATTTTTTATAATTTTTAACATTCGTTGTATTCTTGCTTAGACATTCTAAAACATACTCAATGTGAGTAAACGTTAACTTTAATAACTTCGATTTTACAACCTCCTTTGGGAACTTATTGCTGGCAACAACAATGTAATCATTGTTGCTTACTGCAGTTTCTGCTATAAGTTCTACTATTCCGTCAATTTGCTCTTTGTGGTAAGGATGTCTTTCTATTAGACAATCATACTCAATTTGTTTTTTGACAAAATCCATATATAGCTCATACACTGATTTTTCTTTTCCAATCCCATCATTAATTCTCTCAATAAACTTTGAGTATTGTTCCTCATCCGCATAGTCATTCCAATCTGAATTTTTTTCGTCTGTGATATGATTAGATAAGATTTTATTATTACTTAATTTAGTATTATTAATATTAGTATTACTAGGGTTCAATTCCTGAACCTCTTGAAGTTCAACTTTTGAACTCCCAGAAGTATAATTATTGAACTCCTTGAAGTTCAATTTCTGAACTTCTTTAATTTCATTTTTTGAACTTCTTGAAGTATAATTTTTGAACTTCTGTGTATTTATCGGTGTTTCAGGCATATTTTCGCCTGTTTCTTCCAAAGCTTTTTCCTGTTCCAAATTATTTTTTTCCACAAGAAAACTCTTAACATACAATATATTCGGAAGTCCTAATCCTCTTTTTTTCTTTTCCACCAAGCCAAAATTAACCAGCTCCTGCAAATATTTTACTGCCGTTGCCCTTGCCATGCTCATGTCACTCATTATGTCCTTTATCTGATAAATGATGTAAACTCTGTTTTGTTCATCCAACCATCCATTCTTCATAGATAGGTTCATTCTATCAAGTAAAAGTCCGTATAGCATCTTAGCGTCCACAGATAATTCCGTGAACGCACCATCATGCACTAATAACTTTGGCACCTTTATGAAATTGTATTGGTCGGCCTGTTTGCCGTAGTAATATTCAAATGCCATATTAATCCTTTCCTTTCTTCCATTCCTTTAGTAACGAATAAATTACTTTTTCCATTTCTTTTTTTGTATAAGTAGAGTCGAAAAATTCCGATAGTTTATTTTCCTTAAGTGTTAGGGTACATATCTTTTTCTTCGTATTTTCTTTTTCCTCAAACAGCAATTGCTCAGCCTCTTCAACTGACAGGTTGTCCTGATTTTCCTTAACCATCTTAATTTTATCTTTGCTTACTTTTTTACCCTTACTGATATTTTTATAAACTAATTGCTGGTATTCTTCTTTCAAAAAAGAAATTTCTACACCAAACATAAATGTAATTTTTTTGTCATCCACCATTTTGCTTAATTCCGGTATTAATTCCGTAAGCCTTATGTATCTTTGTACCTGCCTATCCGAAATTCCTGCCATTTGTCCTATTTGTTTTGCAGATGTAACTTTGGAATCTGCGCATTTTCCCTGATGTGTTAAAGCATCCATTTTCATTTTATAAGCTCTTGCTTTTTCACTTGGTAACGTATCTTCTCTTTGAAAGTTTGCGTCAACCATAAGTGGTATTGCCTCTTCATGACTTATGTCTTTTATAATTGCCGGAATCTTTGCTATTCCTACTATTTCACTTGCCCGTCTTCTTCTGTGACCTGAAATAATTTCATATTCTCCATCCTCCAACGGTCTAACCAATATTGGAGATAGAATTCCATTTTTTTCTATTGATTTAGCCAGTTCAAGCATTTTTTCATTATCCACCACACTAAATGGATGATCCTTAAACTGATGCAACTTGTTTATGTCTATTTCACTTATCATTTCATTGTTTATGCCAAGTAATTCGTTGTAACTTGTTAACTTAATCTTCTCTCTTGTTGCCATGCTCTAAAACCTCCCTTGTAACTTTCATGTAACTTTGTGCTACTTTTCCTTTTGGGTCATGTCTAAATATGCTTGTACCTTTAATTGATGTTTCTGCAGCTCTTACTGACATTGGAACTTTGCTATCAAATATTGGAATGTCCAAAGCATAGGTTTCATATATGGCAGATGAAATGTCCTTTGCGTAATTTGTTCTGTAATCCACCATTGTAAGTAAAATCCCCTCAATCTCTAACTTGGGATTAATCTGCCTTTTTACTCTTGCTATTGTTTTCATCAATTGTTGTAACCCTTTTACTGGCAAATATGAAACCTGCACCGGTATCAACACTGTGTCTGCACATGCAAGTGCGTTTATTGTAATAATGCCAAGACTGGGCATACAATCAATTAAAATATAATCATAATCATTTTTCACATTTTCAATTAATTCTCTCATTATAAGTTCTCTGCTCATTACATTAATCAATGACACTTCTATACCTGACAATTCAATGTTAGCTGGGAGTATGTCTATTCCCTCATCATGTTCGATTATTCCTTTGCTTTCAGGTATTTTTTCTTCATTTACTATGTCCATCAACACATTTGCAAGCGTATAGTTTAATTTGTCAGGTTCATTTATCCCTGCACATATTGTTAAGCTTCCCTGCGGATCTGCATCTATTAAAAGAACTTTTTTATCTTCTCTTGCCAATCCAACTCCCAAATTAAATGTTGTGGTTGTTTTTCCTACTCCACCTTTTTGATTGGCTATCGCAATTATTTTACACATCTTTCTTTTCTCCTTCATTTCTAAAACTTTTTAATTTTCTATTTCCCATACTACTGTTTTTATATTTCTTTTTTTCAGCCATTTTTCTTTCAAAGCTCTCCAAACTTTGCTGTTCTTTTAAATTTTGATTTTCTTCAATTTTTAAAAGTATTAATGTTATAACTTTCAGCAACTCTATTAAATCATCATTGTCTGGTGTAACTTCTGTTAATCTTTTTAACTCTTCATATACAAATGTGAGTTGCACTTTCAGGGCTCCAAATACTCTTATGGAACCCTTTACAACAACTCTTCTGTCTGTTGTCTTCTTTATTAAATATTCCTGCTTTGTAAGACCTGATATGTCAACCAATCTGTTCAAAAGTTCCGCCTCTTCATCTGAAACCCTAAACGCAACCACCCTATTGCGCCATCTTCCTTTTCTGTCTAATTTTTTATCTGACATCATCCAATTCTCCCTTAATCTGATTTAATTTTTTTACCATATCTACCTGCTTTGACGGGAACAAATGTGCATAATGATATGTAATTCTTTCACTTTCGTGCCCCATTCTTTCGGCAATTTCCAATGCTGAAAATCCCGTATTTATTAATAGTGAAACATGACTGTGTCTTAAGTCATGTATTCTTATTCTTTTTACTCCCGACAATTCGCACCCTCTGTCCATTTCGTGTTGAAAATATCTCTTTGATAATGGAAATAACCTATCGTCTCCATCTATTTCATACATGCTTTCAATCATTTCTTCTATTTCTTCACTAAGAAAATCCGGCATATATATTGTTCTTACACTTTTAGAAGTTTTTGGTGTTAATATCATTTTCTCGCCCTTTACTACCTGATAGTTTTTTGTAATTGACAATGTCTTCTTTTCAAAATTGAAATCCTTTGGTGTTAATGCCAATAATTCACCTATTCTAAGACCACACCAGTAAAGAATTTCAAATCCATAAAATGATAACGGTTTATCCATTACACAATTTATAAACTTCTTATATTCATCCAGTGTCCAAAACATCATGTTTCCACCTTTCTTACTTCCCATACCCCCAGCAACCTTTGCAGGATTATTTTTTAAATCATAAAATTTTACTGCATGATTGAATATGGCACTTAACTGTGCATGTAATGTTGCAAGATATGCTTGAGAATATGACTTACCATCTTCGTCTGTATACTCAATCATTTTTTTCTGCCAATGTCTTACATCCTTCGGAGTTATTTCTGTCATTTTTCTTTCTCCAAAATAAGGTAGAATTTTAGTTGTTATGATTATGTTTTTATTCTCCCATGTTGTTTGTTTAATTCTGTGTCTTAAATCAGCCTCGTATATTTCATAAAATTTTGAAAATGGCATATCCAGGCTGAAGTTTCTCTTAAGCTTTTCTGCCGCTTCCCATTCACTTGCTTCTCTTTTGGTTTTAAAACCACGCTTTGTTGTCTGC
>OGMV01000879.1_pt1 | contig 12167 bp, 13 predicted proteins | sample 1573341 | NCBI WGS metagenome assembly OGMV01 (sample SAMEA2581994, study PRJEB24529) | metagenome | biome: Human gut stool | place: China | collected 2011 | reverse complement strand
CTTCCCCCGCGGGGGAAGGCTTTAGGATTTCGCGGCCCCGCAGAGAATACGCTTTTTCTTCCTATCGATCACTCCTGTCGGGGTGTTTTTTGAGTACAGCTGCAGTATACCCGGTACAGATGAAAGAACATTGAAGAAAGCGTGTAAAACCTGGGGGAATCGTGTGGACAAAATTTGAAAGGCTTGACAATCAGCGGTGGGCGTGTATAATAGGTTTGGACATAAAAACAGGGGCGCTGGGGGGCATCCTCGGCTGAGATCGAAACAAACCGCAGTTTCGGGTCGCCTTGAACCTGATCCGGGTAATGCCGGCGTAGGAAGTTTGACCCAACACGTCATAACGCTTTTGCGCCTGCAAGTGTACCTTGCGGGCGCTTTCCTGTTTTTACGTTACATTTTTTGAGGAGTGGATACCATGTCCAAAACCTATTCCAAGACCCGCACTCTTGTGGAGTGCGCCCTGATGATCGCCCTGGGCACCGTGCTGGCGAACATCAAAATTTTTGAGATGCCCAACGGCGGCTCCATCACCCTGCTGAGCATGCTGCCGTTCATCCTGGTCTCCTACCGCCACGGCACAAAATGGGGACTGTTCACGGGCTTCGTCAACAGCCTGCTTCAGATGCTGCTGGGCTTCTACGCGCCCCCGGCTCCCGGCCTGCTGCCGCTGGTGGGTATGATCCTGCTGGACTACGTGCTGGCCTTCACCCTGCTGGGCCTGGCCGGTGCGATTGCCAAGCCGTTCAAGAACCGTCTGGTCGGCGTGGCCGTCGGCACGGCAGCGGTGTGCGGCATCCGCTTCCTGTGCAGCTTCCTGTCCGGTGTGCTGATCTGGGGCAACCTGAGCGACGGTCTGCCCGCTTGGACCTACAGCCTGACTTACAACGGCAGCTACATGCTGCCCGAGACCATCCTGACCACGGTGGCCGCGGTGCTGATCTACAAGGCAGCCCCGCAGCTGTTTGCCGCGCAGGAGCAGTAAGGTAACAAACGGCCTCCCTGAGGCGTGTGCCGGTAAGACAGTAATTTGAGAGAATTACGAAATCGGCAACTGCGAAACAGGATCGGACAAAACAGGCGACATTCAACTTCGGTTGGATGCCGCCTGTTTTTGTGCGTTTAAGGGTCGAAAAACGCTTGTTTTCTGCTCTGTAAGGCAAGGATAGTGAAACGGGTGAAGTAGTAGTCATTCTCGTGGTAAATCCCCACGAAACAGCAAATCACGCTATGATGAATATCGTTCCCTGATGAGCATGAATATTTGCGATTACGCTAATTACCCCACAAAACTAATAGGTGGGGATTTCAATGCAGAGTATGTCCGGCAGCATAAAAACCATCAAATCGGCTTGCGAACACAGGAAAGTTACATTTTAAAGTGCTGACTTTTGAAAAGCCTATTGAGAACCGAGCTATCGCCGTGCTACAATGTGTGTACACACAAGAGAGGTTCGTCGGATGGAAAATTTATTGTCTTTTACATTCAATATGGACAGCAATCCAGAGGAGGACCTTAAAGCGGTCAACGAGTATTGATCTTCGGAGCAACCTCAGGTCGGAGGAGCGTTATGATAATTAACTGCGTATGGGAGCATAATGGCAACGACACCTTGCTTTATGCGGTGGATTTTGTAGGTGCATATACCCGTGGCGAAAGCCTTGAAATCGCAAAGGCAAAGATGCCACAGGAAATCGTTTCTTATTGCAACTGGCTGGGCATGGAGGCCGCAGGCAAAACAGAAATCGTGATCGTCGGAGAAAAACGCTCCGAGCTTACAATTCGGGATGCGGATTCCGATGTGCTTTTTGAAAGCGAACAAGCACAACTGACAATAGAAGAATATGAGACGCTTAAAACCCTTGCGTTGAAGTCAGCAAAGGATTTCCTTGCATTGTACGAATCTATCCCGGATAAGAACGCAGCCGCCATACCGGAGCGCAAGACCTTTTACGGACGAGTCCCCCGCACGGCAAATGAAATGTACGAGCATACAAAGAATGTGAATACATATTATTTTGCGGAGATTGCTGTGGATGCCGATCATGACGGCAACATATACGAATGCCGCAAGCGGGGATTTGAATCGCTTGAATCTAACCCTGATTTTCTGCAAAATACCGTCAGAAAAGGCAGCTATGGTGAGGATTGGTCACTGCGTAAAGTCCTGCGCCGTTTTATCTGGCATGACCGTATCCACGCAAGAGCCATGTATCGAATGGCGATAAAAGTGTTCGGGGCGGAGAATGTGGTAAATCCGTTTTACTTTTTTGATGAAGGAGTTTTAACATAATGGCAAGAACCGAAACGGTTGAATTTACAAATATGTGCATCGAGTACGATCTTGTGGGCTATATTCCCGTGGATGAGCTGCTAAAAGCGGAACAGGCATGACCGAAATCATGCCTGTTCCAAGAAATTTGATTTTACTGTCTTACCAGCAGGGAGCTTGCGTCCGTTCCCTACAACAAAAAGCAGCCCCGGTATGCGTTGTGCATACCGGGGCTGCTTTGCTTTACGTAAGTATCAGTAGTCCATAATGTCCTTCACAGTGCCGGACATGGAGAAGAGCTTGGCGGACAGATGATCCAGATAGACGATGCCCAGCTTGTTGCCGGTCTCCTCGTTGTACAGATCTGCCAGCTGGGGCATGACCTGGAACGCGGCGGCCTGGGCCTCGGGGCTGTTGTCAAAGTTCGCCGTGCCCTGCACGCGCAGCCACTCGCCGCGGTCATTGGCGGCGCAGATCTCGAGGTTCGTGTTGTCCAAAAGCTGCTTGTAGGCGGCCTTGTGCTTGCCCAGGGCAATGCACAGGTGGCCGTTGTACCACATGGCAAAACCGATGGGACGCACGCGGGGCAGATAGCCATCGACGGTGGCAAGGTAGAAGGTGGGATTCTCTTTCAGAAATTCCATGATTTCTTCATTTGGTTTCATGGTGTAAACCCTCCCGCAATATTACAGTGTGGCCAGCGCCGCTTTGATGCGTGCGGCGGCCTCCTTGGTGCGCTCGGCATCGCCGAACGCCGTCAGACGGAAATACCCCTTGCCGCAGGGGCCGAAGCCCTCGCCGGGGGTGCCCACAACGTGGGCGTGCTCGAGCAGCCAGTCAAAAAACTCCCAGCTGCCCATCTCGTTGGGGCAGCGCAGCCAGATGTAGGGGCTGTTCTTGCCGCCGCAGTACCAGACACCGGCCTCGTCCAGCGCTGCCGCAATGACAGCGGCGTTGGCGCGGTAGTAGTCGAGGTTCTGCTGGATCTCCTTCATGCCCTCGTCGGTAAAGACGGCCTCGGCACCGCGCTGCACAACATAGGCGACGCCGTTGAACTTCGTAGTCTGGCGGCGCAGCCACATCTTGTTCAGCTTGCCGCCGGCCAGCGCCTGCGGCACGACGGTGTAGCCGCAGCGCGTGCCGGTGAAGCCTGCGATCTTGGAGAAGCTGCACACCTCGATGGCAACCTCCTTCGCGCCCTCGACCTCAAAGATGCTGCGGGCGAGACCCGGCTCGGAGACGAAGCACTCGTAGGCGGCGTCAAACAGGATGACCGCGTCATTGGCCTTCGCCCAGGCGACCCAGGCCTTGAGCTGCTCGACGGAGTAGGTCGCGCCGGTGGGGTTGTTGGGGCTGCAGATGTAGATGATGTCAGCCTTCACGCTGTCATCGGGCATCCCCAGGAAGCCGTTCTCCTGGCTGGTGCGGCCGTAAATGATCTTGCGGCCGTCGGTCACGTTGTCGTCCACATAGGTGGGGTACACGGGGTCCGGAACCAGAACGGTGTTGTCCACATCGAACAGGCCCAGCACGTTGGCCAGGTCGCTCTTGGCACCGTCGGAGATGAAGATCTCATCCTCGTCCAGCCGGGTGCCGCGGCCGGCATAGTAGCCCTGGATGGCCTGCTTCAGGAAGGGGTAGCCCTGCTCCGGACCGTAGCCGTGGAAGCCTTCCTTGGTGCCCATCTCAGCGGCGGCGTCCTGCATGGCGGTGACGACGCACTTGGCCAGAGGCTGGGTCACATCGCCGATGCCCAGGCGGATGATCTCTTTTTCGGGGTGTGCTTCCTGATAGGCGGCGACCTTGTGGGCGATGTCCACGAACAGATAGCTTGCCTTCAGCTCACCGTAATGATGATTCATTTTCATTGTATTTTCCCTCGATTCTTTCTAACGTTAGACTTCGATCACAGCTTCGTAAACGGTGGAGGCCGCGCCGGTCATGAGCAGCTGCCGGCCGGGCAGGACCCGGATGGTCAGCTCGCCGCCGCGCAGCGCCACATGGACGTCCTCGCCCGCGGGGCACAGGCCCTGCTCCACCAGAGCGGCCACCGTGGCGCAGGTGCCGGTGCCGCAGGCCCAGGTCTCACCGCTGCCGCGCTCCCACACCCGCATCTTCAGATGGGTGCGGTCCACGAACTCGACGAACTCGGTGTTGATCCGCTCCGGGAAGTTCGGGTGGGACTCGAACGCCGGGCCGATGGCCTCCAGCTTGAGGCCGTCCACCTCCGGCACAAGGGTGACGCAGTGGGGGTTGCCCACGCTGATGCAGGTGACCTCCCAGGTCTTGCCGTCCACCGTCAGCGGGCAGCGGACCAGCGGCCCTTCGCCCATGTTCACGGCGGGCAGGTCGGCGGCGCGGGTGGAATAGGCCCCCATCTCCACCTGCCACAGCTCCTCGCCCATCCGGGTCAGCGTCTTCCGGCCGCTGCGGGTGTCGATCTTCAGCACGGGCTTTGCTGCGCAGGCCGGTTCATGCACATGCAGCCACTCGGCCACGCAGCGGATGCCGTTGCCGCACATCTGCGCCTCGCTGCCGTCGGCGTTGAAGATGCGCATGGTGCCGTCTGCGCCCGGCGTTTCCGGGGCGCAGATGCAGATGATGCCGTCGGCACCCACCGAGAAGTGCCGCGCCGAGAGCTTCCGGGCCAGCGGAACGATGTTCTCCGGCACGCCGGAGGACCGGCAGTCCAGATAGATATAGTCGTTGGCGCAGCCCTGCATTTTGGTAAATGAGAACTTCATCGCGTTCATCCTTTCGGTAGTTATAACGAACCTCTTATTATCATAAGAAGCAAACGGGATTCTGTCAAGCGGAAAACTGTGCTTTCCGCAATTTTTATCGGAAATTTCCGCCGCATCCGTGCCGGAATCCAAAACAGGGCTTGACAAGATGCGGCCCATGGGATATAAAAAATAGAGAGTGCTTTGCGCGGCCGGTCAGCTGCGCAGGGCGGACAACAAAGAATCGATGACAAAAGGAGACCGTGACAATGGAGACCTTTGAGAAAATTCGTGCCCTGCTGGCGGAACAGCTGGATATCGACCCCGCCAAGATCACGATGGAGAGCGACATCATGAGCGATTTCGAGGCCGACAGCCTGGACATCGTGGATATGGTCATGACGCTGGAGGATGAGTTCGGCATCGAGGTGCCGGATGACGCCATCGAGACGCTGCGCACCGTGGGTGACGTGGTGAACTTTGTGGACAGCCATCAGGGCTGATCCGGACAATGCAAAAGGCCCCGTTTCCCGGCGCTGCACACGGCGGTGCTGCGGCGGGGCTTTTAATATGAGTTCGTGCGGAACGGCCTGGGAGCAGGGCGTTTGGCGCACGGCTTTGGAGGATAAAAGAAAATGGCAAAAGACAACAAGAAACTCGTGCAGGCGATCACCAGCCAGGAAGAGAACTTTGCGCAGTGGTACACCGACATCTGCGTCAAGGCAGAGCTGGTCGAGTATTCCAGCGTGAAGGGCTTCATCATCCTGCGCCCCTACGGCCAGGCCATCTGGGAGCTGATCCAGAAAGACATGGATGCCCGCTTCAAGGCCACCGGCCATGAGAACGTGGCCATGCCCGTGCTGATCCCGGAGAGCCTGCTGCAGAAGGAAGGCGAGCTGGTCAATGGCTTCGCGCCGGAGGTGGCGTGGGTCACGATGGGCGGCTCGGACAAGCTGGAAGAGCGTCTGGCGGTGCGCCCCACCAGCGAGACCATGTTCTGCGACCACTGGTCCCGCGTGCTGCACAGCTACCGTGAGCTGCCCATGAAGTACAACCAGTGGTGCAGCGTCGTGCGCTGGGAGAAGACCACCCGTCCCTTCCTGCGCAGCCGCGAGTTCTGGTGGCAGGAGGGCCACACCATCCACGAGACCGCTGCCGAGGCTGAGGCTGAGACCCAGCAGCAGCTGAACTGCTACGCAGACGTCTGCGAGCAGGATCTCGCCATCCCTGTTGTCAAGGGCCGCAAGACCGATAAAGAGAAGTTTGCCGGTGCGGAGGCGACCTACACCATCGAGGCGATGATGAAGGACGGCAAGGCCCTGCAGAGCGGCACCAGCCACTATTTCGGCGACAAGTTCAGCAAGGCCTATGACGTGACCTTCACCGGCCGCGACAACCAGCTGCATCACCCCTACCAGACCAGCTGGGGCGTTTCCACCCGTCTGGTGGGTGCCATCATCATGACCCACGGCGACGACGACGGCCTGATCCTGCCGCCCGCTGTGGCTCCTATCCAGGTCGTGGTCGTGCCCATCGCCGCCCACAAGCCCGGTGTTTCTGAGAAGGCCGCGGAGCTGGCTGAGAAGATCAGCAAGTACGCCCGCGTCAAGCTGGACGACAGCGACAACGCCCCCGGCTGGAAGTTCTCCCAGTGGGAGATGAAGGGTGTGCCCCTCCGCCTGGAGATCGGCCCCAAGGATCTGGAGAAGAACCAGTGCGTCCTGGTCCGCCGCGACACCCGCGAGAAGATCTTCGTCTCTCTGGATGAGCTGGAAACGGCCATCCCGGCCCAGCTGGAGGCCCTGCGCAAGGACCTGTACGAGCGCGCTCTGGCCAACCGCGAAAAGCGCACCTGGGCAGCCACCACCATGGACGAGGTCAAGGAGCTGGCCAAGGCCAACACCGGCTATATCAAGACCATGTGGTGCGGCGACCTGGCCTGCGAGATGAAGATGAAGGAAGAAGCAGGTCTGTCCAGCCGCTGCATGCCCTTCGCGCAGGAGCACATCAGCGATGTCTGCCCCTGCTGCGGCAAGCCCGCCAGCAAGATGGTCTACTGGGGCGTGGCCTACTAAGCCGCCCCACAGTCAGAGCCTGATCCGATGAAAAAAACAGCTTTCCCGTCCAAACGGGAAAGCTGTTTTTTGTATCTGCCTATTGACAATCATGTGTCTACTGTATATACTGTAAATATACAGATGAAACGGAGGCGGCAGACATGAATCTTTTCATCGATAACAAGAGCGGTGCACCCATCTACGAGCAGCTCTACACCCAGATCAAGAACCAGATTTTGAGCGGGGAACTGCAACCGGAGGAAGCTATGCCGTCCATCCGGGGGCTGGCGCGGGATCTGCGCATCAGCGTCATAACCACCAAGCGGGCCTACGATGAGCTGGAACAGGAGGGCTTTTTGTACGCTGTGCCTGCCAAGGGCTTTTTCGTGGCAGCGAAGAACACCGAACTGCTCCGGGAAGAAAACCTGAAAAAAATCGAAGTACACCTGACGGAAGCCGTCCGGCTGGCGGCTCCCTGCGGACTGACAAAACAGGAACTAACCGAAATGCTGGAATTGTTGTGGGAGGAATGAAGCATGAATGCATTAGAACTGCACGGCCTTGAAAAGCACTACCCGGATTTTACGCTGGGGCCCATTGATCTCGAACTGCCCGGCGGCACGGTCTGCGGCCTCATCGGCGAGAACGGCGCGGGCAAGAGCACGACCCTGAAGCTGATTTTGGGAATACTTCCACCGGAGTCCGGCACTATCCGGGTGCTGGGGAAAGACGACCTGGAAGCATCCCCCTGCACCAAGGAGGACATCGGCGTGGTGCTGAGCGGCGAGGGCATCCCCACCTGCCTGACCGCCGAACAGGTGGGAAAGGTGATGGCGGGCATCTACCGCAATTGGGACGCCGGGGTCTATGCCGGATTTTGCAAGCGCTTTGAACTGCCTGCTAAGAAAAAGTATAACGAATACTCCACCGGCATGAAGATGAAACTCTGCCTTGCAGTGGCACTGTCCCACCATCCGAAGCTGCTGCTTCTGGACGAAGCCACCAGCGGCCTGGACCCTGTGGTGCGGGATGAGCTCATCGATCTTCTGCTGGACTTTGTACGGGATGAGAACCATGCAATTTTGATCTCGTCTCACATCGTCAGCGATTTGGAAAAGCTCTGCGACACCATTGCCTTTCTGCACAAGGGGAAGCTCCTGCTCTGTGAGGACAAGGACACTCTGCGGGATGAGTACGCTCTTTGGCACGGCACTGCCGGGCAATTGGAGGAGCTGGATAAAAACGCCATCGTCAGCCATCGGGTGACAGCCTACGGGGCCGAGGCACTGGTGAAAAGGGAACTTGTCCCGTTGGGCAGCACCCTGACACCGGTGAGTATCGAGGAACTGTTTGTATTGATGGTGAAAGGGGAGAATATGCGATGAAAGGGTTGCTGTTGAAGGATTGGTATCAGGTCAGAACCAGTATGAAAGCCATGTACCTGACTGTTGCATTTGTGCTGGTGTGGGTGTTCAGCACATCGAGCGCCTATGTGTTCCCGGTGAGTTATGCGGCCGTTTTTCTGGGCATCTTGCCGGTGAACCTGCTTGCCTACGATCAGAGTGTCGGTTGGGTGGAGTATGGCCGGACGCTTCCGGTGAGCAAAAAGACGCTGGTGGCGGAAAAGTACCTCATCGGTCTGTTCTGCGCTGCGGCGGCTGTTGTGATCGGAGGACTGTTCGTAACGGTGATCCCTCTGCGCACCGGAACGGCTCCGGACAAGGATGTGCTGTCCCTGCTGGCGGGCAGTGTGTGTGCCATCCTGCTGATCAACGGTATTTCTCTGCCGCTGCTGTACCGCTTTGGGGCAGAAAAAGCCAGCATGATCTATATCCTGACCTTTGTCGGATTGGGTGCCCTGCTGGGCGGCGGCGGTGCCGTGATGGATGAACTGCAGCAGAACGGCACGGGAAGTGTGCCGCTGCCTGTACCCCTCTGGCTGGCCGCAGTGCTTCTGCTGGCGGTTCTGGTCTTGTATGCCGTGTCCTGGCGGGTGTCGGTGGCGTGGTACGGAAAATACAAAAAGTGACAAAAACCGGAACGTGTCTTTCGATGCGTTCCGGTTTTATCATGTCTTGAAATCTGGCTCAGAATCGGTAAAAGTTTTGTAAAAGGGGTTGAAAAATCCGCCCGGCCGTAGTATCATAACGAGGCCGAACGGCAAATCTCAGTTTCAGGAGGCGTTTGATTTCCATGTCCAGTGACCATACGGATCACCCCAAACAACGCTCCTCCTGCGATGCGGGCCAGGCGAATGAGTCTGCCGCGTCCTGAACTGCATGTGCCCATGATACACCGCAGGAGTCAAGCATGACCGACGCGGTGTATTTTTTATGCCCGGAATGGGCAGGAAGGGAACCAAGATGCAGAAGAAGAATTACCAGGAAGAGATCCTGAACCTCATCCACAGCGGTCTGCCGCAGGCAGAGCTGGCGGAAAAGCTTTCCGACTACCACGAAAACGACCTGGCCGATGCGCTGACGGCGCTGACGCCGGACGAGCGCCAGAAGCTGTACCCGGTGCTGGGCATCGAGCGGGTGGCGGAGATCTTCTCCTACCTCGACGATGCAGAGCCGTATCTGAAAGAGCTGCCCTCGGAAAAGGCGGCGAAAGTCGTCTCCAACATGGACTCGGACGATGCGGTGGACGCGCTGGATGACCTCGAAGAAGAGGACAAGGCCAAGATCGTCGGCCAGCTGGATCGCGACTCCGCTGAGGATGTCCGGATGCTGCTCTCCTACGGCGAGGATGAGATCGGCAGCAGCATGACCACCAACTACATCTCCATCCGGAAGGATATGACCATCCGGCAGGCGATGAGCGAGCTGGTGAAGCAGGCGGGCGAGAACGACAACATCTCCACCCTGTACGTCGTGGACGAGAACGACAAGTTCTATGGTGCCATCGACCTGAAAGACCTCATCATTGCCCGCGCGGACGACCGGCTCGAAAAGCTCATCGCGCGGTCGTACCCCTATGTGACCGACCACGAGAAGATCAGCGACTGCATCGACCGCATTGTGGACTACGCCGAGCGCTCGCTCCCGGTGCTGAACGACGCGGGGAAGCTGGTCGGCATCATCACCTCGTCCGACGTGGTCGAACTGGTCGATGACGAGATGGGCGACGATTACGCAAAACTGGGCGGTCTGACCAGCGAAGAGGACCTGAACGAGGGCGTCTTCGAGAGCGTGAAGAAGCGCCTGCCCTGGCTGATCGCGCTGCTCTTCCTTGGAATGCTCGTCTCCTCGGTCGTCGGTGCGTTCGAGTCGGTGGTGGCGGTGCTGCCCATCGTCATCTGCTTCCAGTCCATGGTGCTGGACATGGCCGGCAACGTGGGCACCCAGTCGCTGGCCGTGACCATCCGTGTGCTGGTGGACGAGAACCTGACCACCGCCAAAAAGCTCCAGCTGCTCTGGAAGGAGATGCGGGTCGGTCTGGTGAACGGCGCACTGCTGGCTGTGATGGCGCTGGGCTTCCTGGGCTGCTACATCCATTTCTTCAAGGCGTATGCCTGGGGCGAAGCCTTCCTGCTGTCCGGCTGTGTCGGCGTGGCGCTGATCATCGCCATGGTCGTTTCCAGTCTGGTGGGCACGGTCATCCCCATGCTGTTCCACAAGATCCACATCGACCCCGCTGTGGCCTCCGGCCCGCTCATCACCACCATCAACGATCTGGTGGCCGTCGTGGTCTATTACGGCCTTGCCATGGTCGTTCTCATTGATCTGTTCCATCTGGGTTGATCACAATACAAAACCCTCTCCGGCAAAGCCGACAGGCTTTGACGGAGAGGGTTTCTTAATGGTTGGAGATCCAGTACCGCTGGGTCAGGGTTCCATCCTGCGGGTCAAACTGTTCGTCTTCGAGGACGCCGCCGTTGGCGCGGATGGTTTTGGCGGAAGCGACGTTGTAGTGGTCGCAGCAGATGCGCACCTTCCCGATGCCGCGCGCTCTGGCCTGTTCCAGCGTCAGGCGGAGCATCTGGGTGGCATAGCCGTTCTGCCGCTCGGAGGGGCGGACGCTGTAGCCGATGTGCCCGCCGTAGGTGAGCAGATAGTCGTTCAGGTGATGGCGCAGGTTGGTCATGCCCACAAGGCGTTCGTGCTCGTCCAGCGCCAGATATTCGGTGGCAGGAACAAGCCCGGCGGGCGTCGTGCGGGGGTCGGTCAGTTTCCGGATCTGGGCCAGCCAGGCGTCGAAATCATCGAACTGGTCCAGCGCCGAGGTGCCGTCCATCCGGGAGCCGAGGGCGAGAAATTCCTCCCGATAAGCCATGACCTGTTCGTGGTCGCGCTCGTCCGGCTCCCGCAGGTGGATCTTCTGGGGCGGAGTGCGGCGGGTGGCCGTGCGGAGGTCTGGGGCTTTCATCAGGCCGTGGCGGTTGCAGTAAAAATAGAGCACCCCAGTGCCCCGCAGCGGGAACCGGCAGCTGGCTTCGCCCTCCGGGTAGAGCTTGACGAGCTGGAGCTTGTCGCCGGTGAGATAGGCGATGAAGGAGATGAAGTGGCTCTTCTCCATGGGGTGGTGCAGGGTGACGAACAGTTCATCTTCCACCCGCTCAATGGTCAGTTGGTGCTTCTCGTCGGCGTCATCGGCCTCCGCGATGTCCAACGCGGGCAGCGTGATGCCGCAGCAGCTCACCACGGCCTGACCGGTGGAGTGGAGCACGTTCCCGCAGAGGGGGCAGACGTAGAGCTTGGAGCGCAGCAGATTGGCGGCGCGGTTTCGGTTGACCACCGGTTCGCCCTGCATCAGTTCCAGCACCGACACGCCCAGTGCAGCGGCCAGCGGTTCCAGCAGAGAGATATCGGGCAGGCCCTTGGCGGTCTCCCATTTGGAGACTGTTTTGGCGCTGACCAGGAGCTGGCGGGCAAGCTCTGCCTGCGTCAGACCTTTGGCTTCCCGCAGCAGCCGGATGGTGCTTCCGGTCACATAGGTATTCATAATGGATTCCTCCTGTTTTTCGTGTTGGGAACAGGATAGCATAGAAAACCCCTCTGCGCAACCTACGCTGCGTAGAGGGGTCTTGGTTTATGCTTCGGTTTCTTCGGCGTCCTCGTCCAGCTCGATGCTGAACACGGCCTTTTTCAGCTTGCCGCAGCCCTGGGCCTTCAGGC
>OGMV01000878.1_pt1 | contig 12173 bp, 8 predicted proteins | sample 1573341 | NCBI WGS metagenome assembly OGMV01 (sample SAMEA2581994, study PRJEB24529) | metagenome | biome: Human gut stool | place: China | collected 2011 | reverse complement strand
CCATGGCAGGATCGCCCCTCATCAGTCAGTGGTCGGAGCCACTGACAGCTTCCCCTGCGGGGGAAGCCTTTTGTTTGAGATTAGCCATTTCTAACGTATTGACAAGCATTCTCACCTATGCTACACTATCCGAAGCAATAAGGGAGTAGTCAGCGCAGCGGTGGAGCAGCCGCCGCGCAGTTCTGCCAACACAATGAGCGGTTGCTCTGGCTTTACTTTAAACGACGAGACTTATCTGCCCGTTTTCACGGGTGGATAGGTCTTTTTTATTGTCTGCACCCTGCCAAAACGGAGGAGAAAATCATGACTTTATTCGACCTGTTCCTGATTGCCGTCAGCCTCTCGATGGACGCATTCGCCGTCTCGATCTGCAAGGGGCTGTCCGTCCGCAAGGTAAGTCTGCAGCACGCTATGATCTGCGGCGTCTGGTTCGGCGGGTTTCAGTTTTTGATGCCTGCACTGGGCTATTTTCTCGGTGACCGGTTTGCCGCGCTGCTGACGAAGTTCGGCCCGTGGATCGCGTTTGTGCTGCTGGCGCTCATCGGTGCGAACATGATCAAGGAGAGTTTTGGCGGCGACGAGCAGCTGGACGACGACTACTCCGCCAAAGCCATGCTGCCGCTGGCCATCGCCACCAGCATTGATGCGTTCGCCGTCGGCGTCAGCTTTGCAGCCATGCAGGTGGACATTCTGCCCGCTGCCGGGCTGATCGGCGTTATCACCTGCCTGCTGTCCGCCATCGGCGTCAAGGTTGGTGCCATGTTCGGCGACAAGTACCGCGCCCCCGCCGAGCGTATCGGCGGCATTGTGCTGATCTTGATCGGTGTCAAGACGCTGCTGACGGGGCTGGGTGTGCTGTAATTTGGTGTACCTGTAGGGGCCGGGCATGCCTGGCCCGCGGCTTACACGCAAACGCCCGGATGAGCGGGCGGATATGGAATCCGCCCCTACGGCGTAGAGGTCAATGCTCGTCATCGCCCTGGAAGCGCCTGCGCTGCCGGAAGCTAACGGGTCGCAGATGTGCAGTTCCTGCAACACTGCAAGACAAGCAAAAACGCTCCGGGCGGTATGGAACATTTTCCATACCGCCCGGAGCGTCATTTATTATTGTAGGGTTCAGCGCAGCACCAGCTGTCCGTTTCCATCCGCATCCACGGTCAGGGTGTCCCCTGCCGTGTGGGCGCCGCCGATGATTTCCTTCGCGATCATCGTTTCCACATGGGACTGGATGTACCGCTTCAAGGGGCGGGCGCCGTAGATCGGGTCATAGCCGCCGTCGATGATGGCGTTCTTGGCCGCGTCGGTGACAACCAGTTTCAGCTGTTTGTCCTCCAGACGCTTGCGCAGGTCGGCCAGCATCAGGTCGACGATGGAGCCGATTTCGGTCTTGGTCAGGCTCTTGTAGTAGACAATGTCGTCCAGACGGTTCAGGAACTCGGGGCGGAACTGGCGCTTGAGCAGCTGGTCAATGGCGTTTCTGGCCTCGCCGGACAGCTCGTTGCTGCCGTTGGCACGGCTCTTTTCCAGATCCTCCAGAATCAGGTCGGAGCCCAGGTTCGACGTCAGGATGATGACGGTGTTCTTGAAGTCCACGGTGCGGCCCTGGCTGTCGGTGATGCGGCCATCGTCCAGCACCTGAAGCAGGATGTTGAAGACGTCCGGATGGGCCTTTTCCACCTCATCGAACAGCACGACGCTGTAGGGCTTGCGGCGGACGGCCTCGGTCAGCTGACCGCCCTCTTCGTAACCGACGTATCCCGGAGGCGCGCCGATCAGGCGGCTGACGCTGAATTTCTCCATATACTCCGTCATGTCGATACGGACCATGTTCCGCTCATCGTCGAACAATGCCTGCGCCAGCGCCTTGGCCAGCTCTGTCTTGCCGACGCCGGTGGGGCCGAGGAAGAGGAAGCTGCCGATGGGGCGGTTCGGGTTGGCGATGCCGGCGCGGCTGCGCAGGATGGCTTCGCTGACCTTGGTGACGGCCTCATCCTGGCCGATGACCCGCTTATGGAGCACATCGTCCAGATGCAGCAGCTTCTCGCGCTCGCCTTCCACCAGCTTCTCGACCGGGATGCCGGTCCAGCGGGCCACGATGCGGGCGATCTCCTCGTCGGTCACGCGGTCGCGCAGGAGGCTGTCCTCCTTTTTCTCGTTGGCCAGCTTCTCTTCGGCTTCCAGCTGTTTCTGCAATTCGGGCAGTCTGCCGTACTTCAGCTCCGCAGCCTTGTTCAGGTCATACTCGCGCTGCGCCTTCTCAATGGCGGCATTGGTCTGCTCGATCTGCTCACGCAGGGTCTGCACCTTGCCAATGGCGTTCTTCTCGTTCTCCCACTTTGCCTTCATGCTGCGGAACTTATCCTGCAATTCGGCAAGTTCCTTTTCCAGATCCTTCAAACGGCTTTGGCTCAGAGCATCGGTCTCCTTTTTCAGGCTGACCTGCTCGATCTGCAGCTGGGTGATGCGGTGGGCCAGATCATCCATCTCGCTGGGCATACTGTCCATCTCGGTCTTGATCATGGCGCAGGCTTCATCCACCAGGTCGATGGCCTTATCCGGCAGGAACCGATCGGTGATATAGCGGTCGGACAGGGTGGCGGCGGCGATCAGGGCATTGTCGCTGATCTTGACGCCGTGGAAGACCTCGTACCGCTCCTTCAGGCCGCGCAGGATGGAGATGGTGTCCTCAACGGTCGGTTCGTCCACCTGCACCGGCTGGAACCGGCGTTCCAGTGCGGGGTCCTTCTCGATATACTGGCGGTACTCGTCCAGCGTCGTCGCACCGATGCAGTGCAGCTCGCCGCGGGCCAGCATGGGTTTGAGCAGGTTGCCCGCATCCATGGCACCGTCGGTCTTGCCTGCACCGACGATGGTGTGCAGCTCATCAATGAAGAGGATGATCTTGCCCTCGCTCTTCTTCACCTCGTTCAGAACGCTCTTCAGGCGCTCCTCGAACTCGCCGCGGTACTTTGCACCGGCCACCAGAGCGCCCATGTCCAGGCTGAACACGGTGCGGTCTTTCAGGTTTTCGGGCACATCGCCGCGCACGATCCGTTCGGCCAGACCCTCAGCGATGGCCGTCTTGCCGACGCCCGGCTCACCGATCAGGCAGGGGTTGTTCTTCGTCTTACGGGACAGGATGCGGATGACGTTGCGGATCTCCTGATCCCGCCCGATGACGGGGTCCAGCTTCTGCTTGCGGGCCAGGTCTACCAGATCCTGACCGTATTTTTGCAGGGCGTTGTAGGTGTCCTCCGGGTTGTCATTGGTCACGCGCTGGTTGCCGCGCACGGCCGTCAGCTGCTGTAAGAAGGCATCCTTCCGGATGTTGAACGCGCGGAACAGGTCTGCGGTGTTCTGGGTCTGCTCGTCCAGCAGGCCGAGGAACACATGCTCGACACTGACGTATTCGTCCTTCATCGCCTTGGCCTCGCGGGCAGCGGCGCTCAGGACCTTATCGGTGGCCTGCGAGATATAGACCTTGTCAGGGTCACGGCCGGAGCCGGACACACGGGGCAGCGCCGAGAGCTTTTCGGCCACTGCGGCGGCAAAGCTGCCGGGGTCTACGTTCAGCTTCTGGAGCAGCTGCGGGATGAGCCCCTGCTCCTGCGATGCCAGTGCGTGCAGCAGGTGTTCCGGCTCCAGTGCATTGTGCTGGTACTCCACAGCCAGCTGCTGAGCAGCCTGCAGCGCTTCCAGCGTCTTCTGGGTATATTGATTGGTATTCATAGAATCGACCTCCATTCGTACCGGATGTTGATTTAGCAGTCGTTCATTCGATATGCTATTTTGTTTTTAGCACTCTATCTGTTCGACTGCTAAAATTATATTCCAAACCCCCTGTGATGTCAAGAGCGCAGGCCCCTGCTCCACGGAAATTCACAAAAAGTTTGCAAATAAACGGTGCCCTGCCGAAAAAGCAGGGCACCGTTTCCATATTCGATCAAATGTCAGCGATCAGAGCTTTTTGCCCGTCAGCATCTCATAGGCTTCGAGGTACTTCTCGATGGTCTTGTCGATGACGTCCTGGGGCAGGTCGTAGTTGCTGTCCGGGTTGGCCTTGAGCCAGTTGCGGACGAACTGCTTGTCAAAAGAGGGCTGGCCGTGGCCTGCCTCATAGCCTTCCAGCGGCCAGAAGCGGGAGGAATCGGGGGTCAGCATCTCGTCGCCCAGAACGACATTGCCGTTCTCGTCCAGACCGAACTCAAACTTGGTGTCGGCGATGATGATGCCGCGGCTCAGGGCGTATTCTGCGCACTTCTTGTACAGCGCGATGGTATAGTCCCGCAGCTTGGTGGCGTACTCTTCACCATGGCCGGGGAACTGCTTTTCCAGCACGGTGATGCTCTGCTCGTAGGAGATGTTCTCGTCGTGGTCGCCGATCTCCGCCTTGGTGGAGGGGGTGTAGATAGGCTCCGGCAGCTTCTCAGACTCCTGCAGGCCCTCCGGCAGCTGGATGCCGCAGACCTTGCCGGTCTTCTGGTAGCTGGCCCAGCCGCTGCCGGTGATGTAGCCGCGCACGATGCACTCGATGGGCAGCATGGTCAGCTTGCGGCACTTCATGCACTTGCCCTCGAACTGGGGCTGCTGGAAGAACTCCGGCATATCCTTCGTGTCCACGCTCAGCATGTGGTTGGGCAGCACATCGCGGGTGTAGTCGAACCAGAACTTGCTCATCTGGGTCAGCACCTTGCCCTTGTTGGTCACTTTATTTTTTAGGATCACGTCGAATGCGGAAATGCGATCCGTTGCGACCATGATCAGGCTGTCGCCGTTGTCATAGATCTCGCGGACCTTTCCTTCTTTGATAGGCTGGAACTCCTTCATCGCAAAACACTCCATTTTCCTTATTTCGATGTTCTACTGTTTCCTTCCTACAACCTCTCAGTCAATGCTGCGCATTGCCAGCTCCCCTTGTAGGGGAGCCCTTGGCAGTCCTTGCAGAGTTTCTGGTTTCGCCAGAGTCTCCCCTACCAGGAAAGACTCCCCCGGCCGGGGGAGGTGGCACGATAGTGCCAGAAGGGGCGCGGATGTCGCGTAAGCGACAGAGAGGTTGTACAAAGGAGCCATTCCCCTGTGCGAACAGGCCGAACGGCTTTTTCTTACGTATTCAGTCTATCATATTTTCTGTCCGTTGGGAAGAAACAGAATGGAAGGAAAATCTCCCGGTTTTTCAGATTTTCTCGTGAAAACTGCAAAAAATCACGCTCGATTTTCGTCAAAATGACGGAAATAGTCATACTTTCGTCCTTGAATGCCCTCCCGGAACATGATAAAATGAAGGCAGCAGAATTTTTGTTCAGGAGGTATTTTTTCATGGGCAGATTCCCGAAAGACTTTTTATGGGGCGGTGCCACCGCCGCCAACCAGTGCGAGGGTGCCTACAACGAAGGCGGGCGCGGGCTGGCCAATGTGGATGTCGTTCCCTTTGGCGAGGACCGCTTCCCGGTGATGTTCGGCAAGCTGAAGATGCTGGAATGCGATGACCAGCACTACTACCCCTCGCACGAAGCCATCGACATGTACCACCACTTCAAGGAGGACATCGCCCTCTTCGCCGAGATGGGCTTCCGGTGCTACCGCCTGTCCATCGCGTGGACCCGCATCCTGCCCCACGGCGACGATGCCGAGCCCAACGAAGAGGGGCTGGCCTTCTACGATGCGCTGTTCGATGAGTGCCGCAAGTACGGCATCGAACCGCTGGTCACCATCTGCCACTTCGATGCGCCCATCGCGCTCATTCAGAAGTATGGCGGCTGGAAAGACCGCCGGATGGTGGATGCCTACGTCCACTACTGCGACATCATCTTCCGCCGCTATAAAGATAAGGTAAAATACTGGCTGACCTTCAACGAGATCAACATGCTGCTGCACATGCCCTTCATGGGGGCAGGCCTGCTGTTTGAGCCCGGCGAGAACGTCGAACAGGCCAAGTATCAGGCCGCTCATCACGAGCTGGTGGCCAGCGCCAAGGCCGTCCAGCTGGCGCACGAGATCATGCCCGGCTGCATGGTGGGCTGTATGCTGGCCGCAGGCGAGTTCTACCCCCGCACCTGCGCCCCGGCGGATGTGCAGGCCGCTGCCGAAGCCGACCGCAACAATTACTTCTTCATCGACGTCCAGTCCCGCGGTGCCTACCCGGTCTGGGCCAAAAAGCGGATGGAGCGGGCCGGCATCCAGCTGCGCACCGAGCCGGACGATGACCAGACCCTGCGCGAGGGCACGGTGGACTTCATCTCCTTCAGCTACTATTCCAGCCGCTGCATCACGGTGGACCCGGAGCTGTTGGAGCAGGCCGACGGCAACGCCCTCGGCGCGGCGACCCGAAACCCCTACCTCAAGGCCAGTGCGTGGGGCTGGCCCATCGACCCGGTGGGCCTGCGCATCACCATGAACACCCTCTACGACCGCTATCAGAAGCCGCTGTTCATCGTGGAGAACGGTCTGGGCGCGGTGGACACGGTGGAGCCGGACGGTTCCATCCACGACAGCTACCGCATCGACTATCTGCGCGCCCACATCGAGCAGATGGAAAAGGCCATCAACGAGGACGGCTTGCCCCTGCTGGGCTACACCACCTGGGGCCCCATCGACCTTGTCTCCGCCTCCACCGGTGAGATGAAGAAGCGCTACGGCTTCATTTATGTAGACAAGGACAACGCCGGAAACGGCACCCTGACCCGCAGCCGGAAGGACAGCTTCTACTGGTATAAAAAGGTCATTGCGACCGATGGTGAAGACCTTGCCTGAGATCATTGCACACCGCGGGGCAACCTATCTTGCCCCCGAAAACACCCTGTCCGCCTTCCGCAACGCCATTGACCTCGGTGCCGACGGCGTTGAGATGGACGTCCAGCAGACCCGCGACCATGGCCTCATCATCCACCACGACTACCTCATCGACATCGGCACCGAGCTCTCCGCCAAGATCTACGACCTGACCGTCGGTGAGCTGCGCTCCATCGACCTGACCAAATGGAACGGCGTCAGCCTCACCACCGAGAGACTGGCCACTCTGGACGAAGCGCTGGCCTGCTGCAAAGAAATGGAGGGCTGCACCGTCCAGCTGGAACTGAAGGCCCCCATCCTCCCCGACCCGGACTTCGTGCCCCATGTCGTGGACTGCATCCGCGCTTCCGGCATTGCAGACCGGCTGCTCCTCGTCTCGTTCCGCCACGACCTGCTTCAGCAGGCCAAGGCGCTGATGCCAGAACTGCGCATCGGCGTCCTGACCCTGGGCGACCTGCTCAGCATGATGCTCCCGCCGCCGGTGATCTGGCAGGACCTGGGCCTTGTCAACAGCATGGACGAGCCGCTGGACGAGGAAAACTGCCCCGCCCTGAAAAAACAGGTGGGCATGGTCTCCAGTGTTATTTCGGACAAGCTGACCCTCATCGCAGCTCTTTACCCGCAGATGTCGGTCCGGCAGATCCTCGCCACCCTGTCCGCGCAGGCAGACCCCGCCGCCTATGTCCGGACGCTGGGTTTCCCGGTGGAGCTGGTCAGCTGCGAGTACCACACCGCCTTCGCCAACCCGGAGGTGGTCAACCAGCTCCACGACGCCGGCTGCAAGGCCGCGTTCTGGACCGTCAACACCGAGGATGTCGTCCGCTCTCTGGTGCCTCTCGGCCCGGACTGCTTTGTCACCGACCGCCCCGACGTCATCCGCGAATGGATCGAAAAAGCACAGGCTGAAATGTAACGGAACCCCTCTCCGCTCTTGCCTTGCCATGCAGCTCCCCCCTTTGGAAGCGCTGGCGCACGGCGAGACGGAGAGGGGTTTATTTTTTTATAAACGCTCTTGACATTCCGGGATGCGAGGGCTAAAATGGTATCGTATCAAACAGTTTTATTCAAAACAATCATCAACCCAACAATTCAAAGGATGGACCATCATGTGTGACGAAATCAACTCCAGCTGCCCGCCGGTGACGCCCCCCTGGGAGCCGCCGCAGGTCATCCCGGCGCAGATGCGCCGGGTCAACAACCTGATCTTCCGCAAGATCAACCAGTTCCACCGCGAAAATGAGGTCGAGGACGTGACCCCGATGCACGAGTGGATCCTGAGCTATCTGTTCTGGCACAGGGACGAACCCGTCTACCAGCGGGACATCGAGCGGGAGTTCTCCATCACCCGCTCCACTGTGACCAACATTTTGCAGCTCATGGAGCGCAAAGGCTACATCGAGCGTCAGAGCGTACCGCAGGACGCCCGTCTCAAGCGCCTGGTGCTGACCGAAAAGGGAGCCTGCATCCGTGAAAAGACCATGCAGGCCCTGCACCAGACCGACGAATTTGTGGAGAGCCTGCTCACCCCGGAGGAGAACGCCGAGCTTCTCCGCCTGCTGAACAAGCTGCGCAAGGGCCTGCAGTGACCCCGCGAATCGTACGATTTTTGAGAGTTTCATGACTTTTTTCGGAACTTTGCAAAAACGCATTGACAATTAAATTGTTTTGTATAGAATTGTTCTTTGTCAAACAAAAAAAGCAAAAAACAGGAGGATTACCAGATGATCAAAAAATTAGTGTCACATCTGGGCGAGTACAAACGCGCCGCGATCCTGACACCGATCATTTCCGCATTGGAAGCGGTCATGGACGTTCTGCTGCCCACCATCATGGCCTTTATCATCGACCAGGGCATTGAAAAGGGCGACATGAACGCCGTCATCAAATACGGTCTGCTCACCTTCCTGGTGGCCGCCATTGCGCTGCTGCTGGGTGTGCTGGCCGGCAAATTCGCCGCCGAGGCTTCCACCGGCCTTGCCGGCAATCTGCGCGACGCGATGTATGAGAACATCCAGCATTTTTCCTTCTCCAACATCGACAAATACTCCACGGCCGGTCTGGTCACCCGCATGACCACCGACGTGACCAACGTGCAGAACGCCTTCCAGATGATCGAGCGCATGTGCGTGCGCGCCCCGGTGCATCTGGTCTTCGCGCTTCTCATGGCTTCCGCCATCAGCGGCACCCTGTCGCTGGTGTTCGTGGTGGCCATCGTCTTCCTGGTGGCGGTGCTGGCCTCCATCATGATCCCCACCTTCAAGATCTTTGACCGCGTGTTCAAGAACTACGACAACCTGAACGCCTCGGTGCAGGAGAACATCTCCGCCATCCGCGTGGTCAAGAGCTTCGTCCGCGAGCACTTCGAGAATGAGAAATACACCACCGCCTGCGAGAGCCTGTACAAACAGTTCGTCAGCGCCGAGAGCCGCCTGAGCTTCAACAACCCCGCCATGCTGATCTCCGTCTACGGCTGCAACATCGCCCTGAGCTGGTTTGGTGCCCACTACGTGCTGAACGGTTCCATCACCACCGGCCAGCTGAACGCCCTGTTCGGCTACATCATGAACATCCTGATGGCCCTGATGATGCTGAGCATGGCCTTTGTGATGATCGCCATGTCCGCCGCTTCCGCCCGCCGTATCGTGGAAGTGCTGGACGAGACCACCGACCTGCCCGCTCCCAAGGCTCCGGTGGACACCGTGGCCGACGGCAGCATCGCCTTCGACCATGTCACCTTCAAGTACAAGCATGGTTCCGGCCAGCCTGTCCTGAACGACATCACCTTCACCATCCGGCCCGGCGAGACGCTGGGCATCATCGGCGGCACCGGCAGCGCAAAGTCCAGCCTGGTGCAGCTCATCCCCCGCCTGTACGACCCGGAGACCGGCTCGGTCAAGGTCGGCGGCGTGGATGTCCGCGATTACAACCTCAACGTGCTCCGCCGCGAGGTCTCGATGGTGCTGCAAAAGAACGTCCTGTTCTCCGGCACCATCCTCGACAACCTGCGCTGGGGCGATGAGAACGCCAGCGAAGAAGAGTGCATCCGGGTGGCCAAGCTGGCCTGCGCCGATGAATTCATCGAGCGCTTCCCCGACAAGTACAATACCTGGATCGAGCAGGGCGGCTCGAACGTTTCCGGCGGCCAGAAGCAGCGCCTGACCATCGCCCGCGCCCTGCTGCGCAAGCCCAAGGTTCTGATCCTGGACGACTCCACCAGCGCCGTGGATACCGCCACCGACGCCAAGATCCGCAAGGCGTTCCGGGAAGAGATCCCCGGCACCACCAAGATTATCATCGCACAGCGCATCTCCTCCGTGCAGGATGCCGACCGCATCCTGGTGCTGGACAACGGCCAGATCAACGGTCTGGGCACCCACGAGGAGCTGCTGAAGACCAATACCATCTATCAGGAAGTCTACAACAGCCAGACCCAGAGCAGCGGCGACTTCGACAAACAGGGAGGTGAGCAGTAATGGCACAGGTGAAAGAAGTTCGCGGCCCCGGCCCGCGCGGCGCAGGCCAGCCCCGGCCCAAGGTCGAAAATCCGGGTCTGCTGCTCAAGCGGATCATGGGCGAAGTGTTCCAGCACTATCTGCCCCACTGCATCTTCGTTCTGGTGTGCATCGTGGTCAGCGCGCTGGCCAATGTGCAGGCCAGCCTCTTCCTCAAGACCCTCATTGATGATTACATCGTGCCCATGACCCAGCAGGCCACCCCCGATTTCGGCCCGCTGGCCGCAGCACTGGGCCGCATCGGCTGCGTTTACGCCGTCGGCGTTCTGGCTGCGTGGCTCAATTCCCGCATCATGGTCAACGTGACCCAGGGCACCCTGCGCAACCTGCGCACCAAGCTCTTCACCCACATGGAGAGCCTGCCCATCCGGTATTTTGACCAGCACCCCCACGGCGATATCATGTCCGTGTACACCAACGACGTCGATACCCTGCGCCAGATGCTCAGCCAGAGCATCCCGCAGCTGACGTCCAGCGCCATCACCATCGTTTCCGTCCTCACCAGCATGGTGCTGATGAGCTGGCAGCTCACGATCGTGACCCTGTGCATGGTGGCTCTGATGCTCTTCTGCACCAAGAAGATCACCTCCATGAGCGGCAAGTACTTCATCGCCCAGCAGAAAGACCTGGGCAAGGTGAACGGCTACATTGAAGAGATGATGGAGGGCCAGAAGGTCGTCAAGGTCTTCACCCACGAGCAGAAGACGCTGGACGGCTTCCGTGCACTGAACGACAAACTGAAGGACAGTGCCAAGCAGGCCAACGGCTACGCCAACATCATCATGCCCGTCACGGCGCAGCTGGGCAACATCAGCTACGCGGTCTGCGCTCTGGTGGGCGCTGCCATGGCCGTCGGCAATGTCGGCGGCATGACGCTGGGCACCGTCATGGCCTTCCTCTCCCTGAACAAGAGCTTCAACATGCCCATCAGCCAGGTGTCCATGCAGGCCAACAGCATCATCATGGCTCTGGCCGGTGCCGAGCGCATCTTCAAGATGATGGACGAGACCAGCGAGACCGATGAGGGCTACGTCACCCTCGTCAACGCCAAATACGATGCGAACGACCAGCTGGTCGAGACCACCGACCGCACCGGCCTCTGGGCCTGGAAGCACCCCCACCACGATGGCACCACCACCTACCACAAGCTGGCAGGCGACATCACCTTCACCGATGTCGATTTCGGCTATGTGCCGGAGAAGACCGTCCTCCACGACATCAACCTCTATGGCCGCCCCGGCCAGAAGATCGCTTTCGTCGGCTCCACCGGTGCCGGCAAGACGACCATCACCAACCTCATCAACCGCTTCTACGACATCTCGGATGGTAAGATCCGTTACGACGGCATCAACATCTCCAAGATCAAAAAGGACGACCTCCGCCGCTCTCTCGGCATCGTGCTGCAGGACACCCACCTGTTCACCGGCACGGTCATGGAGAACATCCGCTACGGCCGTCTGGAAGCCAGCGATGAAGAGTGCATCGCCGCTGCCCGTCTGGCCAACGCCGACGGCTTCATCAAGCGCCTGCCCGATGGCTACAACACCATGCTGACCAACGACGGTGCCAACCTCTCGCAGGGCCAGCGTCAGCTGCTGGCCATCGCCCGCGCGGCGGTCGCAGACCCGCCGGTGCTGATCCTGGATGAGGCCACCTCCTCCATCGACACCCGCACCGAGGCACTGGTCCAGCGCGGCATGGACGGCCTGATGTATGGCCGCACCTCCTTCGTCATCGCTCACCGCCTGTCCACCGTCCGCAATGCAGACTGCATCGTGGTTCTGGAGCAGGGCCGCATCATCGAGCGCGGCAGCCATGACGAGCTGATCGCCAAGAAGGGCAAGTATTACCAGCTCTACACCGGCAACCTGG
>OGMV01000873.1_pt1 | contig 12181 bp, 9 predicted proteins | sample 1573341 | NCBI WGS metagenome assembly OGMV01 (sample SAMEA2581994, study PRJEB24529) | metagenome | biome: Human gut stool | place: China | collected 2011 | reverse complement strand
CATTCCTATCTTTGTCATTCGTTCCATATCTAAAGAAGTTATATTAATCATTCGTAGTATATTTCAATTGATAAATTCCCATTAACCGTTGAATTTCATGCAACGCTTTCGACTGACGTGCCAAACTCTCATTGGTCAATTCCCGAAGCATCTCGGTCACCGTCAATGTTCCATTCGCCACTTTGGCCTCTGCCGATTTGCGAATATTGGTACGCAAACGGATAATCTCATCATCATCCTGCATTTGCTTTTCCAATGATTGGATGGCCTGATCTTGTTGTGTCATCTCCAATCTTGTATTAAACAGAAACACATCCCGGTTATTATCCAATTGCCGGCGTTTATTTTCAATTACCTTCCGGTCATTCTTCAAGGTATACAAACTACCAAAATTCCATGAAAGGCGAACACCCGCAATATAGTAGGGAGAAAATTCATTTTTCAGCATATTCAATCCGGGGTTTCCATAAGCTCCCTGCACGAATAATCCGAACTGTGGAAGATGACGCACATTCAAAGCTTTCTCCTGTACTTGCAATCCTACTCCTTGCGCATTGAACAAAGATAATTCCGGACGACGAATCTCACCGACAGCCGAAATGTCATCTTGAGGAACAGGTTTCTCCAAAACCGTTTCCTGCGACAATTTCTCTCCTACCAAAAGTGAAAGCATCTTCAAATACGCCATACGCGATGAAACCAGTTCAACTCTTTTCTGCTTTGTGTTCAACTGCTCCACTTTCACAGCATCCAAATCGGCCTGATTGGCAATGCCATTTTCTACGTAAGCAGTAATCTGGCGATAATTTCTCTCCAGTTCATCTTGCAACAATGCATTCTGTTTCAGTTGCTCGTCCAACAAAAGAATCCCAAAATAAAGGTCATTTACACGACTATTTAGCGCATACATATCCACATTCAGTTTTTCTTTCTCTATCTCCGCTTCCGCAGTCGTTTGTTTCTTCTGCATCCGGATTCCTCCACCATCCCAGATTTTCTGTTGTAACTCCAACATCACCTGATACTGATCTTTCGGCACTCCTTTCAAATCCACTCCGGGAAGCTTCACCGGAATTTCCGTTACCTCACTCTGATAAGAAGCTTTAGCCGAAAGGGCAAACTGTGGCAAATATCCTTTTGCCGCATTCTCAAGATTATATTCCTTTGTTTTCTCCACCAAGCCATACTGATGTACCAACGGATAATTTTCCTGCGTCTTCCGTTGACATTCTTCCAACGTTATCTGCGCATTTATTCCCGATACAAACAATAAAAAGGAGAAACTGAAAACCATTCTTTTCATACACATCATTTCTTTAATTTCTTCAAAAGACAAAGATAGAGGTTTCAAAGATACGTTCACATTCCGATAGTTAGTAAAAATGTTCCAATAGTTCGATAAAGAGAAAGAATAAAAGGCTATTTGCTGATTTTTATTATCTTTGGCGGAAAAAACAGATAAAGATGGAAAAGAAAATACCATTAAATATAGGTCTCGAAATCTTAGAAAATCCGGATATCGTCCGATTTAACGAATTTCGTTTCATATCTCCGCATTTCGGATTCGTAAACAGCTTCGCCAAAATAGAATCCAATCTTATCACAATAGATCAACCTTATCGTATCAAAGAGGGACGTATCGCAGTTATCAAACAGGGATATGCGCGCGTATTAATCAACCTGATAGAAGAAACTTTTCAGCCGGACAAGCTACTATTAATTGTTCCGAATTCCATTCTTCAGATTATAGAAGTCTCTCCGGATTTTGATATGCAGATGGTAGCCATGGACGCGGAATTTCTTTCTATAGCCGGAAAAGACAATTTCTTCACTCATCTCTCACAGTTACAGAAAAACCTCATATTATCTCTGACCTCACATGAATACGACTTGTTTAAGAGTTATTTTGCTTTAATATGGAATATATTACAAGAACCGACGTTCCGACGGGAAGCTATTCAATATCTACTAATTAGTCTTTTGTGCAATATAGAATATCTTGTCAAAAACAACAATCAAAAAGAACAGAGCTGTCAGACACATCAGGAAGAGATTTTCCAGCGTTTCATTTCTTTAGTCAATGCTTATAGCAAGAAAGAACGTAATGTTAGTTTTTATGCGGATAAGCTATGTCTCACTCCTCGTTATCTTAATACGATCATCCGCCAAACCAGTCAACAAACAGTAATGGACTGGATAAACCAGTCCATTATATTAGAAGCTAAAGTATTGCTAAAACATAGCAATCTGCTTGTTTATCAAATTTCTGATGAATTGAACTTCCCTAATCCTTCTTTTTTCTCGAAGTTCTTTAAGCGAATGACAGGAATGACACCACATGAATATCAATTCTCGAAATAAATTTTATTTCGAGAATTCCTTAATTCTTTGCTCTTCTTCCAGCTTGCAGATCAATAATGTGTTATCTTTCTCTGCAATGATATATCCATCCAAGCCTTGAATAACTACTCGTTTTTCTTCGCTGGCATGCACAATACAATTTTTACTTTCATACAAACGGATATCGGTTCCTACGGTTGCATTTCCAGACTTATCCTGTGGAAGCAAACCGCGAAGTGCTCCCCATGTACCCAGATCTGACCAGCCAAAAGAAGCGGGAAGTACATAAATCTCCTGCGCTTTCTCCATCACTGCATAGTCGATAGAAATGCTTTCGCAAGTAGGGAATAACTTCTTGATTGTTTCATTCTCTTTCTCTGTATAGAAATCGGGGAAAATGCGATCGAAAATTTGTGCGATGCCCGGAGCATATACACGCATCACGGAAGTAATAGTACGCACATTCCATACAAAGATTCCCGCATTCCAGAAGAAATTGCCTTCTGCCAGATACTTTTCGGCAGTTTCTTTATCCGGTTTTTCCTTAAAAGCATCTACTGTATAAATCTCTTTATCTGTCTGGAGGTGATCGGCAGCAGCAATATATCCGTATCCGGTTTCCGGACGAGTTGGCCGGATACCTATCGTTACAATAGCGCTGCCATCATCTGTGAAACGAAGGGCTTTCTCCATCACTCTACGGAATTCTCCCGTATCAATGACTAATGCATCCGAAGGAGTTACTACAATGTTAGCATTCGGATGTTTTTTCTTAATCTTCCAGCAAGCAAAAGCAATGCAGGGTGCAGTATTGCGCGCACAAGGCTCCGCCAAAATATTACTTTCCGGAATTTCCGGCAACTGCTCCCGAACAATATCAATGTATTTTTCAGAAGTTACGACCCACATATTTTCTCTGGGACAAACACCGTCGAAACGATCTGCCGTCAACTGAATCAGCGACCGGCCACATCCCATTACATCAATAAATTGTTTAGGACATTCCGGAGTGCTCATCGGCCAAAAGCGGCTCCCTATGCCACCAGCCATTATTACAACATGATTATCCATACCTGTTATTCTCCTGTAAAAAAAATATTCTTTAAAATAGGTGTGCAAGTTACGCTAAAATGTCCAAAACAGCAAATAAAAATAAGAGTATTTGTAAGCTCCCGATAAAGTACCAATATTTATAATGAAGAAGTATTCAATATAAAAACGGAAGACAACAAAAGTGCTGTCTCCCGTTTTGAGTTGTATATTATCTAGTGATAATATCATTTCAAATATCAACGATCTTCACAGACAGTTGATATAATAGAAATCACATCGGATTTACACCGACATGAGGGCGTTGATCAGGAATACACCGCCGCACATTTCCTGACCACAAAATGTAGGGTGCTTCATGTGTGTAGCATGAAGTTAGGGACCTACATGTTCCATCTCACTTTTGTGTAAAGTATTAAAAGTACTCTATGACATTATTAACTTAAAAAAATCTCGATCACCAATAAAATATATATTGGCGAATTCTATATCAAAGTTTATTAACCGCTATATTGGTTGAATTTATGACTCCTTGTCATGAAAATGTTCTCCATATCCATAACCGTAACCATAGCGCTTACCATAACCATAGAACTTGCCATATTTACCATAACCGTAATAATAACCGTATTTTCTTCTTTTCAGATCCAAACCATTGATTACAGTACACAGGCTAGGCAATTTATCTTTTTTAGCAAGTTCGTTGATCAAAGTATACTCGTTTTTATGAGTATAGTCTGCACGGCAGACATAAACAGACAGGTCAGCCACACGTCCTATCAACAAGGTATCAGTAACCATACCAACAGGAGCTGTATCCAGAATCACATAATCAAAATTCTTCTTAAGAGTTTCAATCGCTTTATCCAGTCCATCACGAGCCAATAATTCGGTAGGATTAGGAGGAACTGTTCCACCGGGAAGAATATAAAGATTCTTACTTACATCAGAAAGCTGTACTAAATCCATCAAGTTCTTTTCCGGATTAGCCAAATATTGAGTTATACCAACTTCTTTTCTCGGAATATTAAATACCTTATTCAAGCCCGGTTTACGAATATCAAGACCAACGATTACTACTTTCTTCCCTAATAAAGAAAGACTAATAGCAAGATTACCAGAGATGAAAGATTTACCCTCACCACTAACCGTAGAAGTAACCAGAATCACCTTCTTGTCATTTTCAAGCATAAACTGAAGATTCGTTCGGATATTGCGGAAAGTTTCACTCATCAAGTTATTGTGATTCTCAAATACAGCAATAGCACCCTGCTTTTCATCAGTCAATGGAATATCACCAACAATAGGCACACAAGTAAGCTTTTCTACATCAGAACGACCTTCAATCTTGAATTTGGTTAATTCGAGCAGGTAAATAATCCCCACCGGAATTCCGATTCCTAACACTAAAGCAACCAGATAAATTATCTTGCCTCTAGGAGATACAGGAGTATCATCTGCTATAGCGTCATCTATAATCTTCGCATTATTGGCTGTAGCAGCCAGAGTTATCGCATTCTCTTCACGCTTCTGAAGAAGCATCAAATAAAGTCCGGCCTTTATCTCCTGTTGGCGAGCAATACTCACAAACTCACGCTCCTGACCAGGTGCCTCACTAATACGACGGGAATAACGATTCGCTTCACGATCCAAATCTGCCTTTGTAATCAACAATCCACGCAAAACCCTGTCTAAAGATACTTGTACATTCTCTTTCATGGCATGAATACTTGTATCCAAGTTTATAATGGTAGGATTATTCTCCGTTGATGTACGCAGCAAACGTTTTCTCTCAACAAGCACATCATTATAACGGTTGATGGCAGCCGCAAGATTCACATCCTGCAATCCGATATTACTAGGTAAAACCTCATAACCTTCATTTTGCATATATTTTTGCAAATCCTGCAGCAAATTAATCTGGGTTTGATTCTCCACACGCTTCTTTTCATATTCAGCACTACCCGTCAAAGCTATTTGTGCATCACTGGTCAAATCCGTAATACCCGCCCCACGTTTGAAACTTTCCAGATCCTTTTCCGTACTACCCAGTTCTTTGGAGATAATACTAATACGTTCATTGATAAATTCTGCTGTTTTCTGTGCCACTTCATTCTTATCATTATTCGTATTGATATTATACATCTCCAATAACTTATTGATAAAATCCTTGCCGCGTTGTACATTTGAGTTTTTCAATGATATGACAGCCACAGAAGTGGTTTTGGAAGTAGGCTCAATAGTCATATTTTTGCAATACCCTTTCGCTACAGCCAAAGGCTTATTAATTGTTGCTGTAATATTACGTGTAGTCTTTTCTGAATCTGTAATTTTTTCCAATATTCTTTTAGATAATACAGAATCCGGTGTCAGGAAAAAAGCCAATGTTCCTTTATCGGTAGGAAAAACAGCCGGTAACTTTTCGAAATGTTTCTGATATTCATCATCGCCAAGCTTCACATTCACATCCAGACTTCCTTGTGGTTGCAATATCATCTCCACAATTATCGGTTTCTCCAATAAATCGGCCTCCTGCGGAGTCATGCTCACTTGTACTGGTGAAGTTTTATACATATTCCTGGAAAGAAATTCATCCTCATCCGTATAAGAAATATAGAGGCCCAAATCTTCAACCACTTCTTTGACGATAGTCTTGGAACGGAGCACTTCAATCTCGTTATCAATATTCTGTGAAGAAGACATCAAACCATCCAATCCCAAACTCTCTAGCCCAGAAAGCATTCCGGCACTACCTCCCTTTTTATCGTCCTTTATTAAAACCGTAGCAGATATGTTATACACAGGAGTAGCTATATACAAATAGACCCATGCTGTAATCAAACATACCACAACCGCCCCCACAAACCAAGGCCAATGGAGCAAATACTTAAACAGCAGTTCCTTGACATCTATACTTTCTTCCTTAGGCTCTTGTGTTCCGTTGAATTCTGTTTCTTTCATTGCAAATCGTTATTTTAAGATGTTTACTAATAGGCTGACAACGGATACCAAGATAGAGGTAGCGGAGAACCAGAGGCTGGTACTATTGCCCACATCAGAATTTCGAGCCTTTGCTTTATTGGGAGTTATATAAACAATATCATTCTGTTGTAACCAATAGTAAGGTGAAAGAATCGTTTCGGCATTATTTAAATCCAAAGTGACAATTTGCTGTTTGCCATTTGCGTCCTCACGAATCAGCTTCACATTATCACGAAGACCGTATACCGTCATATCACCAGCCATGGCCAATGCCTCCAATAGATTCACCTTCTCATTAGAAATAGTAAATGTACCCGGTCGAGCAACCTCTCCAATGACTGATATCTTATAATTTACCATACGTACTGTGACAATAGGATTTTCTTTCATATAAGGCTTCAATTTATCAACGATTAACTGCTCTGCCTGTTTCTTTGTAAGCCCTCCAACTGTCAGTGCTCCTAATACTGGAAAAGATATTTTCCCTTCATTGTCAACCAAATATTGTTGTAACACAGGCTGAGTAGTAGTGTACTGTATTGATAAATTAGACGGGCTGGCAATTGTCAAGTTAAAGGGTGCAGCTAGTTCCGGACTGGTACACGAAACCACAATTGTCAATAAATCTTTCGGCATGATCTTTGCATCATAAAGAGTTTCCTGCTGAGTAGCTTGATTGACTGCTTCCACGTCTTGCAAATAAGGTACCTTTTTATAAGATTGACATGCTGCTAATAAAAAAGACAACAATATCACACATATTAGTTTATTTACTTTTTCCATATTCTTATCATCTTATTCACTTTTAAAAGTAATATCATCTGTAGGGGGGTATATAAATTCAAACTCTAAAGTTCTTGCCAGCCCCTCTCCTAAAGAATAAGGAGCTTTAAAAACAGAAGAATGTATTTTAGCAGCATCAAATTCAGTTGTTGCACAAAACTTCTTCACACGCACAGAACTTACTGCCAATTTCTTACGAGTAATGCAAGCAAATATATCAAAACAATATCCTCCTATCATGCCCAACCAATAAGGGAAATGAGTAGCCGGAATATGTTTATTCATAACTTTGCTCACATGAGCCACTAGTTCATTCATTGTAAAATCCGGCTTGTCAACATAATTAAACACATTATAACCTGTCCGAACCTCATCAATCATGTATTTTACAAAAGCAACAACATTACCGACATAAGCCATTGACTTTTTATTGTTTCCAGAACCAATCATTAGAAACTTTCCACTCGCAATTTGCTTTAATAAATTGTACACATTGCCTCTGTTACGTTCTCCAAAAATGACTGTTGGACGAATAATATCAATATTCCAATCCGGATGTAACTTATACCATTCATGCAAAATTTGCTCTGCCTGCCATTTACTTTTCCCATAGTGATTAAACGGATCTGCCGGATATTCTTCATTTGGATTCTTTTTATTTAGACCATATACTGCAACAGATGAAAAAAAAATGATTCGTTTTATATTATTTTTCTCCATTGCTTTTAATGTCTTTTCTATACCACCTACATTTGTATCATAATAAAGAGATACCGGAACAACATCATCCCGATGCTGTGCTGCTAATAAAACAACACATTCAGCCCCTTCCAATTTCTTATCTAAATAATCCTGATCACGTACATCACCAATTGCTGTAACTTCTGGAAAGAAACGACTTTGTTGCAAATCAATATTCAACATCTCATATCTTTGTGCTTTTTTCAAAAGTGTAATCAAACGAGTCCCGACAAAACCTGACGCACCAATTAAAGTTATTTTCATGTTTTTTACTAATTATCTTTTTACTAACAATTTACAAATTACAGACATCTTTAAATTTCACGCATAGTTTCGCATAATCATATTTTTCGGCTGCTTTTTTCGCTTTATTACATATTGTCTGATACTCATCAGAAGGCAAGTTTTTAAGCGAAAGTATAGCAGCGGCATAATCCTGCGGATCAGTTAACTTACAGTCTATGCCGACACCCTCCTCTAATATGATACTGTATGGCATTCCTACATTACAACATAATGGTTTACCACTTGCCAGTCCCAAAAACATCTTATTCATACTGCCACCATACTTCCCGAAATTAGTAGAATAATTCAGAGCATTCACATCTGCTTTTGAAAGTATATATGGCACATACTCAGGTGATGTCCATTTTGCTTTAAATTTTACGTTTGTAATCTGTTGTTCTTCACAATAATGCTCTAAAAAAGCCCTATCCTCACCATCACCATAAATCAAGACCTGCACACTATTATTCTGCAATATTTTAGCTGAATCTATAAGCAGTTTAAGATTATTTGCCAATCGAATGCTTCCCAAATAAATAATATTGAAAGTTTTATCGTTTGCCAAATCAAAATCTTCTATTTTGTATCTTTGCATGTTAACATTAAACTCAGACAAATCAATACCATTATTTATATAATGCAATTTATTTAAATCAATTGTCCCCCCCTGATCACTATCCCATCCGTTTTCTCTCACATAATTAACTGCACCAGGCATAGAAAAAACAACGTTGTCTGCTTTACTATAAATATATCGTTCTAAACAATAAGCAATTTTCACGCATGGATTATTTTTTCCCAATAAGCCTAAGCTTACGAATGAATCAGGCCATAAATCTGTAACATCCACGATATATTTTGCTTTTACCTTTTTAGCAAGTTGATAAATTGGAATATCAAAAGGAATACGAGATGTATGAATTATCACATCCGGTTTCTCAAATTGTTTTCTATGGATGAATAATTTAACCGCAAACCTAAAATATGATATAATCCTTCTTATCCCATTAGTAGATCCACAACCTGCATTTACTAAAACAAAAGGGATATTATCATAAGTTTTCTCTTCAAATGTCTTATTAGAGTCAGACAAACATAAGTTTCTATTGTGAACATAACTAGAACAAAACAATTTCACATTATAGCCTTCTGATTGAAAATATTGTGCCAACTTTATTGTTCTCAAATGAGTGCCATAAAATTCAATAGGTGCTGCATCTTTATTTATGAACCAAATAGTCTTTTTCTTCATCATAAGATTATTACTTCCAAGCATTCAACACTTTTACAACCCTTTCAACCTCTTCCATAGATATAACAGGACTCATTGGAATACTCAATTCTTCAGCATGAATCAATTCTGTAATTGGAAAGCTAAGATCATTCCATTCTTTATAGCATTCTTGTTTATGAGGAGGAATAGGATAATGGATATTAGTTTGAATATCATTCTCTGCTAAATATTGTTGCAAGCCATCACGATCTGCACAACGAATTGTAAAAAGATGAAATACATGTGCATTCCAATCTTTCACAATTGGCAAAATAATCGCTGGATTCTCAATGTTTTCTATATAATATTTTGCAACTTCTTTTCTTAATTGTATATCATTATCAAGATAACGGAGTTTAACATCAAGAATAGCTGCCTGAATTTCGTCAAGACGACTATTACGCCCTACATATTGGAAAACATATTTCTTTGCAGATCCGTAATTAGCAACCGACCTTACTATATGTGCCAACTCATCATCATTCGTTGTCACAGCTCCTGCATCCCCTAATGCACCTAAGTTTTTACCCGGATAAAAGCTATGCCCTGCAGCATCGCCTATCGAGCCTGTCATTCTCCCATTAAATTTGCAGCCATGTGCCTGCGCATTATCTTCTACAAGCTTAAGATTATATTTTTCACATAATTCTCCTATTTTCTCAGTATACGCACACTGACCATAGAGATGTACTATAAGTATAGCTCTTGTACGAGAAGTTATAGCTTTTTCAATCTTAGAATCATCAATTTGATATGTTTCCAGATTGGGTTCAACCAACACAGGAATGAGTCCGTTCTCAGTAATGGCTAAAATAGAAGCAATATAGGTATTTGCAGGAACGATAACTTCATCTCCAGGTTTCATTATCCCCATTTCAATATAAGCACGGAAAATCCAAATCAATGCATCAAGGCCGTTAGCACATCCTATAGTATATTTAGTACCAATATATGAAGAATAATGTGTTTCAAACATTGCATTTTCTTTGCCTTGTAAATACCACCCTGAATCAACGACTCTCAATACTGCTTCATGAATCTCTTCTGCATATTTTGCAGTAACTTTCTGTAAATCTAAAAATTTAATCATATCCGTTTTATATTTTATGTTTAACTCCATTTTTATCACACATATTTAAGTCCAGGGCAATACCATCTTTAGTGATATACCCTTTTTTACATGCAGGATTACCAAACCAAATCTCATGTGCCGGAACATTTTTTGTAACAACACTTCCTGCCCCGACAAGAGCGTACTCACCAATAATCAATCCTCCCATTATTGTAGAATTGGCTCCGATCGAACAATGTTCCTCAAGTGTCGTCATTAGAAATTCACTTGGATAGACTTTTGAACGAGGAATCAAATCATTAATAAAAGAGACATTTGCTCCGATAAAAACATTATCTTTTACTCTTAGACCATCCCACAATTGTACTCCTGATTTTACAGTAACATTGTTACCTATAATAACATCATTCTCTACAAAAACATGGGCACATAAATTGCAGTTACTTCCAATAACAGCACCATTTAAGATGACACAAAATTGCCATATAGTAGTCCCGTCACCAATCAATTTACTTTGACAGTCAGCCAGTGGGTGTATCATATATTCCTCGCTTTATATATTTGTTAATACTTCAATGTATAGTTTAGCCTGACTTTCCCAGTTATACTCTTCTAAAACTGCTCGTCGACCATTTTGCCCCATCTGATAAGCCATTTCCTTATTTTCAACTAAATATTGAATAGCCTCCTTTATTTGCTGCGAATTATGTGGATCAACACAAATTCCACAATTATATTTTTCTACAATTTCACGATAGCATTTCACATCCGAAAGCAACACCGGTAACCCCGCCTCCATACTTTCAAATATTTTCAACACACCAAAAGATCCATTCGGACTGCCTGTCCGACTAAAATCCCGAAGAGTATTACTAATAGTCATTTTTGAAAAAACTGTTGATATCTCTTCTTTCTTAAACGGCCCTGCAAAATCCACATTCTTCCAGTTTGGAAAAGTTTCAAGAACATCAACATATCCTTCTTCAATCACACCTGCAACATAATATTTGATATCCGGCAATTCCGCTAAAGCTTTTAATACTTCTTTTTGACAACTAATCCAATAGACTGTTCCAATATATCCAAGAACATTTTTACGGGATAAATATTCCTCCTTGGATAAAGTAAACCTGGAAGATACAACAGGGAAATTTTTAATAACATAATGATTCTTTATTCCCCACTTTTCAAGGCGATTGTCAGTATCATCAGTTACAGTAAATACAGCATTATATTTCTTTAGAGATGACTTCAGATATTTCTCCATCAGCACTGCAATTACATTACGAGCTATTTTAGGCAAATATGCTTTATCATGAATGATGCCAGGATAAAACTCACGAAGATTAAATACAACTTTATATCCCTTATGTTTCAATTTAACCCCAAGAGATAATAGCTCCGGATCAGAAATTTGGTATACATCTGCATTTATCATCAGTGCTTTCCTATAAAGAAATTTCTTGGTATTCAGCATCCTCTCTATACGCGAGCATGGCTTATAGTTACACGAAATAAGCTCAATACCATCAATTGTTTCATTCGGTTCTAAGTCACAAACAACAATAGTAACTTTATAGCCAGCCATTGCCAATGCCTTCCCCTGACGGTCAAAGATCAATGGGTCTTTTCGAGAATAAAGCCCTGTGAGATAA